>Ga0209345_10004352_pt1 | contig 13758 bp, 22 predicted proteins | sample Cruoilmetagenom7_FD_187294 | JGI IMG/M metagenome (GOLD analysis project Ga0209345, IMG submission 187294) | Oil polluted marine microbial communities from Coal Oil Point, Santa Barbara, California, USA - Sample 7 (SPAdes) (version 2) | ecosystem: Environmental > Aquatic > Marine > Oil seeps ...
TTTTTCCAATCACCGTTACACAAGTCAACAAACTTAGCAGCATTAAGCGCTTGGACAGCACGGGCCCAAATTTGTTCGTCTGTGCAAGTACCCTCAACTTCAACCAAGTCAAAGTTTTGAGCGTTGCTACCCAGCTCATTTTCCAACATTGAAATGACTTGCGTACCGTCAGCAAGCGGAAGCGCTGTGTTGCACTTAAGACGCGGAATAGTGTGACCGTTTATATTGTGGTAAACCACACCCCCGATTGGAGCACCCGTGCAAATAATAAAACGCTCACGGGAGTAGACTTCAATACCTTTACCCCGCCGCCCTGCACCAATGTCACCTTTCACCCAAATGTGAAGGCCTTTGCCCGAGCTGCTGAGTTCTGTGTAACTGTGCGCAAAGTCAACAACCCCACTATAAAATTCAGCCATTGCTTGTGTTGTTAATAACTCAACAGGTAGCAATTGACCCGCACTATCAACGGACGTAATATCCTTAATATCAATATCAATACAAGTAAAAGGGTCAGTTTCTGCTAATACAAAACCCACCCCCATTCCATACTGGGTCGCGTAATGACAAGCTGTGTTGAAGTCGTGCCACGGCCCTTTTGTTGGGCTCGCGTTATAGACACCGTTGACGCCTACCAGATAAGGTGCTTTATCAAACCCAGCTAAACACCACTGAGGTTTTTCTTGCAACTCAATTGGCAGACGCTTTAAATCAGCGTCTACCAAATCCGTCACGCAAGTTCACCACGTCGGGAAGCTAACGAAATGCTCCAAGCGTCAAGGTAGGGTTGTATTGTTTCGCGCTCCCAGATATAAGAGCTAATGTAATTGATACGAATGGGGTGGGGCAGCATACCCCGACGCCGTGCGCTTAACACTGACGTCCGGGACACTTTTAATTCCGCTTGGATTTCGGAACAGGTTATATACTTTTTATTAAATAGTTCTTCAACGGATTCTGCTTCAGACATAGGAACTCAATTGGTTGCTGGTGTGGGGGAACGCAATATAGCGTAACCGTTAACCTTTTACAACCATTCAAAGTCACTTAATTAACTGTCTTTTAAATCCCGGTGAACCTGGCGTACTACTCGAACCTTTTCTTTAGCGTCCGCTTCGCATACTTTATATTGTTCACCAATAGCTTTCATGGCAGCTCGCAGCTTATCAAGCTCAACTGTGCGCCATGCTTTTAGACGCTCAATGTAATCGTCACGCGCTGCAATTGCTTCCTCAACAGCAACCCAGGCTTCAGCCACTTCTTGCTTTTTACCACATTGAGCTTTGCTGGTTTCACTTTTGGGGCGACCCGCTGTTTTTTCTTTGGGTATTTCATGCTGACCGTAAATGTCAGAGGGGTGTGCTTTGTTAGTCATACAGCTAATTGATAGGTCAACAAGCTCTTGCATTTTAGGGTGATTGTAAGTTGCAACAAACTCACCGTCAAAGAAGCCAACATAATTGTCGGGGTAGGCAATTTGCATAGCAATGTGGGACATGGCATACAGCGGACATGCTGTACCCATTTCAAGGTCGCAGACCTCATAAAAGGTAGTGCCCGATACTTCAACCGGTACAACAACACCTTCTGTAATTTGTTCTTGAAGACGCAATTTAGCTTCGTCAGTGCCGTGGTTTACAAGGTCGTAGAATATTTGTTGCGGTATGTCGCGCAGTGCAATAGCGAAGGTGTTGGTGTCAAGAAGGGACATGCGATAAAAGTCTGCGCTGGTATAAACACCCTCTTCTTGTATTAGTGCTTGAGCTTCAAAATAGTCCATGATATTTCCTTTACTTTGTTTAGTGGATGTGCAGTGTAATACGGAACTGTCGTGCTTTGCAAGGGGTCTACGGTACTTGGTGCTGAGGTACGGGGTAGGGGTATTATATGGGGGTAGGTTGCTGGCAGAGAATTTATGCGTTTATGCTAAGTAGCCAATTAATTAATCACTTTACCTTTGGGGACGTACCATAACCCAGTAATATAGCTATCTATAGGAATATGTACCCACCTACCCCAATATGACTATTTTATTATTTCTTATTTTATATATTATATATATTGTGTTGTTTATAGTAGTTAAGTACCAGCAATAGCTCGCTTCTGGGGTTTAGGGAAAAATAAAAAAGCTTGCCAGTAGACAACTTGACCGATGGTGGGATGCCTGGGGTAGGGGAGTGGTAAGAACTTTTGAAATCTTTTGCATAAAGTTGACCTACCCTTACAATAAGAGTTGTCTATAGAAGTTATGTCTGTTATAATAAGTTCAACAACAACGGGAAAGGGATACAAAATGAAAATTCAAGTATTGGTTCAAGGTGAAGTTACTATTTACGAAGGTGACTATGCTGCACCTCAAGACAGCACAGACGCTTATATAACAATGTGCGAAGCAGCTGACACGTTAACCGAAGCCTGGGGAGAATGCGAGCTGGTAAGCTATAGCGCCGCGCTGGGTTACCGGGTGCTTACGTTTATAGACGAGGTCGGTGGTCTGGTTGTTGTAACTTTTCAAATTTAATTGTCGAAAAGAGTAGACGTGTAGACTTATCGTGTTATAATAGGTCTACACACAAAGGGGAACACTATGTACACTTATCAAATTACCGAAAACAAAGCAACCCGCGCTTTAAACCTTACCGCCGAGCAGTTGACCTTCACCGCTAAAAACTGCCACGCTGCCGAGCAACGTGTTTGGAAAATGGAAGTTGAACTTGGTTTGCCCCGCTTTCAACAGGGTTTCGGTTCAGAGTGCTGGGAAGCAATGAGCGCTGAATTATAAATAAAGTTGGCGTGTAGACGCTGGGTTTGAGCTTAACGGTAAAGCCTGGGCAAAAAGCAGGGGTCAGCTCAGTGTTTGATTATTGTTTTAATAAACTAGGCGTGTAAACTAGACGTGCTTGACCGGTAAGCTACCCCGGCAAAAGGTAGCACTATGAAAGGAACTACTAATGGACATTTTTAATAAACAGTTTAAAACAATGCTCGCGCTTCAAAACGACATCAATAGCAAAATTGACACCGACTGGGTTACTCGGAAACGACCTTGGTATCGCGCCGCATGGGTAGAATGTGGTGAGCTAATGGAGCACATAAGTTTCAAGTGGTGGAAGGCAGGTGAACTTGACCTTGCACAAGCAAGGCTTGAGCTTGTTGACATTTGGCACTTTGGACTGAGCGCTATGTATGAAGCTTCTGCTACCGAGCCCCATTACGAAGACAGCTTATCCGCTAGTGATTGGGAATTGGCAGTAGAAAATGAACTGCAATGTTGGCTTTCTTCTGCCGGTGATTTGGAACCCTTGCGCGTTTGCCTGGAAAACTTCACTCAGCAATTGCTTGACCGCCAACGTCCGTTTCCCGTGTACCAGTTTTTCCGCCTTATGTACCAGCTTAATATGAGCTGGGAAGAGTTGTTTCGCTTGTACGTTGCAAAAAACGTTCTCAATGCCTTTAGACAGGAAAACGGCTACAAAGAAGGGTTCTATGTGAAAATGTGGTTTAACGAAGAAGACAATGTGCACCTTTCGCGCATTGCAGAAGCCCTGGACGCTACTGACCCCGACTATGCGAAAACACTACACACCAAGCTGACCCGTATTTATAGCACGGTACTTGTACACGACGAAAAATAATTGCTAAAAAAAAAGTAGACGTATTGGATATTGAGGGTTATAATACGTCTACTTTAACAGCAAAGGTGAAAAGCATGTCAAATTTAATAGCGGGTCAAGCGGTTACCATTAATCAAGGTTTCGGTCGTGTTACATTGGGCGAAGTAGTTAGCTATTCCGCTGATAAAAACAAGCTCGGTTGTGCAGGTAACTATCTGGTCAAAATTACCGGGGGTGTTAACTGCTTCAACAAACCCGCCCAAGTCGGTAAGGTGGCCAACTTCCAAGCGTCGCACGTTAGCGCTCACTAAAGGGTAATGTTATGTCTATTTTCAAACGCAAAAAGAAGGCGGGTAAACCAACGATAAAAATGTCGCCCGGACTTTGCGAAATACAACTCAAAGCAGCCTCACGCGAGCTAGTCATTACGGTTGAGGGGATACGAAGCTGCCCGCTTGCCAAGGGTGCTCAATTGCTTGAATTGCACCGACGGTTAGAAAATGTCGCGGCCCGTATTGACATATTAACCTCTACCTTGGTTGCAATGCGCAACGCTGACAAACGCATTGGCAAAGGGCTGACACATGATAACGGTTAAGGGTAAATGCAATTCTGAAATAGTGGAAGAAGTGTTTGGGGCACTGGTAACACAAGGGGTTCGCTGCATGGATAACGAAGGGACTTGCAGTTATGGCAACCCAGACGGTCAGCATTGCGCCATAGGTATGCTGCTCCCCGACACCAACCCTGCGATCATGAGGTTTAGCGGGGGCGCCCTGGAGCTGCTGAAAATAGGCGGCTCGGCACTGGGTGAAAATGAAATGTGGCTCCGCGATAACCGGGGGTTAATTTGCACCATGCAAAGTATGCACGACGTTCCAGACCTGAAGTCACGTTTGCGTTATAGAAACCGCTTGCGCGACAACTACGAAATTGACAGCAAGTCAGTTGACGCCTGGGTAAAACTGGGTGAGGACTAAAAGGAGAAAATTATGTATTTACCAACCTTTTTATATAACATGAAGCCCTGGGTAATTTTAACCGGCGCGGGGTATTCATGGGCTCAGGATGGGATGGGGTTTGCCGTTGCTGCGGCAGGATTTGGTATAGCGGGGTTATTAATCATCCGAGCTCGTGGGATACTTTAAACTTGTTATCTTGCTTCTACGGAAGTTAGCCTTTATTATTAGCAGCTAACTAGGGGTAACCATGAAACTGAAAGACGAAGATTGCGTTGTGGTGCATGTTCCGAATTACGGGGCTTGGGGCTTCAAAAGAACCGTGACCGTTAAAGTGTTTCACACCCTGACTGGTTTATGGGCGGAAAGTACCGACCTGCGCTCCGTCCATGCAAACAATAACGAAGCCTGCCGGCTGCTGGCCGAGAAGCTTAAAAGTTATCAAGGAGCACCTATGGAATTGAGCGAATTGCAAAACCCGCCAACTTTAGACAACCTTATTGTTAAAGCGCGAGAAGTGGAGCCAAAACCCAGGCCATTACGTTATTATTTAAACGTCGTGCGTGTGCTTAAAGACGAAAAGAACATGAGCGGACAGCAAATAGCGGATTGGCTGGAGGCAAACAATTGTGGTAAACACCTAGCCACGTCAATTTATAAACTACTAAGGAACCATCCCAAGGAAACGCAAGGTGAAAGTTAAAATTACAAAAGTTAAAAACGTCAAGTCAATACAGGAACGCATGGCGGGTGTTGCTGTGTGGCGCATTACCGGCCCCAGTGTTGACAATAATGAGCGTGTGACCGTCAAGTTTACTGGCACACGAAAACAAGCTGAACAAGTGGAGTTAAGATGAACGACGAAATACGAAATGACCGCGTACTAGCACACCCGATAACAGTGCCTCAGCACTACCAGAATTTCTACATGCGACCGTTAAAGCCAAGCGAATTGGCTTCGGGCATGTTAAACCTTAAGCTCGACCCTTACCGCATGGCTGACATTTTAAAGCTTGGCGGGGGTGCGCGGGAGCAAATTTTCAAAAAGGCTGTCCGGTGGGACACCAAAGGTCAAAGCGAGCGCGAAGTTATTAATGAAATAATGCAAGCTTGCACACGCCGCTTGGAAATGCTGGACGAGGACGAAACGCCAATGTCAATTGTACCCCCGGCAGTTCCAGTTCCATCCCCGCCGTCACCGGTTGTACCGAAACAGGGTATTTGAAATGAACACTAACGAACACAAGTTTGCTGTTAACCTAACCCTTAACCCAAATACTGACGAAACGTATATTAAACTTGACGGAGTGGAGCTAAGCGGGGTCACTGACATCACAATGCGAGCCGGGGCTAATGGTTTCACGAACGTAGTTTTGGGAATGGAAGTGCCTGTGCTTGCCACGTTAACCGGTGAGCTTAGTGTTAACGCCAAGCTCTGCGACCAGTATGAAAGCTGTTTATTCCTGGCAACAAAGGAAGCACTTGAGAAGCATGAAAAAGAATGGGGTGCCCCGTTTGCTGGTCGCGAACAGATGGGAAGCGAAATGGCGGGGTTTGCTGCCCTTATGCTGGAAAGCATAGTTAAGCACTTACCAACACCAAAGGAATTACCTGATGAGACTGTTTCTTAACTCTATTGCTGCCATTTTGTTGGCGGTTACCGGGGGGATTATTATGTATGAGGGCGTTCCGCTTTTCCTAAATCAAGAGGGCTTGTTGCCTGCATTGGTACTAGGTGCCTTGTCTGTAGCGTGTATTTATGCTTCAATAGTGCTCTACGTTTTAAACCAGGCGTTAAAGTTGAGAGTTAAAAAGGAAAGTTGTGGACCGACAACTAAAATATGTCCTGCATGTGGTAATACGAAGCTAGTGCTGCTCACCAGCTTGAATGTGAAACTATGCCCCGAATGTCACAACACCATTCCATGGAAGCTTGAAAAAGACCAGCCTTCACTATTAACAAAACAAAAAGGGTAAAAATGGCTATCAACGTAAGAACAAAAGGGCAAACCGGGGAGCGTGAGGTTGCTAAAATACTGAATCGCATTATTGGTGAGGTTCGCGGAAACTTGGAACTGCCTCAATACGCTAAAGAAGACGAATTATTTCAGCGTAACCAAAACCAGTCCGCCGTTGGGGGCAGTGACCTCAGCTCACCAATGCCTTTGGAGTTCGAGGTAAAGCGCCAGGAAGCCTTATCAATTAATACTTGGTGGAAGCAAACCCTAGCGGCAGCTAAGCGGGTTGACGGAATACCAATTCTTATTTACAGGCAAAATAATAAGAAGTGGCGGGTAATAATGTACGGTGAGCTTCCACTACTGCACGACAATGACCCCCGCTATTTAGCGCTTCCAAAGTGTCGGGTGGAAATAGACTTACCCACTTTCGAGCAGTGGTTTTCGCAATTCTATTTCAATTGGCTATCCAAATAAGAAACAGGGATTGAAATTCCATTATGATTTAGCTTATACTCGCGCAATTAATATACGTCAATGGTGACTGTATGAGTTTTGAGGGTATGGGCCCTTCCGCAAATTTACACCCCGATCTAAGTGAACCTGAGTTAAGTGAAAGCGACCTTCTTCTACGACAGGAATTCGTTCGCTTGTACATGACAAAGCGCAACGCTTATGACGCCTGCCTTAAGTTGGGTTTCCTTCCGTCTTACGCTAAAGACTGGTCAGCAAACTTTATGAAAGACGGTTATGTCCGTCGGCTAATTGCTAAAGCTGAACAGGAAAGGAACCCCGACGGACGCTACACCCCCCGTCAGCTTGAGCTTATTGCTCAGCTTGACCGCGAAGCTAATTACTTCGGGGCAGGGTGCGCTCACGGTTCCCGGGTAACCGCAATTCTCGGTCTTATGAAACTTGAAGGTATGGATCAACAAGTGGAAGAAGCTACGAAAGGGCCTCGGGGTGGTGTTATGGTGGTTCCGCAATTAACTGACGCTAATACATGGGGTGAGGTTGCGCTGAGTTCGCAAGTTTTATTGAAGGAAACTGTACGCGAATAGAAAAAGCCAATTTGCAGCCATTGCGCGAAAACCTGTATTATTAGCGTTTATTAGCTAGCTTCTAGCTTCTTAAATAATGGGCGGAGTTTAGTTGATGGGTGAAATGGTGGGTTGGATAATGCTTGCGCTCACTGGGGTAGGTGTTGTCGGGGGAATAATTATGCGCGACAGGCACATTTTTAGAACCATTGAAGACGGTGACGCGGCTGTTCATTCCCGGGTAAATGACCTCCAGGTTCGCGCTATTACGAAAGACGAACTGGACATGCGAATGCGAGCTATTGAAAACGGCCTCACTGGTTTAAGCGATGCGCAACGCGAAACCAATAAAAGAATAGACACGGTGCTCACATTAATGATGAAACGAAATGACTGATTTTGACAAAGTTTTTGACCGGGTATTCCTTAACGAAGGCGCATACCAAAACAACCCTAAAGACCGTGGAAACTGGACGGGCGGTAAGGTTGGAAAGGGACGGTTACTGGGTACGAAGTTTGGCCTTAGTACTATGTCTCACCCTCATTTGAACATTCCCAATATTACCCGCCAGGACGCCAAGGTAGTTTACAAGCAAGATTGGTGGGACGAACTTAATATGCAAGCTTATCCGGCATCACTGGTTTACCAGCTATTTGACGCCGCTATTAACCACGGTGCATTCCAAACGATTAAAATGCTGCAACGTGCGGTGAACACCAAAACCGACGGAATAGTTGGGCCAAAGACACATGCTTGCATTGTGGTCACAGAAAAGAATGACTTGCTGTTCCTTTTTATAGCTCAACGTCTATTGTTTATAACTGGCATAAAAACATGGAAGTCCTTTGGTAAAGGTTGGGCGCGTCGTATAGCCCACAACCTGATTTACGCAAGCGAGGACAATTAAAATGATCACTGAGGTTGTTATTTTAGTTCACGGCTTTAACGTTTGGGACGGTGGGCGTGGAACAGTGGGTAAGCTAACCCCGTTTTTTGAAGACCGGGGAGCAATGGTTTCGGTTGTGAATTACGGTTGGTTCGGTATTGGTCGCACCTACCTCAAGAACAAAAAGGTAGCAAAGAAGCTTTCTAAACGGATCAACCGACTTCAATTTGAACACCCTAAAGCTAAAATATTGCTCGTTGGTCACTCTAACGGTTGTGCAATTATTAATGAAGCGGCAAATAGCTTTTCCCTATGCGCGGAAAAAGCGGTCTACATAAACCCTGCACTGAACGCTAATACTAAAAAGCCAAGCTTTATTAAAAAGCTGGACGTGTGGCATTCCCCTGGCGACCGCGCTGTTAAGTGGTCTCGCTGGTTACCGTTTCACCCGTGGGGAACTATGGGTGCAATTGGTTACGTTGGCACCAACCAAACCGTCCGCAACTTTGATAAACAGAATAAGTGGGCGCCTAATTCGAGCTCAAAACACAGCGACGTCTTTAAAAAGGACAAGCTTAAATTCTTCGGACCCCTTATTGCTAGTAAGTCGCTCAACCGTTAATGAGCGCCTTAGCTGACTCAATTGTCGACAGCGAAGTAATATGGGAACCGCTAAAGGGCTCACAAGTTCTAGTGATGTCCTGTCCATGCAACCATATTTTATATGAGGGGACACGCGGCCCGGGTAAAACTGACGCTCAGGTTATGTTTTTTCGGCGCTTTGTTGGTCTTGGGTATGGGCCATTTTGGCGCGGTGTTATCTTTGACCGTGAATATAAGAACCTCGATGACCTTATTTCAAAGTCAAAAAGGTGGTTCCGTTTGTTTGGTGACGGGGCGAAGTTTATTAGTAGCACGGCTCAGCTAAAATGGGTCTGGCCCACCGGGGAAGAGCTTTGGTTCCGGGTAATGAAAAACGAACAGGACTACTGGAATTATCACGGGCACGAATTCCCTTTTATTGGTTGGAACGAGCTAACTAAGCAGCCGACAGAAGACCTTTACGATATGGCAATGTCGCTAAACCGAACGTCTTTCCTACCCGAAAAAAACACCGTTATTGACAACGAAACCAGTGAGCTGCTACAGCTACCTGAAATCCCCCTTGTGGTTTTTAGTACAACCAACCCCTATGGCGTTGGACACAACTGGGTCAAGCAGCGGTTTATTGACCCCGCACCCCCGGGCAAAGTAATTGAAATGACGCGGGACGTCTTTAACCCGCGAACACAACAGCGTGAACCGGTTACGAAAACCCAAGTCAGGCTCTTTGGTTCCTATAAAGAAAACACCTATTTATCACCTGAATACATTATGGAACTTGAGTCCATTACAGACGAAAATAAGCGTCGCGCTTGGTTGTGGGGTGACTGGGACATTACAAGCGGCGGCATGTTTGACGATGTGTGGTCTGCTCAATTTAACATTGTTGAACCCTTTAACATACCACCAGAATGGCGGGTGTTTCGTTCTTTTGACTGGGGTTCAAGCGCTCCCTTCAGTGTTGGTTGGTGGGCTGAAAGCGACGGGTGTGACTTACTGCTAGCAGACGGCAGTTGGCGTTCTACCGTAAAGGGAGACTTGTTTAGAATAGGTGAGTGGTATGGTTGGAGCGGTAAACCAAACACAGGCCTACGAATGCTAGCAACGCAAATCTCAAAAGGTATCATAGAACGAGAGTTAAAAATGGGGCTTTATGGACGGGTGAAACCCGGGCCCGCGGACAACTCAATTCATGACACGGAAAACGGTTCTTGCATTGCGCAGGACATGGCAAAGAAAGTAACTATTGCAGGCAAGACGTATAAAGGGGTATTGTGGTCAAGGAGTGACAAGTCCCCGGGAAGTCGTAAAAACGGTTGGGAGAAATTGCGGGTTGCTATTTTTAACGCGCAACCAGACGGTGGCCCCCGGGAGTTCCCGGGTATATTTTGCTTCCGCACTTGCCAGGACGGGTTTATAAGAACCGTCCCAACATTACCCAGAAGCTTGAAAGACTTAGACGACGTTGACACTGACGCGGAAGACCATGTTGGTGACGAAGTGCGTTATGTTATACTTTCAGTAGGAGACAGGTTTTCTGGCGGTAAAACAACAGGTCATTTTTAAGAGGTTATTATGTCAGTCAAAAGTGTTCACCCTTTATACAGTACCATGGAAGCAAAGTGGCGCAGAGGTGCAGATAGTTACGACGGTGAGGACGCTATTAAAGCGGCGTCAACAGCATACCTTCCCGCAACGGGTGGACAAAAGCTTGACGGTCAGGGCACGGGTGGCACAGAAGGTGAAGCGGATTATGACGCCTACCTTATGCGAGCGGTCTACCCCTCAATTTACCAAGACGCGGTTGAAGCTGCAATTGGTATTATGCACCGGGAGCCCCCAACCATAGAGCTTCCCCAAGTGCTTGAAAGCCTGATGGAAGACGCAACGTTATTGAACGAACCGTTGCCCATGCTGCTTCGACGCATTAATGCTCAACAATTAATTACCGGTCGCGTTGGTTTGTTGGGGGACGTGCAAAAGAAAGACGGGGTTGATAAGCCCTTAGTTGCGCTTTATACAGCGCTCGCAATTGTTAATTGGAACGACGCCTCTGAAGACGAAGACGAAGCGTCAAAGTTAAACATGGTGGTACTCGACGAGTCCACTTATATGTTAAATGAAAACTTTGTGTGGATACACAAGCCTCAATTTAGGGTTCTGGGTTTTACGGACAACGACGGGAAAATTTCGTCTTCCGGTACTTATGGTTCCGCTTTACTGGGTGAAGGTGGAGACATTGCAAGCGCTGTTTTTACAAAACCCGGTATTATGGGCGCCACTTTAGACGCCATACCTTTTTCTTTTGTTAACAGTAAAGACACGTCGTCGTCCCCAGACAACCCGCCGCTTGACGGTCTTGCTAAAATATGCCTTGCTATTTACCGGGGTGAAGCAGATTACCGTTTGAATTTATTTATGCAAAGCCAGGACACGTTGGTTCGCATTGGCGGTGCTGCGGATCCCGACGAAAGCGTTCGGGTTGGTGCAGGTTCCCGCATTGACGTCCCGCTTGGTGGTGACGCGAAGTATATCGGTGTTACTTCGGTTGGCTTAACAGAGCAGCGCGAATCGCTACAAAATGACTATGGCCGCGCTGTGCAAAAAAGCGGACAGCTTATTGACACCACGAGCCGCGCAAAAGAAAGCGGGGACGCGCTACGCATAAGAGTCGCAGCGCAAACTGCTACCCTTCCCCAGATTGCTAAAACCGGAGCAGCGGCTCTACAGCAAGTGTTGCGAGCGCTTGCGCGGTGGTATGGTGCAAATGAAGAGGAAGTTATAGTTACCCCCAACTTAAACTTCACTGAAGGCGATCTAAACGGCAAGACGCTTCTTGAAATTATGCAAGCCAAAGCGCTTGGCGCACCAATTGCAGAAAAGTCGGTTCATGCTTGGATGCAAGACCAAGGGTTTACCAAAGAAACCTACGACGACGAAATTGCAATGCTGGACGAAGAAGAACCGCTACCGGGGACTGACATTATAAGTCCGGTTGACAAAGGAGCTGAAGGTGAAAAGTAACATTGTGGTCATTACAGGCAAGGAAGCCAAAGAAGCAGTACTAAAAGAGTTTGCTACTATTAAAAAGCGGAAAGCTCAATTGCGGGCTATGGGTGCAAATAGCTTTGAGGGTGTGACGGTTAAAAACGGTAAAGCGGTGACGCTTAATGCCTGACGTTAAGTTATTTTTCTTAAACTCCGCTGGCGTTGAGAATGAAGCTGACCGTCTTTTATTAGCTAGCAAATATGAGGACATGATAAACGACATTGCCCCTCTGCTTGATGCGAAAAACGTCAATTGGCAATTTTACATGGAACAAACGGGCGACAAGACTTACAACATTGTCGTTTCAACCGGGTTGGAAGACACGTTTAGGCTTGAGCGTTCAATTGACCTAAAGTATGGGGTTATTGACCACAAGCTATTTGAGCTTTCATACGAATACCAAAACAAGGGGATTGCTAATCACGTTGCAAAGTCTACGTTAGCGCTCCGTGATGCTTTTAAGCTTAATGTTGCCCAAGTACAAGCGGGGTTGGACGTTGGTGGGTACGCTTGGCTGAGGAAGGGGGCTGTCCCCAATAACAGCATTCGCTACATTGAAAAAATTGCAAAAACAGGCGGTTTCTATACCAAGTTAAATAACAAGTTTCTTGCCGTTACAAGCAAGATGAACGACAAAGAGCTTAGGGCTTTTGTCTTGTCAAAAGGGTTTAGCGAATATAAAGAACTATTTCTTGAAACGAATTGGAACGGTATATTTGACTTAAATGACCGGGACGTTTTGGATGCTATGGTTGGGGAGTACAAGGAGCCCGAGCCAAAACCAAAACCCAAGCCAAAGCCAAAACCTAAAACGCAGGCGGTGATCCGTGGTGCGGGTGCTGGCAAACTTACTGCCAACGAAGACATTTTAGACAAGTACATTAGACACCAAACGCATTTGATAAGGTACGCTGGCGGCTTAAGGAACAAAACTGAGAAGCTGATAATAAAGACGGAAAAGGAGCTACACGATACCATTCTTAAATGGACAACCAAAGCACCCGGTAGAGCTTTGGTTGGGAAGAAAGGACGCGCTTGGCAAAGGGAATTTGAAGACGCTTTAAAAGGTGTCCGTGTACCAGCATGGAAACAGGTGCATGAAATTATCGACGCTGAGCTCAAGGTACTTGCTTCAAACGAAGCGGTGGTAGCAGCAACCGTTATTGAAGGCGCGGTTCCCGTTGCTTTAAATATGGGTTTACCTTCTCCCGCGCACTTGACCGCTATTGTTAACAGCCAGCCATTTGAGGGTCGTACTTTGCGGGGGTGGATGAACACCACGGCAAAAGCAGACGTTGACCGCCTTCTCCAGTTCGCGAAAGTTGGTATTGTGCAAGGTAGAACGCCTACACAAATTGCCCGGGAAGCTATTGGGTCAAAGGTTTTTAAATACCGTGACGGGGTGGCGCGAAAAGCATTGCGTGACAATGAGTCCGTTATTTTAACGCTAACAAACGGGGTGCAGAACGAAGCAAAGCAGGCGCTCTATGAAACGAACGCCGACATTGTTAAGCGTGAGCAGTTTGTTAGCACCTTGGACGCACGGACGACGTTGGTTTGTGCCGTAAACGATAATAAGACCTTTGCCCGGGGTCAAGGGCCTATACCACCTTTGCATTTTCGGTGCCGCTCAACACGGGCAAAGGTC
>Ga0209345_10004355_pt1 | contig 13753 bp, 11 predicted proteins | sample Cruoilmetagenom7_FD_187294 | JGI IMG/M metagenome (GOLD analysis project Ga0209345, IMG submission 187294) | Oil polluted marine microbial communities from Coal Oil Point, Santa Barbara, California, USA - Sample 7 (SPAdes) (version 2) | ecosystem: Environmental > Aquatic > Marine > Oil seeps ...
CGGCCTCCCGATAGGTTTTCGCCATAGATTCAAGGCGTTGCAACAGGCCCCCAAAGCTTTGCGCCTGATAGGTGATGGCGCCAGACGGGCAAACAGAGGCGCAGCCACCACAGCCCGCGCACACCAGTGGGTCAATTTCCACATGCTCACCGGCAGCGCTAATCGCGCCGGTTTCGCAGGTGTTAATGCAGTTAGAGCAGCCGGAGATGCCCGAGCGGGTATGGGCGCAAATATGTGGATCCAGCGCCACATAAAATGGTTTTTCAAACTCACCCACCAGCTGGCTGGCCTCAAAAATCGCTTTACTCACGGCCTCGGCATGGCGCGGATCGGCCCGCAGATACCCATCACGTTTATGGTGGAACAGCGGGGTATCCCCCCGCAGATCGAGGATGAGGTCACACTCGGAATAGCCACCATCGCGCGGGGCTGAAAGCAGCGGCGCACCGCGCCCGCCGGGCTCTACCATTTGCAGCGCGTCAATTTTCACCTCAAATTGCCCAAGGCTGCCACTGGCTGCACGCAACTGCCCGAAAACCACGTCAAAATCGCTGCGTAGCGGAATGTCCTCGGCGCTTTCCAATAGCACCGTCACAGTGAGCACTTCGCGCAGCTGGGTGGCGGCGGCAAGGGCCACGGCCTCGGGGCCAATGATCAGGCATTGCCCTTCGGACGGGATATCAAAGACGTTAACAGCGTCTGGCGTGCGGGCAGAATCGACCAATAAGGCCGCCATTTTGGGGGTGGATTTTTCGCCGTCATCAGACCAGCCAGCCCGGTCACGCAGGTCTACAAAAGCGGGTGGTTCCACCCCGAGCTCATCGGCGATTTCCTCAAAAATCTGGCGCTCTTGCAAGCAGGCAACGGTGGCCTCCCCAGCCTTGAGCAAGGCCGCGGCATCTCCCAGCTCGTCGGTGCAGAGCGATGTATGAATGCGGGAGCACGCCATGCCTGTTGCTTTGGACAGTGCCTTGGCATCAAGCTTTTGCGACCCAGAACAATCACATAATATCAAGGTATTAGGCATGTTTACCCCCCGGTATTTACCAAACTTCTCGTATTTTTATGGTTCATTTAGGCCGCAAATGATGAAGGAGTAAAGCCTTTTTCCGGCCTGATTAGGCCCACAGAATTCACGCTGCTGATTCGTTTTTCACCAATGCAATAACCTGACAAAATCCTTCAGGAACAGACGGGAGGGACAGATTGTCCCATGGGCAAAAATGCCACATGATCGGCGGTCTAAATGTCCAGATTGGCAACTAATTTCGCGTAGCGCAAAACTTTTACTATGCGGGGGTGGCACAACGCATCATGCTTTGAAGGAATGCGGTAAAAATTGTTATTTGGAGTCATTGCGTGCCGGAAGCGCCTGAAAAAAAACTTACTTTGCCTCTTGGGGTCGTGTTGCGGAAATCTCCGGGCGTGACGCGCTGGGCCAAATGGGTTTGGCGCGCGGTGGCGGTGCTGCCCGGGGCTGGCCCCGCTGATTGGCGCGAATTACGCCGCGAGGGTGACGTGGTTGAATATCACGCAGCCACGGTCCCGCTGGAGCTATACCGGACTGATACCGAGGCCTACCTGACAGAACTTTCCACCAAGGTGCCTTCGATCTATGTGGTGATGCGCGAGAATATCGAGCTCGAAAGCGGGCTTGAAGTGGTGCTGGTCACGGCCTCACCTTATGAAGGGCAAGATTACGCAGATAACGGTGAAGATATTGTGGAGCTGGTACCAATGCAGCCCGCCCTGATGGCGCTGGTGCGCGAATGGGTGGACCTTCACCACAAAGAAGAAAAGTTCGTGAAGCGGCGGCGGGATAAGAAGCGGACGGATCTGGTAGAAGACGGCGTCGGTGACGCCCGCATTCACCAATCTAGCGATGTTTACCGCGCCCCCGCCAGCAAACGGGAGACCCTCCATTGAGCGCGTGGGCCAACAGAAAAGCCGCCGTACAGGCCGAAGCCGAGGCGCTGGAAAATGCTGAGCAGGCCGCAGTGGTGGCCGAGCAACACGCAGCCTTGGCGGAAAAGCCCGAGGCCGAGGTGCTGGCCGAGCTGGACTTGCCAAACCCAGACGCCATGCAAGCCGGCGATGATTTTAGCGTATTCATGAAAGAAACCGTGCCTGCCGCCCTGCGCAACCGCGCTTTGCGCACGCTTTGGCGCAGCGATCCGGTGTTGGCCAATGTGGATATGCTGGTGGATTATGGCGATGATTTCACGGGAAAGAATGACCCGATAGGGCTGGTGAAAACGATTTATCGGGTTGGCAAAGGCATGCTGCCGGATGAAGAGGAAATTGATATCGAGGACGACGCCGAGGTGGCCGAGGCCGACGAAGACCCGATTGAAATCGCGGAGTTTGAAGCCGCCGAGCCTGCCCCACTGCCAACCCCAGAAGCCCCCGCTGCCGCCCTGCCCCCGCGCCGCCGGATGCGGTTTGAATTTGAGGCCAGCGCAACGCCTGCCTCCACAGAAACGGAAACAGTATGAACGCGACAGCAACCGATATGACAATCAGCGAAGAAGACCAGCTTCGGGCCGATATGTATAACTTTCTTGGCCTTCTCCTTGCGGGGCCGCCGAGCAAAGACACTTTGAGTAAGACGGCGGCACTGACGGGCGATGACAGCGACATGGGAGAAGCGATTAACGCAATGGCAAGGGTCACAAAAGCGACCAGTGCCAAAGCGGTTGAGAGTGAGTTCATGGCGCTGTTCATCGGCCTCGGGCGCGGCGAGCTGCTACCTTATACCAGCTTTTACCTCACGGGGTTCCTCAACGAAAAGCCGCTGGCGATGCTGCGCAAAGATATGGCGGGCCAGCGCATTAGCCGCGCGCCAAATGTGTATGAGCCAGAAGATAACATTGCGAGCCTGCTGGAAATGATGGGCGGCATGATAACCGGCCGCTTTGGCGAGGTCACCCCGCTAGACCAGCAAGCCGCGTTTTTCAACAAACATATCGGCTCGTGGGCCGAACACTTTTTTGCAGATTTGGAGGCCGCAAAGTCGTCGGTGTTTTATGCCCCTGTGGGCAGCGCCGGTAAGGCCTTTATGGAGATCGAGCGCGAAGCGTTTCGAATGGATGCGGCCTAGCCGCTTAACTGGCCTTTGGGCCAAAACAGGAGGGAAGACATGAGCGATAAAGACGACAGCGTTAAGGCTGATCGCCGGGGCTTTTTGAAGCTTGCTGCGGCCACAGCGCCAGCAGCCATTGCGGCCACCGCGCTAAGCGGCACGGCAGCTAAAGCGGTAGAGCTTGAAGACGCCGGCAGCGGATTGCGCGACACCGCGCACACGCAGGCCTATTTCGATAGTGCAAAATTTTAAGCGGAAATTTGCAGTAAGGCCAATGGTTGCGAGACGCCCGACGGTCTGAAACAGGTTTCTATAATTCAAGGAGAATAAAATGCTGAGGAAAAAGACCAACGGGGTTGCGCGACGCCCCCAGCGGACAAGCCTCTTGTCAAATATTGCCGAAAAATCGGTAGATCGGCGTAGTTTTTTGCGCGGGTCTGGCCTGGCCATTGGTGGCTTGGCTTCAATCAGTGCCATGGGTGGCACGGTTACGCAGGCGCAAACGGCTGATGCCGTAAATGGCGCTGTGGATACAGTGAAATCGATTTGCTGTAACTGTTCGGTTGGCTGCACGGTTGTGGCTGAAGTGGATAACGGTGTTTGGGTGGGGCAAGAGCCCGGCTTTGACAGCCCGTTTAACCTTGGCGGCCATTGCGCCAAAGGGGCCTCGGCTCGGGACGCCGCCCATGGCGAGCGCCGGCTGAAATACCCAATGAAAAAAGAAAACGGCGAATGGAAGCGCATTAGCTGGGAGCAGGCGATTGATGAAATCGGCGACCAGATGGGCACCATTCGTGAGGAAAGCGGGCCGGATTCGGTTTACTGGCTTGGCTCTGCGAAGTTCAATAACGAGCAAAGCTACCTGTTCCGCAAATTTGCCGCCTATTGGGGCAGCAATAACGTAGACCACCAAGCGCGGATTTGTCACTCGACCACCGTTGCCGGTGTTGCCAACACATGGGGCTACGGCGCCATGACCAACAGCTATAACGACATTCATAATTCAAAGTCGATGCTGGTTATTGGTGGCAACCCTGCCGAAGCGCACCCTGTTTCGCTGCTGCACCTGATGAAGGCCAAAGAGCAAAGCAACGCGCCGCTCATCGTGGTTGACCCACGTTTTACCCGCACCGCAGCCCATGCTGACGAATATGTTCGTATTCGCCCGGGCACTGACGTTGCGTTTATCTGGGGCCTGCTCTGGCATATCTTTGAAAACGGCTGGGAAGATAAAGAGTTTATCCGCACCCGCGTTTACGGGATGGAAGACATCCGCGAGGAAGTGAAGAACTGGAACCCAGAAGAAGTAGAGCGCGTGACCGGCACACCCGGCAGCCAAATGGAGCGTGTTGCACGCACCTTGGTTAACAACCGCCCCGGCACTTTGATTTGGTGCATGGGTGGCACGCAGCACACCACGGGTAACAACAACACTCGTGCATATTGCATCTTGCAGCTGGCCCTTGGCAACATGGGCACAAGCGGTGGCGGCACCAATATTTTCCGCGGCCACGACAACGTGCAAGGCGCAACGGATATGTGTATCCTCAGCCACTCGCTGCCCGGCTATTATGGCCTTTCAGCAGGTGCATGGGCGCACTGGTCCCGTGTTTGGGGCGAAGACCTTGACTGGATGAAAGGTCGCTTCGCCACTACAAAAGCGGCCGATGGTTCGGACAAAGCGCTGATGAACATGACTGGTATTCCAGTTTCGCGCTGGATTGATGGGGTTCTTGAAGACAAGGACAACATGGACCAGTCAGACAACGTGCGGGCCATGGTGCTGTGGGGCCACTCGCCAAACAGCCAAACCCGTGGCGCGGAAATGAAAACCGCGATGGAAAAGCTGGATATGCTGGTTGTGATCGACCCATACCCAACCGTTTCTGCCGTGTTGCATGACCGCACAGATGGCGTTTATCTGCTGCCAGCCTCTACTCAGTATGAGACTCGCGGCTCGGTAACGGCCTCTAACCGCTCCATCCAGTGGCGCGATAAGGTGGTTGACCCGATCTTTGAAAGCAAGCCTGACCATGTGATCATGTCTATGTTTGCCAACAAATTCGGCTGGGCTGATCGCTTCTTCCGCAATATCTCGATGGATGCTGAAAACGAGCCTAACATTGAAGACATCACCCGTGAGTATAACGGTGGGATGTGGACAATCGGCTATACCGGCCAAAGCCCTGAGCGCATTAAAGCGCACATGGCCAACCAGCACACATTCGACAAAACCACGCTGCAAGCCGTTGGTGGCCCTGTGGATGGCGAATATTACGGCCTGCCATGGCCGTGCTGGGGCACTGCTGAAATGGCGCACCCAGGCACACCAAACCTTTATGACATGTCTATGCCTGTCTCTAAAGGTGGCCTCACCTTCCGCGCCCGTTTTGGCGTAGAGCGTGATGGGGTGAACCTGCTGGCTGAAGGGGTCTACTCTGAAGGCTCTGACATTCAGGACGGTTACCCTGAATTCACACTGGCCATGCTCAAAGAGCTGGGCTGGGATGGCGAGCTGACAGCAGAAGAGCTGGCAACTATTGAAGGGGGCGCTGGTGATGGCACCAACTGGAAAACCGACCTTTCGGGCGGTATTCAGCGGGTTGCGATTGACCACGAATGTGCGCCATTTGGCAACGCCAAAGCGCGCGCCGTTGTTTGGACGTTCCCAGACCCTGTGCCTGTGCACCGTGAGCCACTTTACACCAACCGTCGTGACCTTGTGGAAGACTATCCTACATATGCGGACAAGAAGTTCTATCGCTTGCCAACCATGTATGAGAGCATCCAGAAAAACGACTTTAGTCAGGAGTATCCAATGATCCTGACCTCGGGCCGTTTGGTTGAATACGAGGGTGGGGGCGATGAAAGCCGCTCTAACAAGTGGCTGGCTGAGCTTCAGCAGGACATGTTTGTGGAAGTGAACACCCGCGACGCGAATAATCTGGGCATCAGAGATGGTGAGCAGGTTTGGGTTGAGGGTGCCGAAGGCTCCGCGATCAAAGTCATGGCGCTGGTTACCGAGCGGGTGGGTGAGGGCGTTGCCTTCTTGCCATTCCACTTTGGTGGGCATTTCCAAGGCAAAGACCTGCGGGACAAATACCCCGAAGGCGCTGATCCATATGTGCTTGGCGAAAGTGCCAACACCGCCATGACCTATGGTTATGACAGCGTCACCCAAATGCAGGAGTCAAAAGTGACCCTCTGCAAAATCACTGCAGCATAAGGAGAATTGAGAAATGGCAAGAGTTAAGTTTCTCTGTGACGCGGAACGCTGCATTGAATGCAATGCCTGCGTAACCGCCTGTAAAAACGAGCACGAAGTGCCGTGGGGCATTAACCGCCGCAAGGTGGTGACCTTGGGTGACGGCAAGCCCGGCGAGCGCTCTATCTCGCTGGCTTGTATGCACTGCTCGGATGCACCTTGTATGGCCGTTTGCCCTACCGACTGTTTTTACCAAACAGCCGACGGCATTGTGCTGCACAACAAAGACCTCTGCATCGGCTGTGGTTATTGCTTCTATGCCTGCCCGTTTGGCGCGCCGCAATATCCGCAATCCGGCAACTATGGCTCCCGTGGCAAGATGGACAAATGTACCTTCTGCGCCGGTGGCCCTGAGGAGGACCATTCAGCCGCTGAATTCCAAAAATACGGTCGCAACCGTATTGCGGAAGGCAAGCTGCCGATTTGTGCCGAGATGTGTGCAACCAAAGCGCTGCTGGCTGGTGACGGGGACGTTGTGTCCGCCATCTACCGCGAGCGTGTGGTTTCCCGCGGCTTTGGCTCCGGCGCATGGGGCTGGGGCACAGCCTATGACCAAAAAGACGGCTGATAGGCTGGCTTGAAAAAAATAGAGGCGCGCGAGCCTTCGCGCGCCTCACCCTAACGGCTTGTTTGAGAGGTCACAGCTGTGCAAAACCAATTCAATTCCTTCCGAAATTTCCTGAGGCTCAGTGTGCTTATGCTGATGCTCGCAGCCTTTGCTGCCCCCGCCGCCGCGCAAAGCGTGCGCCCCCCCGGCAATGCGGTAAACCTTGATGATGGCATCGAGGACGGCCCGTCTAACGCCTTGGGTGATGTTTCTGACACTGATATTTGGGATAACTTCCGTGGTGGTAACCCGAAAGATATCCTGGCCCCCACCCGCGAAGGGCAAATGATGACCACCACCGGCCAGCAATGGCGGGTGATCCGTGAAAAATTTATTCGCAAATACTTAGGCTGGGCCCCGCTGGTTGTGATCGGCTTGCTGGCGGTGTTTTACCTCATTCGCGGCCCAATGAAAATTGCTGGTGGGCGCTCGGGTAAAACCATCCCACGCTTTAACCTTTCGGCGCGCGTGGCGCATTGGTTTATGGCCGGTGTGTTTATAATTTTGGGCCTTACGGGCCTAATTATTCTGCTCGGACGGGTGGTGATTGCGCCCTATCTGGGGCTTGAGGCAAATTCAGTCCTCACCAGCGCCGCGATGCAGGGGCATAACCTGTTTGGCCCTATATTTATCTTTGCGCTCATCTGGCTGTTTATCAAATTCGTTCGCGGCAACTTTTTCCAGTGGGTTGATCTGAAGTGGATCTTTAAACTGGGCGGCTTTTTTGGCGGCCATGTAAGCTCCCGCCAGTTTAACTTTGGCGAGAAAAGCTGGTTTTGGATGGTAATCCTTGGCGGGATCGTCATCAGCGTTACCGGCGTTATCATGCTCTTCCCCGGCTTGGTGGACGATATTCGCTGGCTACAGCTTTCCACCATTTTGCACGCGCTGGGGGCCGTGGCCCTTATCGCGGTGGCCTTTGGCCATATCTACGTCGGCACAATAGGCATGGAGGGCTCGCTTGATTCCATGCTCAAGGGTGAGGTGGACGAAAACTGGGCTAAAGAACACCACGATCTTTGGTATGAAGAAGTGACCGGTAAATCCGCCAAAGAGGAGGACGCAACATGAGTTTTTTAAACCTCGTTGAAGGCCCGCTATTTTCCTTTGCCGCGGCTGTGTTTTTGTTTGGCGCGCTCTGGCGGCTGATCGGCATCATCCGTATTGGCCGCAAAAAAGACATCTCCCCGCCCAAGGCTTCAGCCGCGGCAGGATTTATCAGAGGCAACCTGCGCCACTTCATCCCGCGCGGCATATTTGCCAAGCGCACAATGGTGCATATTGTGGGCGGCTACGGCTTCCACCTTGGCCTGTTTGTGCTGGTGTTTTTTGGCGCCTACCATATTGATTTCCTAAATGAGCGCATTTTGGGCTTTTCATGGACCGCCATGCCCCGCTGGGCATTCCTGATCACCTCGGCCATCGCTTTTGCCGGCCTGATCATGCTGTGGGTCCGCCGCATTTCAGACCCCGTGATGCGGCTTATCTCAAACAAAGACGACCATATCGGCAGCTGGCTCACCTTTTTGGTGATGCTCTCGGGCTGCTTTGCCATGGAGCAAGCGCATGACAGCTTGCGCGCCACCCACATGCTTTTGGTTGATATCTGGTTGGTATACTTCCCGTTCAGCCGCCTCATGCACGGCTTCACATTCATCCTGTCGCGCGGAAATTCGGGCGCCACTTATGGCCGTAAGGGGATAGACCTATGAGCACCACCACTGAAATCGCCGTTGAAAAATTCCTTCAACACACCGATAGCGAGGCCGCCTCGTTTTTTGAGGCCTGCGTGCATTGCGGCCAATGCGCCGAAGCTTGCCACTTTCACCTTGCCACCGGCGACCCTCGCCAAACGCCTATTAATAAGCTGCGCCCGATGGAGCGCGCCTATAAGCGCGACAAAGCGCCGTTTTCGACTCTGAAAAAGATGCTCGGGCTGGCCCCGAAGCCAGTGACGGAAGCGGAGCTGAAAGAGTGGGAAGAGCTGGTGTATGACAGCTGCAATATGTGCGGCCGCTGCACGCTGGCCTGCCCGATGGGCATAGATATTGCCGGCACCATTCGCAAAATGCGCGAAGGCTACGCGGCGGCGGGTCTGGTGCCTGAGGGGCTTAAATCAGCCGCTGAATACGTGAAAAAAACCACCTCGCCGATGGGCGTTACGATCAAGGCACTCAAGGCGCAAATCGCACATCAGGAAAAGGCAACTGGCATTAAAATTGAGGTTGATAAAAAGGGTGCCGACTATATGTGCACGTTTTCCTCGATGGAAATCATGGGCTACCCCGAGGTGCTGGGCGCCTATGCCAAGCTTTTTAAGCGCGCCGGCCTGAGCTGGACCATTTCTTCCGTCGCTTATGAAGCCACCAATGTGGGTGTGCAAATCGGCTCTGCCCCGATGGCAAAAGAGATTTTGGAGCGCGTGGTCGATGCCGCTGAAGCGCTTGAAGTTAAACATGTGATCAGCCCGGAATGCGGCCATGCTTACGGGGCTATCCGCTGGGCGGGGCCAAATTTGATGGGGCGGCAGTTTAATTTTGAAGTGGTGCATATTATCGAGGTGCTCGACAAGCTGCGCCGCGAGGGCAAAATTCCGGCTGGCAAAAAAGATAGCCGCCGGATGACCCTGCACGACCCCTGCCAGATTATTCGCCGTGGCGGGCTTTTGAAAGAGCCGCGCAAATTGCTGGATGAAAGTTGTGATGACTTTGTTGAGATGAAGGGCGCGGGCCTAACCAATTTCTGCTGTGGCGGCGGCGGCGGGGTTTCGGCCAATCCGCGCGCGGAAGAGCTGAAAACCAAAGCCTTTTCGCTAAAGGCCGAGCAGCTCAACGGCGTGGAAAACCTCGAAGCGGTTGTGGTGCCCTGCGGCAACTGTCGCTCCGTATTTGAGGACGGGCTCGATGCCTACGAGATGGACCTAGAGATTATCGGCCTATCGGAACTTGTGGCCGAAACACTAGCGGAGCCAGACGAAAAACAAGGTTGAGTTTGTGGGGGGCATTGCGCAATATGCCGTGAACCCCACTTTTGCCCCGGCTAGCAGGACGCTCAACCTATGAACAAAGATGTCGCTCGTATTTCCGCCGATGAGTTTGGTGCCGGATTGGCGCTTTCATCGGTGCTTATTGTCGATGACGAAGCCGGTATGCGTAACTTTCTGATGAAAATACTGGGGCCGCGCTGCTTGCGTGTCGAATGTGCCAGCAACACAGACGAGGCCTCTAAACTGCTCGACCAAAACCACTTTGACGTGGTGATATTGGACAATGTCATGCCCAACAAATCGGGGTTGGACTGGCTGAAAGAGCAGCGTAAGCACGGGTTTTTTGCGGATGCGATTTTGATAACCGCCTTCGCCGACCTTGAAACCGCCATCTTGGCCTTGCGCGCGGGCGTGGCCGATTTTGTGCTAAAACCTTTTCGCTCCAACCAAATTCTAAATGCGGTAGCGCGGTGTTTTGACCGTCAGGAATTGCGGCGGGAAAACTACCTGCTGAAATATGAGCTGGCCTCCGAAAAGCTCAATGCCCATGGGCGGCTTTTGGGCAGGTCTGACGAAATCACCTCTATTCGTGATACGCTGGAGCGGGTTGCTCCGCTGCCTACATCCGTGCTGTTTACAGGTGCTAGCGGCACCGGCAAAGAGGTGGTGGCCCGCACATTGCACAGCATGTCAGACCGCGCCGACGCGCCCTTTGTGCCGGTTAATTGTGCTGCGGTTTCGCCGGAGGTTATCGCCAACGAGCTGTTTGGCTATATCCGCCATGACCCGATAGAGGGTGACAGCCAGCAAGACGGGCTGTTATTTCACGCCCGTGGTGGCACGCTTTTTCTTGATGAAATCATAGAGTTGCCACTTAAAGTGCAGGGCATGCTTTTAAGGGTAATCGAAGCGATGCGCATTCGGCCCATTGGCTCGCTCCGCGAAGTGCCGCTTAATCTACGCTTTATGTTTGCCACCAATGCCGACCTTGAAGAGGCCGTTGCCGAGGGTCGGTTTCGGGCAGACCTTTACCACCGGATTAATGTGATCAACATTAAAATGCCACGGCTGATAGAGCGTAAGGGCGACCTGTTGGAGCTCAGCAATATGTTTATGCAGCGCATTTCTGATGAGCTGGGCGTGCCGCCGCTGCCGCTTTCCGAGGGCGTTTTGCTTGAGCTTTCGAGCTATGATTGGCCAGGAAATGTGCGGGAATTGCGCAACCTTATTGAGCGCTCACTGATTGTGGGCGAGTTCCCCCCCGAATTTAACGCCGAGGCACATGGGGATGAACTGGCGGTGGATTCCTTAGCCGCTGTGGAGCGGCGGCATATCCTAAATGTGTTGGCAGATTGTAACGGCAACCGTGCCGAGGCCGCGCGAAGGCTTGGGGTTTCGCGCAAAACCATCGATCGCAAATGCGCAATGTGGGATGCGTAAACCTGCAAAAACAGCGGGAATTTCATGGGCCAAATCTGTCCGCACACGGCTGCTGATGATCGCGCTATTGCCGATGTTATTATTCATGCCGCTCTTTGGCGGGATTGTAGTATACAACTGGTCAGCCCGATTTGATAACCTGCTCATCGCAAAGGTTAACAGCGAGCTGACAATCGCGCATGAGTATCTGAGTGGCCTTAAGAAGCGCGCATTTGAAAATGTGCAGGCCTTTGGGGCGTCGGCGGCATTTCTGCAAGCCTCTGAGGCAGGGCTATTACCCGCGTTGCTTGAGCGGCAGCGGCAAAACTATGGCTTTGATTTTATTTACTATATAGACCCTGATGGCAACATTATGCCCGCCGCCGGTAGCGTGGCACCTGCCATGCCGGCACGCTGGCCCGTGGTGCAGCGCGCACTTGCGGGCGAAGGCGGGTCAGAAATTGACATATTTACCGCCGAGGACCTTACTGAATTTTCACCGGCCTTTGCCGCCCGCGCCGCACTGCCGCTGGTTCCAACCAAAGCTGCCCTCCCCACCACGCAAAGCCGCGAGACCCGTGGCATGATAGTGCACACCGCAGCGGCCGTGACAGCGGGCGAAGGCACGCTGGTGGCGGGTGTTTTGCTGAACCATAACCTCGACTTTATCGACACCATTAACGCCTTGGTTTACCCTGAGGCGAGCCTGACAGAGGGTAGCCGTGGCACCACCACGCTGTTTTTGGAAGATGTGCGGGTCTCGACCAATGTGCGCTTGTTTGAAAATGTTCGTGCCCTAGGCACGCGGGTTTCGGTAGAAGTGCGCGCTGCGGTGTTGGACGAAGGCAGCACATGGCTGAACCGCGCATTTGTGGTGAATGATTGGTATATTTCAGCCTATGAGCCACTAATTGATAGCTTTGGCAACCGCGTCGGCATGCTTTATGTAGGCTTTCTGGATAGCCCTTACCGCGCGGCTAAGGCGCAAACCCTATGGTTAATCTCCGGCGGTTTTCTGTTCTTGCTTGCCTTTTCGGTGCCGCTATTTTTACGGCTGGCGCGCGGGGTGTTTAAGCCGCTGGAAAAAATGGTCGAAACCATTTCCAAGGTTGAGTCTGGCGATCTTTCGGCCCGCACCGGCCTAGCGGATACCCAAAACGAGGTCTCGCGGGTATCGACCCATTTGGATACGGTTTTGGCACAGGTGCAGGAGCGGGATCAGCGCTTGCGGGAATGGGCCGATGAATTGGAGAACCGTGTAGAGGCGCGCACGCTCGCGTTGCGCAAAGCAAATCAGCGGCTGGAAGTGACCACGAAACAGCTCGTGGTTTCGGAAAAACTAGCCGCGATTGGGGAGATTACCGCCGGTGTGGCGCATGAAATCAACAACCCCGTGGCGGTCATTCAAGGCAATGTGGATGTGATCCATGAAACCTTGGGGGCGCATGCTGCCCCGCTCAAAACCGAGTTTTCGCTGGTGATTGAACAGGTGCACCGCATCAACACGCTGGTAAACAAGCTGCTGCAATTTGCGCGCCCCGAGGAATTTGCCGGCAATGCGGGGGCACACTCTCCTAATGAGGTCATCGCTGATACCCTGCCCCTTGTGCAGCATCTGCTGAACAAAGAAAAAATTAACATAAAGCAAGATCTCGCCTGTGAGAAAGACGTGGTCATAAACCGGACAGAATTGCAGCAAGTGCTTATTAATCTGGTCGTAAATGCCATTCAGGCTATGCCAAAAGGTGGAGAACTAGAGATCAAAACCAGCGACCAAGCCACCGGCGTTTTGATCAGCATTTCCGATAGCGGCGTTGGCATGGCACCTGAGGTGATCGAGCATATTTTTGACCCGTTTTTCACCACCAAAAAGGCAGAGGGCACGGGGCTTGGGCTATCAATCACCCAAAAGCTGATCTCGCGCAGTGGCGGGAAAATATGGGTGGAAAGCCGTGTGGGCCATGGCACTACATTCTTCATATTTCTGGACGCGGCAGACCCCTAAGGGCTGGTGGCGTTAAAGGTAAACAGGTGCTCGCCATTGATGGTGTAATCATTGATGAGGGTTTCGGCCCTGTCACTTGTGAGCCAGCCTTCCAGAGCCAATGCAAGCTCTGCCCGCACATGTGGCCAGCGGGCGGGGTTTACCGGAATATAGGCATATTGATTGAAAAGCACCGGGTCACCAGCATATAGCAAGGCGAGGTCGCCCTTGTTGCCGAAGTTTAACCAGCTGGCGCGGTCGGTGAACGTATAGGCGTTCATACCGCTGGCCACATTCAGCGTGGCCCCCATGCCAGAGCCCGCCGCGCGATACCACCCGCCCTCAGCCGCCATGCCCGAGGCCGCCCAAAGGGCCAGCTCCTTTTTATGGGTGCCGCTATCGTCACCACG
>Ga0209345_10004357_pt1 | contig 13752 bp, 11 predicted proteins | sample Cruoilmetagenom7_FD_187294 | JGI IMG/M metagenome (GOLD analysis project Ga0209345, IMG submission 187294) | Oil polluted marine microbial communities from Coal Oil Point, Santa Barbara, California, USA - Sample 7 (SPAdes) (version 2) | ecosystem: Environmental > Aquatic > Marine > Oil seeps ...
ACTCCAGAAATGCTTCGAGGTTCTTCTCTACCGCAACTCGGCCAACGTAAAGTTGGATCGGGCGCGGTAAGCCTGCATATTCAATCGGTGATATTGCATCAGGGGTAAAACAGGCAAGATCTACCCCCCGGGTCCAATGATGCAGTTTGGTCAGGCCATGCAAGCGCAGTTCTTCGCGGATACTATCGGTTGCCACCATGATGCGTTCAGCAGGGGCATGAAACCAGCGGATATAGCGCCAGAACAGACCGGAGGGCAGATGGGTTCGGCGCGCAAGATATTCTGGAAACTGGGTGTGATAGGCCGTGGTAAAGGGCACGCCATTGGCCATGCAATAACGCCGCGCGGCCAACCCCAACAGCCCTTCGGTGGCGATATGCACGGCATCGGGCCCCGCCCCCTCCAACAGCCTGCCGACGGCGCCGGGCACGCATAGGGCCAGCCGAATTTCTGGATAGGTCGGGCAGGGCAGCGAAAAAAACTGATCAGGCGATATGACCGTGACGTCATGTCCCCACTCGCGCAGGGCCGCGCACGTAGCGCCCAACGTGCGCACTACACCGTTCATTTGCGGTAACCATGCATCACTGACAATCGCGATCCGCTCTGGCACAGGCCTGAGCTTCACTTCACCGGCCATTCTGGGCCGCATCTCGTCGGTCGGCTTAAGCCTCATCCCATCGGCTAAGGTGTCTGCCATCCGGTTCACGCGGCGACCTGCGGTGTAGGCTGGCCTTCTGCAATCGCTGCTTCGGCTGCCTCACGCTTGGCTATTTCATCGGGCCAGTGGAGCAATTGCATCCGCCCGTCCCCATGTTCGACCAAGGCGTTGCAGCCTTCCACCCAATCGCCATCATTGTAATATTCTATTCCATCAAAGGTCCGGATTTCGGCAGTATGGATATGGCCGCACACCACCCCGTCAACCCCGCGCTCCGCAGCCGCGCGAGCAACGACTTCTTCGTAGTGAGAAATGAATTCAACCGCGTTCTTGGCCATTTTGGACAGTGACCAATAGGGCAGATCAAGTGCGCGCCGGACCCGATTGACCCAGATATTAAGGCCCATCATCACATGATACAAAGCGTCTCCGACAAAGGCGAGCCAGCGGTGGGCAAGCATAATCGTATCAAATTCATCGCCGTGCAGGACCAGCAGGCGCCGCCCGTCGGCCGTATCGTGAAATGCCGCGCGTGAAATTTCCACGCCGCCGAAATTCATTCCGGAAAATGGCCGAATCATTTCATCATGATTGCCCGGAATATAAACGATCCGCGTGCCGCGTTTGGCGCGCTTTAAAATTCGCCATACAATGTCATTATGTTCAGCGGGCCAATAGACTTTCTTTTTCAGCCGCCAGCCATCGATAATATCGCCCACCAGATACATGGTTTCGCTGTCAGTATGGTCAAGAAAATCAATCAGAAGATCGGCATTGCACCCCTTGGTGCCAAGGTGGACATCGCTGATCCAGATCGTGCGGAAACGCCGCCGCTGACCGTCCGACGGCTCCGGAACGGCGGGGCTACGGTCCGGGAAATTGGTAACATTTTCCAACAATCGGGAAGCACCCAAAAACCCGGGGGCCAAGGCACCTTTTGAAGAAAGGTCAGGATCAGAAAGCGGATAGGCGGGATCATCAGCCATTGGAACTCTCTAGGCTTGCTTGTTCGCCTATGGCTCATGACACGGTATTGTTACGCGGAAATCTCATTTCTGTGACGGTTTGAAGTCTATTTGCGCTGCACAGTCTGCCCCCATCACAAACTGGCCGGCCTCATAAATCGTCCATTGCTACAAAGCGGGGGTGCGCGGCCACCTTGTCCAGCCACGCGCATACATGGGTATAATCGCGCAATGCAAAGCCGCCGCATTCTGCCACGTGGGTATAGGCATGCAGAATGATATCAGCGAGCGAAATGCTATCCCCGACGAACCATTCACGCCCTTCTAGATGTTCATCCATCAGCGCCAACGCATCCGAACCCGCGATCCGTTTGGGCACAATTTGCGCGCGCTGTTGTTCGCTTAGATGCGCTTCGCCGATATATTGCAGCCAGAAACGCAATGTCGCGATGTTGGGTTCATGGCTATATTGTTCAAAAAACATCCAGCGCAGCATTTCCGCCTGGGCGAAGCGATCTTCTGGAACCAGCGGGCTGGCGCTGGCAAGATACCAGCACGCAGCATTGCTTTCAGGCAGAAACAGATCCCCAATCTGCAATACCGGTATCCGCCCATGCGAATTGACCGATGACAGGAATTCAGGCGTTCGTGTTTCGCCTTGCAGAATATCATACTGCTTAGTTTCCAGCGGAATTCCCAGCAGCGCCGCTGTCAGTTTGATTTTGTAGCAATCTCCGCTGCGGGGGTCTTCGTGGAGGATATAGGTGTCAGTCATGGCTCACTTGTAGCACAATTTTCCCGACATGCTCGCCATTCTCCATTCGCGTGTGGGCAGCGCCCGCCTCAGCCAGCGGGAAAGTCTGGTCCATCTCCGGACGCAGCCGCCCTTCTTCCACCAAAGGCCACGCCACCCGCGAGATTTCCTCGCAAATGGCCGCTTTAAACCCATCGGGCCGCGTACGCAGGGTCGATCCGGTCAGCGTGAGGCGCCGGATCATGATCTGGGGCATGTGGATTTCCGCCTTCGCCCCGCCCAGCGCTGCGATGGTGACATGGCGGCCATCTTCAGCAAGGCAGGCAATATTGCGCGCAACATAGTCACCCGACACCATATCGAGGACCAATTGCACCCCTTTGCCGCCGGTAATTTCCTTGACCCTGTCAACAAAATCCTCGGCCTTGTAATTTATCGCATGATCCGCCCCGATGCCGCGCGCGGCATCACATTTTTCTTCGTTTCCGCAGGTCACAATGACCGACAGACCGAACAATTTGGCCAGTTTGATCGCCATCGTCCCGATCCCGCTGGTGCCGCCATGAACCAGCAGCGTTTCCCCTTCGCTCGCCCAGCCGCGTTCGAACACATTGTGCCACACAGTAAACAAGGTTTCAGGAAAGGCGGCAGCTTGGTCCAGCGGCAAGCCATCTGGCACAGGCAGGCAATGCGCCGCTTTGGCAAGGCAATATTGGGCATAGCCCCCGCCGGTGACCAATGCGCAGACTTTCTTCCCCAGCAGATCTGGCGCGGCACCTTCACCGCAACTGACGATTTCGCCCGCCAATTCCAGACCCGGGATCGGTGATGCACCAGGCGGCGGCGGATATGCCCCTTTCCGCTGGAGGACATCGGGCCGGTTTACCCCGGCATAGGCTACCTTAATCAGCACTTCGCCTGCACCCGGCACGGGCATCGGCACAATTTCCGGCCGCAAAACCTCTGGCCCGCCAGGGCCTTCCAGCCCCATTGCAATAATGGTTCGAGGAAGATTATCTACCATTCAAGCCCCCGTTGGGTCTGCTACTATTGGCCCCGCCCCGCATGCGGATACGCGCGGCCTGCAATTTAAAGACAGCCCGCGCCGCCCAAGGCAGAATTAGCCGCACTGACCATTGACAGCAAGTGCAATGCATTGCGATCATGTTTGTAATGGATGAAATTGACCTTCCGCGCCCTCGGGGCGATGCCGCAGGCCAGCTGGCAGCAGAAGACCTTGCGCCCTATTCACAACATGAACTGGATGCGCGGATCGCGCAATTACAGGCCGAAATCACGCGTGTCACAGCCCACCGTGACAAAGCAGCAGCCCACCGCAGCGCGGCAGACGCCTTGTTTGGCGGGGGGCAAGGTAAGGTTTCGTGAAGGATCGGGGTCGAAATTTGCAATGGGCTTCCCATATTATCCATGCCCCTTCAGGCTGCGCCCGATTTAACTTTTGTTAACCAAGCCTATTCATATATTCCCGCAACGGGAAATTCTGTATTCTTGTGGCCAAATATCCTTTTGAAAGATCGCTGAATGCCCAGTTTTGCTCCGAACCTAGAAAAGACGCTTCATACTGCGCTGACCAATGCGGCTGAGCGGCGGCACGAATATGCAACGCTGGAACATTTGCTGCTGGCGCTGGTTGAAGACAGCGATGCACAAGCGGTGATGACCGCTTGCGGGGTTGATTTGGCCGAGCTGGGACTGACCGTAAAACAATATCTCGATCAGGAATATCAATCACTTAAAACCGATGATGATGCAGAGCCGCAGCCTACTGCGGGTTTCCAACGGGTGATCCAGCGGGCCATTCTGCACGTCCAGTCTTCCGGCAAGGACACTGTAACGGGCGCCAATGTTCTGGTCGCGCTGTTTTCTGAACGCGATTCATACGCAGTTTATTTCCTGCAACAACAGGACATGTCACGGCTGGATGCCGTCAGCTTTATCAGCCACGGAATTGGCAAGGGCGGCAAACAGATGGGCGGCGCAGGCACGCCGCAAGGCGCAGAAGAAACAGGCCGGGACGAAGAAAGAACCGGCGACGCAGGCCCGGCGGGCAAGAAAGAATCCGCGCTTGACCAGTTTTGCGTCAACCTCAACGCCAAGGCAAAGGCGGGCAAAATCGATCCGCTGATCGGGCGCGGCCCCGAAGTGGACCGGACAGTGCAGATCCTGTGCCGCCGTTCCAAGAACAATCCGCTCTATGTCGGCGAACCGGGGGTGGGCAAGACAGCCATTGCCGAAGGGCTTGCACGCAAAATCGTCGAAGGCGATGTGCCCGAAGTGCTGCTCGAAGCGGTTATCTACTCGCTCGACATGGGCAGCCTTTTGGCGGGAACACGCTATCGCGGCGATTTTGAAGAACGGCTGAAACAAGTCGTCACCGAACTTGAAAAATTGCCCCATTCTGTGCTGTTTATTGATGAAATTCATACTGTTATCGGCGCTGGCGCGACCAGTGGCGGGGCGATGGATGCATCCAATCTGCTGAAACCGGCCCTGTCGGGCGGCTCTATCCGCTGCATTGGTTCCACCACCTACAAGGAATTTCGCAACCATTTCGAAAAAGACCGCGCGCTGCTGCGCCGGTTTCAGAAAATTGATGTCAATGAACCAACGCCCGAGGACACGATCAAGATCCTTCAGGGTCTGCGCAGCGCATTCGAAGACCATCACAAGGTCAAATACACACCGGACGCGATTAAAACCGCAGTGGAGCTCAGCGCCCGTTACATCAATGATCGCAAACTGCCGGACAAAGCCATCGACGTGATCGACGAGGCTGGCGCGATGCAGATGCTGGCCCCGCCCAGCCGCCGCAAAAAGAAAATTACAGCGCGCGAAATCGAACAAGTTATCGCAACAATGGCCCGCATCCCGCCAAAAACGGTCAGCAAGGATGACCGCAAGGCGCTGCAATATCTGTCGCGCGATCTTAAACATGTGGTGTTTGGCCAGGACAAGGCGATCGAAGTTCTCACAACTGCGATGAAGCTGTCGCGCGCAGGGTTGCGCGATCCTGATAAGCCAATTGGCAGCTTCTTATTCTCCGGCCCAACCGGGGTCGGCAAAACCGAAGTTGCGCGCCAATTGGCCAGCATCATGGGCATTCCGCTACAACGCTTTGATATGTCAGAATATATGGAGCGCCATTCAGTCAGCCGACTGATCGGTGCGCCCCCGGGTTATGTGGGATATGATCAAGGCGGGCTGCTGACTGATGCGATCGACCAACAGCCGCACTGCGTGCTGCTGCTTGACGAGATCGAGAAAGCACACCCCGATCTGTTTGGCATATTGTTGCAAGTGATGGACAATGGCCGATTGACCGATCACCACGGAAAAACCGTTGATTTTCGCAATGTCGTGCTGGTCATGACCACCAATGCCGGGGCTTCCGACATGGCCGGTCAGGGCATCGGATTTGGCGATGTATCCAAGGAAGATGCGGGCGAAGAAGCGGTGAAACGTATGTTTACGCCCGAATTTCGCAACCGGATCGATGCAATCGTGCCGTTTTCCTATCTGTCGAGCGAAGTCATCAGCCGGGTGGTGGACAAATTCATCCTTCAGCTTGAACTTCAGTTGGCGGAACAAAATGTCCATATTCAATTCGATGGCGATGCCCGCAAATGGCTGGGAATAAACGGTTATGACCGGCTTTATGGCGCGCGGCCGATGGCCCGCCTCATTCAGGACAAGGTCAAACAGCCGCTGGCGGAAGAATTATTATTCGGCAAACTGCGCCATGGCGGCGAAATTCATGTCAGCATGAAAAACGATGTGCTGGATTTCGAATTGACCCCGGCCCCGCCCAAGCTGGTTAAGAAAAAGACGGTCAAGAAAAAGACCGGGCCAGCAAAAAAGCCGCAGGCTAAATCGTCAACCAATGACGAAAGTGCCGACGACGCAGATTGATCTTGATCAATTGCATTTCCAGACCACCGGACTAAATCCGGTGGCGCTAAGTCACTGTTCAGGAGTATGATGTGGCCACCTCACCCGCGGGCAAACCTTCCCAGTCACCGTTTGAACGGATTGGCGGACATCCAATGCTGCGTAAGATTACTGACCATTTTTATGATCTGATGGACAGCGATCCGGCCTATGCCAAATTACGCGCCATGCATGCGCCAGATCTTGGCCCGATGCGCGAATCCTTGCCATCATTCTTGGCTGGGTGGGCCGGCGGCCCCAGGGATTGGTTCGAAGCCAACCCGGATAAATGCATGATGAGCGCGCATTCCGGCTTTACGATCACCCGCGAGACAGCCTCTCAATGGGCAGAGGCAATGCGCCGCGCCATCAAAGCTGCGGCTCCTGCGGATTCAGAAATTGCAGGGGCATTGGCTGATGTGATGGACCAAATGGCCATGGGGATGGCCAAGGATTGAGGGGTTAACCCTCGATCTGGACCAATTTTTCACGCCCGGTTGCGCCGCGCAACAAGCGAAGCCGTGACGTCGCAATACCGAGCGATTTTGCCAGCAATTTCAACACTGCATCATTGGCCGCCCCATCCTGTGGTTTAGCGCGGACCTTCACCAACAGCTTGCCCTCTACGATTTCCACCCCTTGACAGCGCGCGCCCGGCGTTACCCGCAGCGCCAACCGCCCCCCGGCATCAGCCAAGGCGCGAATGGCGGCCGGATCAGGCAAGTCAGCCTTGCGGCGGGCCATCGTGCGTTGCTGCCACGGCCGCGCCATGATGGCGGGCATTTTCGGTATAATGTGTAACGCCCATGCGCATTTTGGTGATCGCGGCATCATCCAATTCGCGCATTAATCGCGCAGGCCGGCCGCCCCACAGGGTGCGCGGCGCCATTTGTTTTCCTTCGGTCAACATCGCGCCCGCCGCCAGCATCGCATCAGACCCGATGCGCGCCTTGTTCATCGCAATCGCGCCTAGGCCGACAAAACCGCGATCTTCAATGATACAGCCGTGCACCATCGCCAGATGGCCGATCAATACATCATCGCCAATCAGCAATGGCGATCCATCCAGATCATTCGGCCGGGCCGGATCGCAATGAAGAATGCTGCCGTCTTGCACATTGGTCCGCTGTCCGATCACGATGCGGCTGACATCAGCGCGCAGCACACAATTATACCAGATCGAGGAATCCGCGCCAATTTCAACATCGCCGATGATCCGGCAACCTGGCGCGATAAAGGCGCTGTCGTGAATGCGCGGCGTTTTGCCGTGGATAGAGATGATCGAAACATCGGGGCGGCTTTTCACAATGGGTTCTCCCAGTCTTTGCGGGCAATCGAATAAACAATCGTATCACGCCAGGGCGGATCAAATCGTTGGTCTGGATAGTCGAGTTCTTCACAGCGGCGCATACCAAGGCGTTTCATCAAACCCCAACTGGGCGTGTTGCCAGCCACGGTAAGCGCGGCGATCTGATCCGCGCCATAGCGCGTAAAACCTATATCAAGCGCAGCTTGGGCGGCCTCGCGCGCATATCCCTTCCCCCAAGCATCCTCGCGCAGCCGCCAGCCGATTTCCACCGCGCCGGTGATGGTGCTGCCGGGCGCATCGGCGCGCTTCAGCCCGCAAAAACCAAGCACTTCACCCGGCAGATCCCCGCCATCATCCTGGCGTTCGACAAGCCAGAAACAAAAGCCATTACGGGCTTTGCAATTTTCCACCCGTTCGCGCTGCATCGCAAGGCCCGCATCATCAAGCGACCCGCCCAGCCAGCGCATTACAGGCGGCGTATTAGTATGGCGGAAAAATTCCTGCCAATCAGCATCGCCGGCCCAGTCGCGCAATATCAACCGCTGGGTTTCATAACGAAAATCAGCCATCCATCAACGATCCATCAATGGCCCATCAATGGCCCATCAGCCGGGCGGCATGGGCTGCATGATAGGTTAAAACCCCGGTGCAGCCGCCGCGCTTAAACGCCATCAGCGTTTCCAGCACCAATGCATCACGGTCGCCAGCGCCGGCCGCAGCCGCCGCTTCGATCATCGCATATTCACCGCTCACCTGATAAGCAAACACCGGCACTTCAAAGCGCGCCTTCACCCGGGCAACAATGTCCAGATAAGGTAGGCCGGGCTTGACCATAACGCTATCGGCCCCCTCGGCCAGATCCAGCGCAACCTCGCGCAATGCTTCCTCGCTATTGGCAGGGTCCATCTGATAGCTTTTCTTATCGCCCTTAAGCAGGCCGCCTGATCCCACTGCATCACGAAACGGGCCATAAAATGCAGAAGCATATTTGGCCGCATAACTCATGATTTGAACATTGTGATGCCCGCCCGCCTCCAGCGCCATCCGGATCGCGCGGACACGGCCATCCATCATATCAGAAGGCGCGATAATATCGGCCCCGGCCTGTGCCTGATTGATCGCCTGATCGACCAGCACCGCGACTGTATCATCATTCATCACATAGCCCCCGGGGCCAAGCAGCCCGTCCTGCCCATGGGCTGTATAAGGATCGAGCGCGACATCAGTCAGGATGCCAATGTCATTCCCGCAGGCATCACGCACAGCCCGGATCGCGCGGCACATCAAATTGTCGGGATTAAGCGCCTCCTTGCCGTCATCGCTGCGCCGGTCTGCCTCGGTGTTAGGAAACAGTGCGATACAAGGGATGCCCAGCTCTATCGCTTCGCGCGCGCGGGCCACGATCCCATCGACCGACCACCTCGAAACGCCCGGCAGCGAGGCAATCGGTTCTTCTGCGCCTTGCCCCTTTGTTACAAACAGCGGCCAGATCAAATCTGCCGGCGTCAAAACATTCTCGCGGTGAAGGGCGCGGCTCCACTGAGCAGCGCGGGTGCGGCGCAGACGTAAGGCGGGATAGGATGGTGTCATACTCACTCCTGTTGCCGGATTTGCAGGAAAATTCAATCAGCCCCGTCGCAAAACCGGGCCAAACACGGTTTCAACTGGCTTTTCTGGGTTGCCCCACCTTGTCAATTTCACGCAAGGGAACTGTATCTTCTTCATCCGGTTTCGGTGTCAGATTGGCCAATGCTGCGCCTGCTGGCACCTTGCGAAGATTGGCCAATGCCGCGCGGAATTCGCGCAAATTTGCGCCGGAAAGCTGCGCACGAGTCACGAATTTTTCTGTGGCAGGGTTTACCGATCGGCCCGAACGATACATTTCATAGTGAAGATGCGGCCCGCTCGACAGGCCGGTTGATCCAACATAGCCGATCACTTGGCCACGGCGCACTGATTGGCCGCGGCGCACTGCGATCCGGCTCATATGGCAATAACGGGTCTGAAGCTTGCGGCCATGGTCCAAGCGCACCGCATTACCGCAGCCGCCCATCCGGCCTGCTGCATTCACCCGGCCATCACTCACCGCCACAATCGGGGTGCCATAACTGGCGCGGAAATCCATTCCAGAATGCATCCGGCGATAGCCCAGGATCGGGTGGCGGCGCATACCGTAATTGGACGAAACCCGGCCGGGAACAGGGGCAACCAATCCATTGCGCTGTTCACCCACGCCCGATGCTTCGTAAAACCGGCCATCCTTACCCCAGCGCATCAATTGGGTGCTGATACGCCCGCCCCGCTCGATCGCGGCATACAGCAATTGGCCCGCCTGACGCTCGCCAGTGGCGGCGCGTTTATTGGCAATGATCATGTCGAACACATCATTCGCGCCCACTGCACGGTTCAGATTGACCTGTTGCCCCAGCGTTTTTAGATATTGCTGAACCGCGCTGGCAGGCGCACCGGCCGCGCGCGCAGAACGGTAAAGGCTGGGCCCAACCGTCCCGCGTATCCGCAGCGGCGTATTATCCACCCGGATCGGTTTGCGTTGCAGCGCCAGCACCCCGTCAGTACGCTCTATCTCCAGCGCCAGATCGAAGCGGGCCCGAAACGACAGCGCATCCATTGGCCGTGCACGGCCCGCAGCAGAACGCCGCCCCAATGTAATATCAACCTGCGTGCCCGGTTCAATATCCTGCAAAGGCATCGTGCGCGCAACCAATTCAGCAACCCGCGCTGCATCGCGCGAACCAACGCCCGCACGCTGCAACATGCGCCCGAAACTATCGCCCCGCACCAATGTTGCCAATAATTGGATCTGCGGGCGTTCCGGGGCAGATTTAAGCGGGATAACCGCGCCAGTTGCCCCCATATGGCGGCCGCTATCAGCGCCCAGTGCCAGCGGCAGGATCATCTGGCTGCGAAATTCATCACGGGCCTTGTCATCAATGACCATCGCCGAAGCAGCTTCAAGAGGGGCAAAGTCTGGCCACAATGCCAGCGCCAATGTCGCCAGACCCAACATAGTGCCCATCCCGCGGAACCAACGCTTGCTGCCGATTTTATCCGCCAAATCCGGCGTCAGATCGAAAGTGTCGATTTTTTGCGACGCATCCATGCGCCAATCGTCAAATTTTTCTGCAAAGCTGCGGGACCGCTGGAGGGTGATGGGACCATCTTCAGCCCGGCCGCCAGTGACCCTGCCGGTAATATCATTGGCGCCATCATTGGCGCCATCTCTGGCCCCGCCCCCTGATTGGAAGCCGTCATCCGGCCCACTTTCAGATGGATGCAATATCTGGGCATGGGATAGGAATACGGTGCCTGATTGGCCCGCCTTGCCCGGCCCGGTGCCGGGTTGATCCCCATCCTGATCGCGCGAAGTAGACACGCGCCCTCCTTATATTCGGTCCATATTCAGCCCCGCCCGGCAATTAGAATGGCCAGCGAAGTGAAAACCCATAGTAGGCCCATAACGGACATTACCGGTTTTTTGCCCTTTTAACGTTAATGTCGGTTTAAGCCACAATGGTCTGCCCCAGCTTTCAGACAGACTGTTGACGATGTGCGGTGAATGGTTGTCCAACCATCAGAGCAATGCCACATTCAGCCCGTGACGCGCGCTTCCTTCGAAGATTCATCCATCAAAGCAGTCCTTGGGCCAACCAACACTGGCAAAACCCATCTGGCGATTGAACGGATGTGCGCCCATTCCTCTGGCGTGATCGGCCTCCCGCTGCGCTTGCTGGCGCGCGAAGTGTATGACCGCGTGGTTGCGATTAAGGGCGAAAAACAAGTCGCGCTGATTACCGGCGAAGAACGAATAGAGCCGCCCAACGCACGCTATTTCTGCTGCACAGCCGAAGCGATGCCGCGTGATGGAGGCGGACGCAGCTTTGTCGCATTGGACGAGGCCCAATTGGGGGCCAATCGGGAACGCGGGCATATTTTCACCGACCGGCTGCTGCATGCACGCGGGCGCGATGAAACCATGTTGCTGGGCGCCGCAACGCTGGGGCCGGTGGTGCGCGCGCTGATCCCCGATGCTGAAATCATCCAGCGGCCGCGCTTTTCCACTCTGACCCATATCCGCCCCTGCAAATTATCGCGCCTACCCCGGCGCAGCGCAATTGTGGGTTTTTCTGCAGAACAAGTTTACGCCGTGGCAGAAATGCTGCGCCGCTTCCGGGGCGGATCAGCAGTCGTCATGGGCGCGCTCAGCCCTGAAACGCGCAATCGCCAGGTGGAATTGTTCCAATCAGGAGAGGTGGATTATATCGTCGCCACCGATGCTATCGGAATGGGGCTAAATCTCGATATTACCCATGTTGCATTTGCTTCGCTGACCAAATTTGACGGGCTGCGCCACCGGCGCCTTACCCCTGCGGAAATGGCGCAGATTGCCGGGCGGGCAGGGCGCCATCAACAAGATGGGACATTCAGCGTGCTGGCAGGCCAAATTGGGCGCAGCCGCACAATCAGCCCGCCAGACACCGCGCCCACAGAATTCACCAAGGAAGAAATTTATGCGGTCGAAGAACACAGTTTTGCCCCGATCAGCAAATTGTTCTGGCGCGATGCCAAACCGCGATTTGACACATTATCAACCCTGATCGGTGATCTGGAAAGTCCGCCAGATGATCCGGCATTAACCCTAGCGCCCGAAGCAATCGATCTGGCCGTGCTCAAACGGTTATCCGATGAACCCTGGGCCCAATCGATCAAGGGGGCCGGGCAAATCCGCCGGTTTTGGGCCGCCTGCTCACTGCCGGATTTTCGCCAACAGGGCGCAGATACCCACGCCCGTTTCATCGCCCGTTTGTGGCAAGATTTACAAGGCGGCTATCTTGGCGCGGATTATGTGGCAGCGCGCATTTCAGAACTGGACAATATTCAGGGAGATATTCACACAGTGCAAGGCCGGATCGCGGCCATCCGCAGTTGGGCCTATATCTGCCAGCGCCCTGATTGGGTATTGGCGCGCGATGAAATGGCCGCCCGCGCCCGAGCGGTAGAGGCCCGTTTATCCGATGCGCTGCATAGCCGCCTGACTGAAAGATTTGTTAACCGGAGGACTGCAATCCTGATGAAATCGATGGGACAAGACGCTTCACTATTGCCCGTTAGCCTGTCGGAAGACAGAATTTTGCTGGTAGAGGACGAGCCGATCGGAACGATCGAAGGGTTTCGCTTTTTGATCGACCATCAAGCCAATCACGCAGATCGCAAATTGCTGCTTGCTGCGGGCGAAAAGGCCATGCCGCGTATTCTGTGCGCCAGGGCGGACACGCTGATCGAAACCGGGCTGGCGGGTGTAACGCTGGGCGCTGGCGGCATATGGTGGGAAGGTCAGCAAATCGCTGCGCTGGAGGCGGGCTCCAGCATTGCCGCGCCGCGCCTGATGCCCGCGCGCGAGCTGGATTTGCTTCCCGGCGCGGCCAAGACAAAACTGGTCTCAGCGCTCCAGCAATGGTTGGACGCGCGGGTCACACCGCTGGCGCCGCTGGCCAAATTGGAAGCAGCATCGCGCGATCCGGATGCCGGTTCACAGGCGCGGGCGCTGCTGCTGGCACTGATCGCGGGGCATGGCCACATTTCCCGCGATGATGGCGGATTGGACCATTTGCCCAAGGAATCCAGACCTTTCTTGCGCCGCCTTGGCGTCACATTTGGCGCGCTCGACATTTTTGCGCCCGCCTTGCTTAAGCCCGCTGCGCGCAAATTGCTGCATGTTCTGGGCGCAGACCCGCGCCCGCTGCAGGATGCAATGCAGCCTGTGATCAGCCCGATTGATGGGGCCGTGGGCCAGCTACCTTCTGGTTACCGCCGCGCAGGCAATCAGGCGGTCAGGGTCGATATGGCGGAAAAAATCCTGCGCGCAGCCCATGATATGCGCAGCAAAAGCGCGAAGCGGAAGTTCACCTTCAATCCAGCGCTGGCAATTTCAACCGGACTATCGCTGGACAATTATTTGCGCCTGATGGGTGCTGCTGGTTTTCGTAGAACCCCGGCGCGCGCGCTGGCCAAGGGGGCGCTGGGTCCGCCCGCCCCGGATCATTGGGATTGGCGCCCCTCGCCGCGCAACCCCAATGCAAGGGCCAAAACCGGCAAT
>Ga0209345_10004360_pt1 | contig 13747 bp, 15 predicted proteins | sample Cruoilmetagenom7_FD_187294 | JGI IMG/M metagenome (GOLD analysis project Ga0209345, IMG submission 187294) | Oil polluted marine microbial communities from Coal Oil Point, Santa Barbara, California, USA - Sample 7 (SPAdes) (version 2) | ecosystem: Environmental > Aquatic > Marine > Oil seeps ...
CCCCTTGTTGTGAACATCCTTGAGAAGAAGAAATCGTCCTTTGAGGAACTACTTTTTAATATAACACCTTCATCAGTCTCAACTTCAACTTCTATATCATTCCCATCGACAAAATCTTTGAAGAGGTGACCTCCCCCATACTTAGGATCATTCTTGCTGTGCGATGTCCCGTATGTTATAACGTCAACAAGACCAAGCCTCTCGTTCGGACATGGACCCGGTAAGGAAGGAACTCCATTTAACCAGACCTTGTTTGCCCTCTTGAACTCCCCCCTTTCCGATACATGAAAGGAAAATATCGCAGCAGTTCCGGACATGATGCCCCTTGTTGCGGTGGTCACAACGTCGACCTCTCTTGGAGGTTCTTGGCCATCTCTTACCATATCGCAGACCTCTTTTGCGGTCATAACAAGTGCTTCTCCCTTCTTTATCTTCTCTTTAATCTCTGCGATGCTCTTCTTCATCTTTTACCCCCAGTACCACCTCTACCCAACCATCGACTATACAAACCCTCTCGAATCCAAGTTTTTTGAAGAGTCCCAGTGAGCAGTCATTTTCCTCAAGGATTTTGGCCTTCACCACCATGTATCCGTCCGAAGCAAGTCTTCTTATCTCCTCAGTAAGGAGATCTCTTGCCACACTCGTTCCTCTCTCTTCCTGGCATACGGCAATCTGATATATCCAGACCTCACCCTCGACATCAAGGTTCGGAAAGCCGACCAGAAATGCGATTATATCCCCTCCGGCCTCGGCAATCAAGAAGTACCTTCTGAAACAGAGGGCCAGATACTCATAGGTTCCGCTTATCGATCCCCTTAGCGGTGGACATCTCATCGCAAGCTTCTCGATCTCTTCAGCATCTCTTTCTTCAGCTTCTCTTATGGTGAATTCCATCTTCACATGTCCCAGATAACCTAGAGGATTGCAGTATCTTAGCATTTTTGATCGTATGCTTAATGACCCGGCCGCATTGACACAAAGGTTATATGCAAAGAGATTCGATTTGATCTTAAGCTTCAAAGGGGGTATCAAATTTGGTTTTAGAATATATAGTTCCGATAGTTTTTGTAATTTTGGCGTTATTCGCATCATCGGTAAAGGTGGTTAAAGAGTATGAGCGGGGTGTAATATTCAGATTGGGAAGGTTGCTCGGTGCAAAGGGGCCGGGGATCTTCTTCATAATTCCTGTATTTGATTCAATCACTAAAGTCGATCTTAGGACTGTGACATTCGATGTGCCGCCACAGGAGGTCATTACAAAGGACAACGTCACGGCAAAGGTCAATGCAGTCGTCTATTACAGGGTTATGGATCCTGAGAAAGCGATAACACAGGTCGAGCGTTTTCATCTTGCGACTTCACAGTATGCTCTCACATCTTTGAGAGGTGTGATCGGACAGGCAACTCTGGATGCGCTATTGGCTGATAGGGAGAATCTGAACAAGAAGATCCAGCAGATCGTCGATGAAGCAACCGATCCATGGGGCATCAAGGTTACGGCAGTGGAGATAAAAGATGTCGAGCTTCCACAGGAGATGCAAAGGGCGATGGCCGCTGAAGCAGAGGCAGAAAGGGACAGAAGAGCCAGAATAATACAGGCAGACGGGGAGATGCAGGCTTCAAAGAAACTGGCAGAAGCCGCAAGTATCCTGAATGAAAGTCCCGGAGGTTTGTTCATCAGGACTCTCAAGACGATCTCCGAAGCTACATCCGAGAATGCGACCACAATGGTGATACCGTTGCCCATGGAGATTCTGAGGGCACTAGATCCCGAAAAGAAAGACAAGTGAGAATCATCGCATTTGTAGGCCTTCCCGCATCCGGTAAATCCGAGGCCTCTAAGGTAGCTAGTGGGATGGGGCTGTCGGTTGTTGTCATGGGTGATATCATCAGAGAAGAGGTCAAGAGAAGAGGGCTTCTTCTCACCGATGAGAATGCAGGTGGTGTGGGTAGTGACCTTAGAAAGCTGGAGGGGATGGACGCCATAGCCAAAAGATGCATCCCGGTTATAAGGGCCAGAAACGCTGATGTTATAGTGGTTGATGGCGTAAGGGGAATTGCTGAAGTTGAAAGATTCCGAGAAGTATTCGGAGATGATTTCAGCCTGATAAAGGTTGAATCGACACTAGAGTGGCGTTTCGATCGTCTGGAGAAGCGAGGCAGGTCTGATAGTCTGAAGAGCAGAGAGGAGCTGGAGAACAGGGATGAAAGGGAACTGGGATGGGGCATGAAAGCGGCGATGGAGTCAGCAGATATGGTAATAAAAAATGATGGTACACTTGATAACTTTAGGGGCCAAGTAAAAACAGCTTTGAATGGATATCTATGAAGATCAGTTTTTCGTCAATAATTGCAGCATACGATCCGTTTGATTGGGTTTACGAACTTGAGGAGATTGGTTTTGGTGGTTGGGAGATCGTATGCGAAGGAGATATGGTTCTAACAAAGGAACTGAGAGAGAAAGTAGAATCGGTACATGATAGTACTGATCTTGATCTTACAATACATGCACCGTTCTCTGATCTTAATCTTGCTTCAATAAATTATCCCATATGGGAAGAGACGATCAGGCAGACACAGATGTGCATAGAGAACGCACCTGATCGTGTAAATATAATCACGGTACACCCCGGACACCTATCTCCTCTCGGTGCACAGATGCCGGAGAAAGCCTGGGAGAGGATAATTGAGGCCGTGAGAATACTTGCCGATTCTGCGATCGATTATGGAATCAACATCTCGATTGAGAATATGGTGAATATACCCTGGATGTTCGGAAGATTCGCTCATGAGATCACAGGTCTTGTGGAGACGATTGACAGGGAGAATACATGCATAACCTTTGACATAGGTCACGCACACCTCACAGATTCGATCGATGATTTCTTTGAAGTAGAGTTTTCACACGTCCACGCACATGATAATCACGGAACGAACGACGAACACCTCGCAATCGGAAAAGGAACACTCGACTGGGTCCGTGTTAAGGAAGGCCTCAAGGATTATACGGGAAGTGTTGTGATCGAAGCAAGAAGTTTTGATGAGGGAAAGGAGAGCTATAATTATTTGACATCGATGTGATTGAGATGAAGATTATAATCGGTACACGCGGCAGTAAACTTGCTATGATGCAGACGAACATGGTTGCAAACGGACTAAGAGAGCACGGCGCTGATGTCGAGCTTAACATAGTCAAGACGAGCGGAGATATATTCCTTGAGAAGTCACTCCAAGAGTTCGGGGGGAAAGGTGCATTTACGAGTGAGATCAACGAGATGATAGTCCGAGGTGATGTGGATGCTGCCGTTCACAGTCTCAAGGATGTACCCACACTTCTACCAGAAGGGGTAATAATTGCAGCACTCCTTCCAAGAGCGTCAAGAAAGGACGTTCTCATATCCGATTTCAAGTTCAAGGACCTACCAACCGGTGCAAAGATCGGAACATCCAGCACCCGTAGAAAGGCCCAACTTCTGAGGATAAGGCCGGATTTACAGATAGAGGATATACGGGGAAATATACATACAAGAATTAGGAAACTTAAGGATTATGATGCGATAATTATGGCAAAAGCCGGTCTGAATCGTCTTGATATTGATATTGAAGTTGAAGAGCTGGATTTTATAACCTCTGCCGGACAGGGTGCGGTTGCCGTTGCGGCCAAAAAGGACTCGGAAGCATCCAAGATAATAGGCAAACTCGATCATGAGGCTACAAGAATAGAGGTGGAGATCGAGAGGTCGATACTAGGTGGACTCGGTGGTGGATGTATAGTACCGATGGGCACCTCTGCCGAGATAAAAGATGATGTGGTGACCGTGGATTCCGAGGTTCTCTCACTTGATGGTAAGAGGGATATAATAGTAAAAAGAGAGATTGCCCTAAGTGATTACAAGAAAGGTTCACTTGAGATCGTGGAAGAACTGAAGAAGATGGGTGGTGCAGAGCTTGTCAAAGAGGCGATTAGGTCTGTTTAATCCTCACATCGGTTCTGCTTTTATCTCGGATGGAAGTGTCATCGATAGCAAGAATTCTGGAATCTGTTTTGAAGTCGAGACTCTCAGGTAAAAGTTTGCATCATCCTCGATCTTTCCCTTATACTCAAAGGATATCTTTGCATCCGTGTAGTACATATCCATTCCGAGGATCTTGGCCTTAACTCCGATCTCCTGCATATCATATTCGGTTCCGATAGACAGGTCTTTTCTCTCGCCGTTCACTGAGAGGACCACCCCATCATCCTCCGGAATGGCAAATAGCTCATTGTTTCCGAATTTAATCTCTTCTGAGGCCGGAAACGTCACGTTATAAGTCACCATATATGGGTATGATTCAGAGCCTATCGGTGACGTCGTCTCTACATCTATTGAAAAGTAAACTAAAGATAGGAGTATTGCAACTACAGCTATTACGAGATACAGTCGGGTGTGTCCTGACTTTTCCTTCTCTTCCATATGATTATCACTGATTCCATATTTTAAATACTTTTGTGCTGAAATGCTTTTTACCAAAAAATATATATCACAGTCCCTACGATTACTACCTTGAGGGGGTATTATGGAATCTGAGTTCAGGGACATTATTATTGAGCGTTTGGAGAATAAACTGAGAGAGACAAAAAATCTGGAGGAACGCGTAGTTGCTCTGGAACAGGGATTTTTTGAGATGAGTTCCATCATCAATGGGCTTCTGAAGAATCTGGACGGTCAAAAGGATATTTTAAGTGATCTTGTCAACTTCGAGTGTGAGAAATGGACCGAATCCTCACCTGCTTCGCAAGAGATTGAAATTGCTGAGGAATCCGTTAAGAAGGAGACTGAGTACATAATTGCAGAAAGTGGTTGCAGAACAGACAGAAGAAAGGCATGCAAAGTCACGAAGGGAGATATAATAATCGCCTCCGATCGGTCTAGCCACAGAACTCGTGAAAGGTTGATATCAAAAGCCAATGAAGATATCATCATAGTCCAGAGATAGGTAAGACCAAGGTTTCGTTACCTCTTTATCTGATCAGAGTCTTCTTTAAAACCGTGTCAAAAGTTGTCTTGGGTATAGAAGGGACGGCCTGGAATCTGAGTGCCGCAGTTGTAAATGAAGAACGGGTGATATCAGAGTCTGAGTCTTCATACCTTCCGGATAAAGGCGGTATACATCCCAGAGAGGCTGCCCAACACCATGCATCGGTCATAAAAGATGTGATAGAAGGTGCACTCGTTAATGCAAAAGATGAAGGGTGTTCGCCTGGGGATATTTCCGGTGTTGCATTCTCACAGGGACCTGGTCTTGGGCCCTGCCTCAGAACAGTTGCAACCGCAGCACGTGCCATCTCTATATCACTCGGTGTTCCACTCATCGGTGTCAATCATTGCGTCGCCCACATAGAGGTCGGACGTTGGAATTGCAACATTAAAGATCCTGTTGTCCTCTACACAAGTGGCGCAAACTCACAGGTTCTCTCTTACAGGGAAGGTAAGTACAGGATATTTGGCGAGACGCTTGACATCGGTATCGGTAATGCGCTAGACAAATTCGGAAGACACGCAGGACTAAAACACCCAGGAGGACCGAAGATAGAGGCACTTGCAAAGGATTCTCTTAAATATATGCCCTTGCCATATGTGGTCAAGGGGATGGACTTCTCGTTCTCAGGACTTGTAACTGCTGCAAAAGATGCCCTTGACACCGCCTCCCTCAATGATGTCTGCTACAGCCTGCAGGAGACGGCTTTTGCGATGATGGTTGAGGTAACGGAACGAGCAATGGCGCACTGTGGAAAAGATGAGTTGCTACTTGTTGGTGGGGTTGGAGCCAATGCCAGATTAAAAGAGATGCTCAGAATGATGTGTGAAGATCGGAATGCAACATTTTCTGCCCCGGAAAACCGGTTCATGAAGGACAATGGCGCGATGATAGCTCACACCGGCCTTATCATGCTTAAAAGCGGTGTCACAACACCTCTCGATGAATCTTACGTCAAAGCGGACTATCGACCGGATGACGTCAATATAACGTGGTTCTAAGGTGTAACTCACCTATCATTTCGATCCACGACTATATAATCCTTTATAGCGCGGACAGAACCAAATGGTAAAAATGCTGATCCACCCTCGTTTATCCGTAAATTGCCTTTATCAGCCTCCATATCAAGCTTAACCACAAGATCAACGAGATCACCGGATCTAAGGTCAATAACAATGTTGCTTAATGTTCCAATGTTGTCTCCGTCAGTGCTCAGCACTTTTTTATCTACCATCTCGGTTGCAAATACATTTGACATGTCAAATCCCTCTTTTTACTACTTTTGGGCAGATCCTATAAAAGATCCTACTCTTATATACCAACTTCTTCATCAAATAAAAGAGTTGCGACTCCTCATGAAATGTTCCAGCCATACCGTAACCTCAGGAATCGGCACTTTAATAGATCAGACGAACCTAGAAGTGGTGAGGTCTGAGCATGAAACATGAGGTTGAGGAGATCGTCGATACGGTGAAGGATCATCATCGTTACTTCAAGAATTCACTTCCGATGATAGCCAGCGAGAATATAACCAGTGGAACCGTGAGGTCACTACTATCGTCCGATCTTTCGCATAGATATGCAGAGGGGACGGTGGGGCATAGGTACTACCAGGGATGCGGCTACATCGATATTATAGAAGGCAAGGCGATTGAGCATGCAAAAAAGTTATTCAGGGCGGAGCATGTGAACGTTCAACCGATATCCGGTGTGAATGCAAATATTGCAGCCTTCTTTGCATTAACAGAGCCTGGAGATAAGATATTATCGCTTGCTGTTCCACATGGAGGGCATATTAGCCACGCCAGATACTCTGCTGCAGGTATAAGGAAATTGCAGGTGGATACACATCCTTTTAACAATGATGAGATGAATATCGACACGGATGCGATGTTGAAGAAGATAAGAGAGTACAGGCCTAAGGTAATTGTATTTGGAGCTAGTCTATTCCTCTTCCCACATCCGGTCCGTGAGGCTAGGGAAGCAGCAGACGAAGTCGGTGCCAAAATTATGTATGATGGTGCACATGTTCTAGGGCTCATAGCAGGTGGGGAGTTTCAAGACCCATTAAGGGAAGGGGCTGATGTGATGACCGGTTCAACCCACAAGACGTTCCCCGGTCCGCAGGGTGCGATCATGCTATCAAAGACAGAGATCGGACATAAGATCGATCATGCCGTATTCCCTGGAACCGTGAGCAACCACCATCTTCACCACGTGGCAGGTCTTGCTGTCTCTTTGGTCGAGATGTTAGAGTTCGGGGAAGATTATGCAAAACAGACTGTTCTCAATGCGAAGGCACTGGCACAGAGGCTTCATGAGCATGGACTCAAGGTGCTTTGTGAAGAGAAAGGATTTACAGAGTCGCATCAGGTTGTGGTGGATGTATCGGATCATGGTAGTGGTTCTGTCGTCGCATGTGATCTTGAGATGGCAAATATCGTGGCGAACAAGAATCTACTCCCCTGGGATGATGTAAATTACACGGACTACCCGTCCGGTCTTCGACTGGGAACCCAGGAGTTGACCAGACTAGGTATGAAGGAATCTGAGATGGTTGAGGTTGCAGATCTCATAAAACGGGTAGCAATGGATAAAGAGATTGAGAAAGTGAAGGCTGATGTGATCTCGCTAAGAGAAGGATTTCAGAAAGTCCACTACTCATTCGATGATGCTGATGACGCTTACAGCTTTAACTTCTGAGCTTTCTTGGGATGTAGTCATCTGCTCTTAGTATCATCTGTGCAGTCTCGGTTGCGCACTCGATAATCCTCTTCTTCATAATTAGGGGCTCGATTACGCCTTCTCTTACCGCATCCAAGACCTCTCTTTTTGTCACGTTGAGGCCGTGATGTCCTTTACCGGTCTCCTGCATCCTCCTAAGCTCAGTGATGACTGTTATCGGGTCTTCACCACTGTTGTGGGCAAGGGTCCTGGGTATAACCTCAAGCGAATCTGCAAATGCTTTGATTGCAAGCTGTTCCTTCGTCTTTACACCGAAGGCATGCTTCCTTATGGCTTGTGAAAGGTATGTCTCTGTTGCACCACCACCGGGTACGATCTTCTTGTTCTTTATTGCGTTTGCTGTTGTGTGAATAGCGTCGTTGAGTGTCCTGTAAGTCTCATCGATTACCTGTCTACTGCCACCCCTTATGAGTATTGTTGCAGCATCCTTCACATCAACAAACAAGAATTTGAAGTCGCCCAGCTTCTTCTGATACACACGATCTACATATCCAAAGTCCCTCTCGGATAAGGCATTTATGTCGTTGACCACTCTGGCGCCGGTGACCTTCGATAGACGTTCAAGGTCCATCCTCCTGATGTTTGTTGTGGCTAGCACACCCCGCTCACCAAGAGCCGAAGTCAGGATGTTGTCCATCCCTCTGAAATTGAGAACTACATTTGCTCCGGTTTTAAGTATCTGGTCCGCTGCACCTTCAAAGAAGTCAAAGGTCGAGTGATGCATATCTTCGATCTGGGAAGAATCTTTAACATTCAGTTCTATTCTTTTGTCACCTCTCATCTTCTCAACCGTTATACTCGCATCGAGTAGTGCTATTCTTGCATCCTCGATGCTCTTTGGCATATGAGGTGCAATCACCTGTGCTTCCAGGATAATTCCATTGAAGAGTTCAGTCTCAAGCGTGCTCTTACCCTGCACCCTCTCGAAGTAGACGTTGCCTGCATCAACTGAGGTGTCATCTCCATGCTTCTTCGAAGTTATCTTAAGAGTCTCGACGACCATATCCGCAAACTCATCCTTGTACTGATCGAGTGTCTTGCTATTCAGTGATGTAAATGCTATCTGCCTCAGCATAGAATCCTTAACCGGAAGTGCCAGAACCTCTATTGCTTCCATAGATTTCTCTTCCGCCGTCTGATAACCATTTATTATGGTATTTGGATGAACTCCGGAATCGATGAGTTTCAATGCGTTGCTCAGGAGTTCCCCTGCAAGTATAACTGAAGAGGTCGTTCCATCGCCAACATCTTCATCGATCGATTTGGAGAGCTCAACGAGCAGCTTCTCGATGGGATGAGCAACCTCGATATTCTCGAAGATCGTTCTCCCGTCCCTTGTCACAATAAGAAAGTTATCTCTATCAACGATTATTTTATGTGAGCCCACAGGCCCCAGCGAACTCTTAATCATATTTACAAACTTGCCGGCAACGATTATGTTGCTCCTTGTGATCCTATTGCGGGAATCTTTCTCGGAGTTATTGTTCTTCATCGTTAATTACATCTATTACCTGCCCGACTATATATCTTTTCAAAGAAATAAGTGATCTATCCTACGCAAGTGCATCCATAAATCTATTTTTTATGGCTACGGGCGAAAGTGGAATCCCACCAACATCCGAATTTCCGGGTTTTATTACGACATGGATGAACCTGGAACCGTCCCTTTCTTCATCGTACAGGTTGGCCATGGTCGAGTCCAGATCCTCTTTTGAGTGCACCTTGCAGGTGTTCTTCATCCCCGCACCAATCGCCATCAGTTCGATGTCCATGTCAGAGTATGCATATGTCCGTTGATTTCCCGTGCTACCGAAAGCACCATTGTCAAGGCAGATGATTGTAAGATTCTTAGGCTTCTCTTTTGCAATCGTGGGCAGTACGCATGTTGCGGAAATACTCCCGTCACCATCGATTACTACAACCTCTTTTTTGGTCTTCAGTGCTATTCCAAAGCCAATTGGAGATGCCTGACTATAACTGCCGATCATATAGAAGTTAAGCTCCCTATCCCGGATGTTGTATAGCTCCTTGCTAGGTATTCCTATGTTGGAGACGACTGCTTCTTTGTCTAAGTGATGGGCTATGACTTCTATTGCACCATATCTCGTCATTTCACCATCTTTTACTTTTTTCTCGTATTTTAAAGAAGATATGATCTCTCTACTTGGGAATTCATTATTAATTGCATTATTTTCACACGATTCCCATGTCTTTGGTGATATTAGCGCTACAAACGGACTTTTATTTTCATATGCACCATCTATAACTTCTATAAGTAGATCAAGGTTATCTGAGTCCTCTATTATCTTGTAGGGTATACCCCATGCCTCCAGTGCCTTCGGGATCTTCTCATTGAATGGTATCTGAGCTTGAATCTTCTCGTTGTATATCCCTCGCCAGCTTGCAATAATAGGTAGCGGCAACTTATATGTAGAGGATAACGAGAGGATTGCATTTAGGCTATTTCCAAGTCCTGAGCTCTGAATTATAATCGCCGGTCTGCCACCTGCGAGATATACGCCTGCAGATGTACCGACACAATCCTCCTCTTTGTTGAATATGATGTTACGAACCCCCTCATCGGAATCCAGGAGGGAGTATAGATTCTTTGCTCTGTCACATGGCAAAGTCGTCGTAATATCAATATTTCTCTCTCTGAGTATCTCCATCACTTGGTCTTCTGCTTCAAACATTCTCTAAGTTCACCTTCAATCTCTTCTAAAGCCGTGGTTGAATTAACGACAAAGTCAGGTTCAATTCTGTGAAGGCTATAGTCCTCCCTTATCCTCTTGTAGCCTCCACCTGTCACGTTTAACAGAATATAATCATCTTTACCTAGTTCACCTTTATTGGTTGCTTGAATGAGTGCTCCAATAGCAACAGAAGCGGCAGGATCAAGATCTACACCTTCCAGTTCCTCAAAGAGATCTTCTGCTTCTTTTGCTTCGGCGTTGTCAACCATATACATCGATCCTTTGGATCTCCTCAGGATATCGTAAACCCCGCCTTTGATTGCATAGGGTGGATTTCTTGTAGATAGGACGCTTGCGTATATCTTCTCTATAGATTCCTTTGAATCAGGCATATCCTCTTCTACGACGATATCTCCCCTTCCGGCATTCCATGCATTCGACATCGGTGTAAAGGGCTTGTTCTGGGCAAGATGCATCTGTGGTAGCACATTACCAAACCTGCCGTCTCTCATAGCGCGTTTTGCCATCTCAAATGAACCTATTGCGCCTGCTCCACTCCCCACTGCCTGGAAGTAGTGATTAGGCAGCCTCTTCATGCAGGTCACAGAATCGAGCATCACCACACCCATACCATCCCTTCTTGCCACATTTTTCACGCCGCCTTCAGGGATCATGCCATCAAGACCCCCTATTGTTCCTCCTACCTTTATTGCATCTGTATAGTCACCATCAACAGCAACTAGTGTGACTTCTCCTGCCTCTTTTGTGGTCCACATCGTCTTATTGATATAATCAGCCGGAACTACAGTGATCACCGGAGTATCTATTGTTGGTGAGATCTGTGAGAAACCCCTTGAAGTATTACCAGCCGAAGCCACGACGAGAATCTTTCCCCTCGCCCGCTCATGAGCGCGTTGAAATGTAGGAACAGCCTCCAGTTCTTTGAAGGAGCAAGTCTTTATATTCGCCCCCTTCTCGGGATAGTATCCGCTGAAAGTTATGTAAAGTTTGGAAAGGCCAAGTTCTTCACCCAGACCCTCACTTCTGAATGTAACAGGACTCGAATCAGATGAAGAACTACTCATCACGGGAAGCCAATCAATAAACCTCCACATCCCTGGAAGGTCCCTCACCTCCAGTTGCTTCTTCTTGTACTCTGTTCTAAGAAGCGAGTTGTGGCCGTTCTCACACCCGAGGTTGTAGTGGTCCACGAACTCTTCTTCACATTCAAGACACTTTAAAGTGTATTTCTCCTCATTGCCATCTGATCCCATCTCTTTCGTCTCCTATTGACCTGTCTTAGTAACACTTTTTGATGCCCTTCCCTTAAAAATAAGATCCATCTTTCATCAACTCCTACACATTTATAATTTCCCCTTTTGGGTATAAATATTACCCAAAAATGTTAAATGGTTGTAGATATTATACATTTGTATCACATGGTTGACGATCTTATGGTTGCGGCATTCAAATCGGATGAAGATCTCAGAAGGGCTCTCCTCAGGATTATAAAAGAGGAACTTGGAATGAGTGTATCTGATTTCAGCAAAGAATCCGGGATTCCTCTCAGTACACTTTATAAGATCATATCAGGCGATAGAGAACCAAATTTGAAGACACTTAGAACTGTGAGTGATGCCATAAGGAAGGCGAAGGGTGAAGAGGGGGAATTCATAGCAGTAATCGCTGCTCGTCCGACACTGGACAGGATAGAGCGTAGGGTGATGAAGATAGATAATAAATCGATCACAATAAAGGAGTACCCTGCGACGACGATCGAGGATGCAATAGTCGCCTCCATACGCGCGGAACGTGATGGTGCGTTTGCTGTAGTATGCGCTCCTATCGTGTCACCGACACTTGAGAAGATCCTACATATTCCGATTACTGCCGTAGTCCCAAAGACCTCGCTTGAGGGTGCAATCGAGCTTGCTGTCAAGAAGTATCTTTGACAGGTAACTTCTCAATTCTTTCAAGTGCCTCTTTCATCCTCTCAACCGGCTCGGTGAGTGCGAATCTCATGAATCCTTCGCCATATTTTCCGAATCCGACTCCGGGTGTTGCTACCACTCCTGCCTCTTCGAGCAACAGTTTTGAGTACCCGATTGAATCGTAATTCTCATCCGGCACACTTGCCCATACGTAGAAAGTTGCTTTTGGGACCTCAAATTCCCAGCCAAGATCTCTCAGACCCTTAGCAAGAGTATCTCTTCTCTCTTTGTAAATTCGGACATTATCATTTATACATTCTTGGGGGCCAGTCATTGCGGTGATACCTGCCTCTTGGACTGCCTGAAAGAGTCCTGAGTCTATATTCGTCTTTATCTTCCCAAGACCACCGATCACTTCCTCATTACCGAGAGCAAAACCTACCCTCCACCCGGTCATGTTGTAAGTCTTCGAGAGCGAGTTGAACTCAATACCTACTTCCATCGCACCTTCAAACGAAAGGAAACTGGGCGCCTTATAACCGTCATAGGTTATTTCAGCGTATGGGTTGTCGTGGCATACAATCACATCGTTATCTTTTGCAAAGTCTATGACCTCCCTGAAGAAGGACTCATCAGCAGTTGCTGATGTTGGGTTGTTCGGGTAATTCAAGAATAAAATCTTGGATTTTTTTGCCGTACCTGCATCAATAGAGCTTAGATCCGGTTTGAAGTCTTTTTCAGAAGTGAGAGGTAGTATATGTGGTCTTCCGTCTGCCATTATCGTCGAGCTACAATAGACCGGATAAGCAGGATCCGGGACCAGAACTACATCACCACGATTTACAAATGCGAATGGGATGTGTGCTATCCCTTCCTTCGAGCCAATAAGCGCAATGGCTTCTTTTTTTGGATCGAGATCGATACCCTTTGTCTTTTTGTACCATTCACAAGCAGCTTCCCTAAAAGATAGCATCCCTGTGTAAGATGGGTACCTGTGGTTCTCGGGATTCTTTGAAGCCTCATACAATGATTCGATTATGTGCGGTGGAGTGGGTAGATCCGGGTCACCCACACCGAGATCAATGACATCCACGCCTCTGCCAACCACTACAGCCTTTGCCTCGTCTATCTCAGAAAAAAGATATGGTGGTAATAAGTCTATCCTGTCCGAATACATGTAGATCATCCCTTTGACTGTATCATCTTATCTGTCAGATACATAGCTTTTTTGATATAACAGTCAGGGAGGTTCAAAGATTAAAATATAGGGGTATAGCGTTCGACAGATCTCTTTTAATTCAGTCAAACTGCAAAAGATTTATATATACAAACATCCATATATATTAACTAGTAATGTAT
>Ga0209345_10004361_pt1 | contig 13743 bp, 9 predicted proteins | sample Cruoilmetagenom7_FD_187294 | JGI IMG/M metagenome (GOLD analysis project Ga0209345, IMG submission 187294) | Oil polluted marine microbial communities from Coal Oil Point, Santa Barbara, California, USA - Sample 7 (SPAdes) (version 2) | ecosystem: Environmental > Aquatic > Marine > Oil seeps ...
ATCTGAAGAAGCGCACGCGATCATGCATGCTGACGCTTCAACGCCGTCCTGAACGAGTAAAAAAATACTTTAATGCTGAGCATATCGCCTATGCCGCATAGAGACCTAAATTGCCGCCGGGTTAATAGCAGCGAATTGTCTCATGAGGCATGACTTCCTCACAGCAACCCTAGTCACTGATACCGAGGAGTAAAATCCTTTTAAAGATGGATAATTAATCTAATTTTAATGAATAGGAATTGTAGAGAACAATTTGAGGTCGCCCTTTATAACTTTTTACTAATCCTTTACCACATACCTTTTTATTATTTAATTCAGATAGATCACCATGTCGCTGGTTAAAATCAAAAAGATCATTATCCCAAATAACAAAAGTTAATGATTGCTGTGGATATTTGTTGTCCAAATTCAAATAATATCCGCTTTTGAATTTAGAAACCTGTTTAACTATACCACAAGCTACCACATCTTTTCCCTCATAAAAAGCTGCATCCTTCGACTCAATATTATCAAAACCCAATACAGGCACAGAAAATAAAATAAGCAAAGAAATAAATGGAATAATTTTTTTCATATTTAATATTATCCTTATTTATTAACCTTAAATACTGGAGTACAGCTAGACAGATAGAATTTTTTTGGCAAAGAGTCCCCTTCTATGTGAAAGTCACAATTTTCCGCGCTACATTTTACATACCTGTTTTTTTTGTATTGATTACTTGGTGTGTTATTTTTTTCGTATAGCTTGAGAAATGAACCACATTTTGGACATTTCCCGACTGGATTTGACTTGGCATGTTCTTCACAACAACTGCCACAGCTTTTACATACATAAAGGCCTGCATCACATCGAACCCTAAGGTCTCGAGTATCAATTACATCGTAACAACCAAAGCCCACGCAATGATTAATATAATAACCAACATTGTGCTCACAACAAGAATCAACCGGGCACTTAAAAACAGTAATTCTATAACTTGCAGCCATCTGTTTGGTTATAACTTCACCATTCTCAATAGTTTTGTACTCGACTCTTGAGTAACGCATGTCCGGTAGCATCAAAGAACCACAGGCTCGACAATGTATTCTAGGGAAAACTTCATATAGCCGGTTAAAGTACCCTGCTATTTTTATTGGAAAGTCACGAACAGACGGCTCCCTTTCATTAAAATAATCTATTTTATAATGTGAAAACCAATCATATATATTGAACTCCATATAGCTTTTTGATAAATCAGGGAGAACTTTCGGATTTAAGCACCGCTTTCCACGACATAAAAAAACATCCTGCTTTTTCCAATACACGGCTTCACAGGAAAGCCCATGTGGCATCGTATGACATACAGGAAAAATTTTAATTATTTGACTTCGCTGATCTATAGGATTGATCAATTTTTTTTTGATAGCCTCCCATAGCTTATTTAAGAAAATTTTATATGTTTTCTCACTATTATTTCCCGCCAGTAACAAACTAAAGACCTCATTGATAATTAATATATCGGCTCTAGTCTTTAAATATTCAGATGATTCATAAATAGCTGAAAATTTTGGATTTTTATCGAAGAGATATTTTTTAAATAAAACCAAATCATAAATTCTTTTTATAAATTTTATATTTCCAAACCCACCTTTTATTTTTAATTCGGTATCAATTGCATCTTTTACGAAATCAGACTGATTGCTTTCTCTACCATTCAGAATATTTTCTATATATTTTTCTATATCATCCTTGCGTTTATAAAGGTCATCTTCGGTTATAAAAGAATCTTTTATAGCTAAGTAGATAATAGTCCCAACTGATAGCTTATCAACAATTGAATTGCATACATCATGCCTTGCAACATTATCAAGGCTAAGTATATATTTTAAAACATCGTCCTCGTTTTTATTATAAAAACCATGCGGCAATTTATCTAATGGCACTTCAGATAATGGATTTATATTCCCATAACTAATTAGTTTATCTAGGCATAAGTCCCGTTTTTCACCTTCGATCAACTCATCAATAAATTCTTTTTTAGATTCTAATGAGCTTAAAAAGCTTAGTATCTCATCCTTATCCATGCTCAAAAATCGATTATTCAACTCCTTACGTAGAGCATTTAATAAAATTATTTTACCATCACGTAAGGCCGCGTTCGATTTTACACACAAAAAAGCGTCATAAATTTGCTCAAATTTTACATTATTTTTTTCAATTGATCGTGCACTACTAGCTTTCCACTTACCACGATCCTCTTCAAGGATATAATAAACAACCTGATTATCGTAAGGCTGATCTTCTTCTCTCCATTCTTTCTCGTGAATAAAAACATCTATTCCACTTTGGTCCGTTATAAAACCAAAATTATTCTCCCTATTTGTTTTATTATTATATCCACCAAACCATTTAACAATGCCAAAGTTGAACATTATGAAAATCCTTATGAATAAGGTTAATCCTTTAAAAAAATACAATTAATAAAATTAAATACTTAAATAAAACGCTCATAATTCAGAAATACAAATAAAGCCAGCATCAACTATCTAACAGCTTTCTCTTAACCTTTTCAAAATCCTCTCCACTAATAACTCCCTTTTCTTTCAATTCATACCACTTGTTAATTTCATCAGAAACAGAGTAGGGCCTTGCTTTATCGTATTTTATTATGTCTTGATGCTGTCCTTTTTTATACGATCTTACTCTATTCGCAACTTTATATAGAACACTCCTAGCTAAAACATAAAAAATGTAGGCCAAAATAATTAATGCAGCCCATATAATCAATATATAAATATATGATACAAATAAATCATTATTCATATCTCTAGCTTTTTTCTTGATTATCTCATTATTTATTTTGTCTGCTTCCTTTGATAGAGAAAAGTCCAATTCATATATAAAGTCAGCATAACTCTCAGAGATCTTGACATCACTGTGCAGTATTTCTGATGAAAATCTATTTTGATGTTTACTAAAGACATTATATTTGTTTTTATTGATACCCATTATTCTTACCGGCATTGATCGATCCACTTTCGATCTAACCAGATTGTAGTTATAAACCCAATCATCATCTACGTTTATTACAACTTCAAGAATTTTAGCTTCCATACCATTAAGAAATATTCTGAACGGAAATTCTTTTGCATTTCTTGAATAACCGAAAGGATTATAAACATATTGTCCATTTGGGATTATGTATATTCCTTTTTTCCCACAAGAAATTGAATAGTCAGAATTTTCACCGTTTAATATATCAAAAACATCAATGTAACGCATAAACCTATGAATTAGGCTGGCATCATGATTACTAATCTCACAATTATGTTTGTACGCCACTTTCAATTCATTGTGAACAACCCAGCTAAGATTTCCCGTATCCTTATCAAAAACAACACTCGCTTTACTTAATTCGGATTGAGCATACAAATCATTAGAAAATAAAACAAAGAATATAAAAATCCTTTTCATATAATAAAGCATTTTAATATCTCACTAATATAAAAATTAATTGATTTCAAAAAAATGAAGGATTATTATCAGATAATATCTTTCCAATTTTTATTTTCGTAAAAAATGAGTTAGCATCTGGCATAATGACTATAGCGCTTATTTTTCATCTCATAAATCGATGACTTGAATGCTCAGAAAAACGTGATAGACATACCTTGGACTGATCAAGCTGCAACCTTTCCATATGTTCATTGATTAAATCCCTTAGCCTTTCAGTAGGTAAGTTTTTATCCATAATCTTTTGAATATACTCAAAATGCAACGCTAATGCACTGTTTTCCTTCAGAGATGGGTAGTCCTCAACCGACACCGAAAGCGCCCTCTGAAGGGCATTTAAAGCCCCAACAGCGTGATCGTGCTGCTTTTTCACCGCATCATCACGATCAATACGGGCACTGAGACTATCAACCTGCTTCTTGAGCCCAGCGATCTGCTGCTGAAATTTGGCCTCAGCATTCCGTTCGATCCGCTGACGGATACCGAACCACCCAAGCATACGACCGAACATACCATCATACTTTGACAGTTCCTTCACACGCTCATCCAGTACAGACTTGATCTGTTGGGCCTGAGCCTTCAGTTCCGCTGCCTGACGCGCCTCTTCTGCGGCCTGCTGTTTTAGTACCTCAGCCTGCTGGCGTTCCCGTTCAGCCTGTACCCTATCCTGCTCTGCCTTTTTGCGCTGGTGCTTGGCTTCCTGTTGTGACGCATCAACAATGACCTGCGCCTGCATGGCGGCATCAGCCAGATCATTCTCGATTCTGGATTGAACTTCATCCGCCAGTCGTTTTGAATTAGCCAGTGCTTCGGCTTGGGCCTGTTCCTTTCGCCATTCCGAACGGGTCAACCGGCGGCGTCCCGGTCCTAATCTCGCTTGACCATGATGCAGGCTGACCTCAGCATGGTATCGATCCTGAAACCTTCGCATCTCGCGTGTATACGCATCATTACCGGCTTTCTTGCCCTGTGCCGAGCGGTCATTGCCCTGTGCACGCCTGCGGGCCTTCTCACCTTTATGGATGACCTCAAAATCATCCGTTGGATCAGTGTTACCAATCAGGATATGGATATGTGGGTGTGTTTCGTCCCAGTGCAGGGCCGCAACCTGCACCTGCCCCGGAAACTCATTTTGAGCAAAGATGATCACGTCTTCCGCCCAATCCCTGACATCATCGATCATGCGCTGCCGCTCGGGTTCAGGCAGTGCGTGGATATCGTTCAAAGAGGTGGGGTGACTTGCGATCAGGCCGATGCCAACGTTGGCGTCTTTGCGCAGCTTGCGCTTCTTGCCGCCGTGATTGACACGACTTTCATCAGCCGCCGAAACGATCTGACGGGCAGCATCAACGAAGGAGCTGCCCAACAACGTCTCCGGGGGAAGTGGATTAATAACGTGAGGGTGACTGCCGGGTGCACGGTCAGCCTCTTCCGCAATCGAGATCAGACTGCGCTTCTTCTCATTGCCATTGCGAGCGTATGCTTCGTAGTGTATGAATTGATATCCTGCCATGATAAATTCCTTTTCATCTTTTCAAGTCCTTGTTTTGTTTAAAATAAAAATTTGGTCAAAGACCAAGTGACCGACTATGTCTTATGGAAATCTGGCGATTTCCATAAGACGTCGGCCATGGGGGCAAGCCCCCTTGGAACCCCCAAAAGCACCACCTCCTGCACACTATCCGGTGTGCATCAGGCGGCGGCCTTCGGCACCATCTTGTCCCAGTTGATGGGTGTACGCCGCTCGGAGCCGTTCATGCCGAAGTCGATCTGCTTCTGTACGAAGTCATCGAACTTCAGGCTACTTACCAGCGCTTCCACCTCATCAGAATAGCGCAGCGTGTACAACGCCTCCGACAGCTGATCCAGCTGGTAGCCTTCGCCATAGCTTGCACTGCTACCGGTTTCCTCATGCCCCATCAGGGCCGAAATGACCGGCTTGCACTTGGGGCCGAGCGTGCTGCGCAAAATATCAATCGCGGTATGGCGGAAGCTGTGGAACACCTTACCATCCAGTTCGTTGGGGTTGAGTACCTTATGTTTGTAGCCATCCTGCTTGGCCTCACCATCGCCGTTGAACCAGCGACTGATGATGCGCCCCCACTTGGACTTCAGTTCCCATTTCATGTGACGGAACAGACGAATGCCTTCTCGACCACCGGCTTCACGGCGGCGTAACTCAACATAATCGAGAAATCCGATTTCGATCAGGCGCGGATGGATTGGCACCTTACGCACTGCATTTTTGTTCTTCACGTTCTGGCTGCGGTGTTCGGCACACACCTGAATGTAGGGCTGATCGAACACACGGCCATGCCAGCGCTTACCCTTAACGTGTATATCACTGATTTGCAGCTGACAGATTTCACCGACACGCATGCCCGTATACATGGCGATCAACGGCACCCAGAAATGGGCATCGTAGAGCTTGCGTTTAGCCACGTTGTAAGGCCCGTGGTAGATGTAGCCGTTCAGCAAGTCGATCAGGTCTTCATCGGTGAACGGATTGCGGCTCACCTGATCATCCTCTTCACCCGTACCGCAACGGCCCTTCACCTTCCTGATCTTGACCTTGTCAGCCGGATTGGTGGTCAGATAGCCCAAGATATAGCCATGATCGAGCACGTTTTTAAGACGATCAAAGTATTCAGAAGAAGTGTCTTTCTTTAACCGAGCAACGGAAGGATCAGCCAGCAGGTCTTCCAGAGAACGGTTCTTTCTTGCACCCGAGTTGCGGTACTTGGGATAGACCAGAATCGTGTTCCTGATTTCCATGATCTTGGCGGGGGTCAAAGTGTGCACCAGCGTGTCCACACCGATAACCTCAACGATATTCTTCATGTAACCGCGGTACTTGTTAAGGGTTGCGCTGTCTTCTTTGTAAGTGCCTTCGATCACGGCATCGGCAAAGTAGCGCTCCGCCAGTGCGGCAAAGGTGATTGCCATCGACTGATCAGATGCTGACTCGACCTCAACATGTGTTTTCTCCCCCTGTAAAGTTAACGCTTTTACAGGCTCCTGTGCTGGCTCGGGTGTCGACTCAGGTTCAACCACCAGAGCATCACTGGCGGGTGCCAGCGCACTCTCAATATTGGTTGTGATATCGACATCATTGCAGGCTTGAGTTTGATTCGAGATCAGGTAATCCCAGACGTCATCCGGTATTTCAGGCGTAGGCTCAGCGCCGAAGCTCTCGATGGTGTACAGATCGTCAGGAATGAAGGCCTCATCAAAGGATGCGCCCAACAGTGGAATTGCCGCACCGTCCTGCTTGAGCAAGCAATGGGTGTAGTAGTGTTCCTTGGCTTTCAGGAACGCCAGCGCCTCCAGATTGCCTTCAATCGAGTCTGCGCTGAATGTGGTGATACTACCGTCGATATGCGTGTGCTTTACCAGTTCCATTAGCATATAAAAGTCCTTTTTCCTTCCTGCATGCGGCGAATTGCATGACTCATCTCCATTGAGTGTAAATAAGGCGATATCACTTATATCGATATCACAGCGATCCAGCATCACCTTTTGGAATAAGGGCGCTAGACCTAACTGAGCATTATGATAATAAGTTTCGAGAATGTCAATACACTTGTTGACATTGGTGGCGTACTGGTATACGAGCAGTTTCGCTTCAGCATGAAGCTTGGTTTTGAGGCTAAGACGGATATCGCGACCGAGGCACGGATAGAGTTCACGCAAACGCGCAGGGAAGACGTAACGAAAGAAGTAAGTACCGGTGGACGAGCGATAAGTATGGGGGATGTGTGCTGGCATGATGCAGGCCTCGCGGTGTCAGGTGCAATTGACACACTCACTGATGCCTGAAAACACTACCTTTCAGATTTTCCATAATTCCTTGATTTCAAAGGAAAAATGGCGGTCAGGGAGGGATTCGAACCCTCGATACGTTGCCGTATACACACTTTCCAGGCGTGCTCCTTCAGCCACTCGGACACCTGACCGCATTGTGCAATTGATGCTGTTTTTGGCTGTCATGGCGACTGCCTCATCAATTGAGGTGCGCATTCTAGCAGACTGATTTCAAAGCACAACATCTGCCCTGACTTTTTTATTCCGGCTGAGGTTCAGACCAAGACGTGAAGCATCTGGCGGTGTATCATGCCGCCATTGCACAAACCGTCCTACTACTATTTTCAGGGAGTTCAGTTACAGATGTTGATGCCAATTCTGGCCGTGATTGGAGGGCTGGCGCTGCTGGTGTGGAGTGCTGATCGTTTTATTGATGGAGCAGCAGCAACCGCACGTTTTGCCGGGATGCCGCCTTTACTCATCGGCATGGTAATCATAGGTTTTGGTACCTCCGCGCCCGAAATGGTCGTTTCGGCTTTTGCCTCAATCCAGGGCAACCCGAACCTGGCGCTGGGGAACGGTTATGGCTCCAATATTGCCAATATCGCCCTTATTCTGGGCCTGACCGCCCTGCTTAGCCCCATTGCAGTTCACTCCCAGATTTTGCGTAAAGAGCTGCCGCTGCTGACCGTGTTTACATTTCTGGCAGGTTATCAGCTGCTCGATGGACAGATTACGCGCGCGGAGGCGGTGGTACTGCTGATCGTATTCTTCGCCATGATGGGCTGGTCGGTGATGCAGGGCATACGACAGCGAGGCGATACCCTTGGCAGTGATATGGAGCATGAGCTGGAAAGCGAACCGGCCATGACACTGGGCAAGGCCATCTTCTGGCTGCTGCTGGGGCTGGTATTGCTGATCGTCAGTTCCAGGGTTCTTGTGTGGGGTGCAGTGGATATTGCAAGCGCGCTTGGCGTCAGCGACCTGGTTATCGGCTTGACTGTGGTGGCGGTCGGTACCTCCCTGCCGGAGTTGGCATCCTCCATCATCGCTGTACGCAAGAATGAGCATGATCTGGCGCTGGGCAATGTGATCGGTTCGAACATGTTCAACACCCTGGCGGTAGTCGGCATTGCCGGTGCCATTCACCCGATGTCTTTCAGTCCTGAAGTTCTGACGCGGGACTGGGTCGTGATGGCAGGCCTGACACTGTCGCTGTTTATTCTAGGCTATGGTTTAAGGGGCAAGGGCCGAATCAATCGCATAGAAGGTGGCGTGCTGGTGGCAGTATTTGTGAGCTATACCACATGGCTGATTTACGGTGTGATCGCCACACAGGTCTGACAGGGAGGCGCACATGATCCGAACATTTACGCTTGAACGCGGCAAGCTCCGCGAACAGGAACAGATGGCAGCGATAGGCCTGACCACAGCAAGCTGGATCGACCTGCAGGATGCGGATGAGTTTGAACGCGCCAATGTGGAGCAGCTGTTCCCGGAAAGCTTGCCGGATGCGGATGAAGTCGAAGAGATCGAGTCCAGCGCACGCTACTTTGTCGAAGGCAATGACCTGCACGTCCATTCACTTTTTTTGTATCAAAGTGAAGGGCGTTTCAGAACGGCAACGGTGGCCTTCACCCTGCAACCGGAACGGTTGATCAGTACCCGTGACGTGGAGCTGCCGGACTTTCGTCTGACCCGCCTGCGGGCACGTCGCGGATGGGTTGAAGCCACGTCCCCACTGCAGATCCTGACCGCACTGTTTGAGCAGAAGGTGGACAACCTGGCTGACCAGCTTGAAGACCTGCATCGGGACCTTGAGCAGCTCAGCGTCGAAATACTGGAGAACCGTGAGGCGGAGCTTGGTGACCAGCTCGATCGGCTGGCCAAGCTGGAAGACAGCAATGGTCAGATTCGTCTCTGCCTGATGGACACTCAGCGCTCCACCTCGTTTCTGCTGCGGCATATTCGCGATCAGAAACATGAGGTCAAAACGTTCCGCGAAATCCTGCGCGATCTGGACACGCTGATGGCACACGCCACGTTTGTGTTCGAGAAGATCAACTTCCTGATGAATGCCGCCCAGGGTTTTATCAATATCCGCCAGAACCAGATCATCAAGATCTTTTCCATTGCAGCGGTGGTGTTTCTGCCACCCACACTGGTAGGCACAGTTTACGGCATGAACTTTGAGATGATGCCGGAGCTGGAATGGGTGTTCGGCTACCCTATGGCGTTGGGGCTGATGGTCATTTCAGCCATCTCGCCCTACCTGTTTTTCAAGCACAAGGGCTGGCTCTGAAGCGACGACTTCAGGCCCTGCCCTTCATTTCAGCTTCAGTTCAAACTCACTCGCAGGCAAGGGGCGAGCATAGAAGTAGCCCTGCGCAATATGGCAGCCAGCCCGACGCAGGAATTCACAGTGCGCTTCGGTTTCCACTCCTTCAGCCACTGTTTTCAACCGCAGGTGGCGCGCTATATCGATGATGGATGAGGTGATCGCCACGTCGTCCTCGTCTTCTGGAATCCCCATGATGAAGGTGCGGTCAATCTTGAGCTTGTCCAGCGCAAAACGCTTCAGATAGGCCAGGCTCGCATAACCGGTACCAAAATCATCCAGCGCGATACGAACACCCAGCTCACGCAACTGATGCAGCAAGCTGATTGAGCCTTCCACATCACTCATCAACACACTTTCGGTTACTTCAAGCACCAGCTGATCGGCCGGAAAGCCGCTTTCTGACAGCGCAGCCTTCACCTCATCAACCAACTCGGGGCGGAACTGTACGGCCGACACGTTCACTGCCATGCTGAGCGGAGTGCTATTCACTTGACTCCACTCATGTGCCTGACGGCAGGCTTGCCCCAGCACCCAGGCACCAATTGGAATAATCAGACCCGTTTCTTCCGCCAGCGGAATAAAACGATCCGGCATAATCAGCCCCTGGCTGCTGTTCCAGCGCAGCAAGGCTTCACAGCCAATGAGGCGGTTACTGGAAAAGTCATATTGCGGCTGATAGTAGAGCTCAAACTCACCACGGCCCAGCGCATCTCGCAGCCGTGTTTCCATCAACAAGCGCTCCGACACCTGCAGGTTCATCGCCTCGGTAAAGAACTGGAAGTTATTACGCCCCTGCCCCTTGGCGTGATAAAGCGCCGTATCAGCGTTTTTGAGCAGCGTATCGAAATCTTCGCCATCACCGGGGTAAAGCGCCAGGCCGATACTGGCAGTGGTGACCATGGTGTGATCTTCAACCTGCAAAGGTTCTGCAATCAACTGCAGATAGCGTGTAGCCAGTCCTGACAGGTCCGCGTGTTCATCCAGATCCGGCAACAGAATCATGAACTCGTCCCCACCCAAACGACTGATCGTGTCGCTGTCACGCGCCTGTTCGGAAAGCCGGCCCGCAATAATCTTGAGTACCGTGTCACCACTGCCGTGACCCAGCGAGTCATTGATATTCTTGAACCGATCCAGGTCAATAATCAACAGTGCTACCTGCTCATGGCGTCTACGTGCACGAGCAATTGCCTGAATGGTGCGGTCACGCAAAAGGCGACGGTTGGGCAGGTCCGTGAGCGGGTCGAAGTCTGACAGGTAGCGCAGCTGATCTTCGGCCTCCTTGCGCTCGGTCATATCGGTCAACATGGCGACATGATTTCGTACCGCACCATCTTCACCCCGTACCAGACTGATTGACAGCCACTGGGGGTAGACTTCACCACTGCGGCGTCGATTCCACACCTCGCCCTGCCAGCTGCCCTGCTCCTGCAGGGTCTGCCACATGCGTTCGAAGAAAGCCTGACTGTGACGCCCCGAAGCCAGCAACGCCGGTGTTTTACCCAGCACCTCGCTTTCCGGGTAGCCCGTGATGCGGGTAAACGCGGGGTTGACCGCCATGATGCGATTCTGGGCATCACTGATCATGGCGCCTTCACTGGCTGATTCAAACACCTGCGCCGACAGTTTCAATTCATCCGCTGTCCGCTCAAGCTCAGCCTGGCGTTCATCAATCTCTTTCTGGTAGCGGTGCATCAGTGTCCGCAGACAGCGCGAAATGATCCAGGCCACCAATAATGCAGCAGCCAGCTCCAACAACAGCACCAGAATCAACCACTGCAGGTCCTTTTGCAGCTCCTGCTCCAGCTGGGCTTTCTGTTTCTCCAGAGCAGTGTCCATGCTCTCTTGATAAATCCCGGCAATGAGCACCCAGTCCCATTCGGGGACTTCCTGCACCAGCGACAGTTTATGGTGAATTCCTTCAGCACCCGGTTTGTACCAGTCATACTCAACAAAGCGCCCCTCGGGCGTTGCCTGTTCAAGCAGCCAGTTGACCATCTTGCGGTGTTCAGAGTCGAGTTGACTCACCAGCTTTCCGGATGAGCCGGGGCGCGTTGGCGAAAGCAGCACCTGTCCACTTTTATGCAATACCGCGATGTAACCCTCATCTCCAAACGTCAGCGCTTCAAGTCGATTCAGTGCCTGCTGTTTGAGATCGTTCTCGACCTGGTAAAGGTAATCGCCGGTGCCGATAATCCAATCAAGCGGCTCAAACAGTTCCACATAAGCGATTTTTTCCCGCATTTCATCCGGGTAATCCGGTGCATACCAGCGGTAGCGCGAAAAACCGGCCTGATTCGGGTTCTGTACCGCCTCAATCAACCCACGCATGATGTAGTGACCGGTATCATCCTGGTTATCGAGCAGGGATTTGCCTTCAATACCAGGACTGATTGGCAGCAGTATGCATTCCCCTTCAAGCGTATCGATGAAAATATAGCCACGCCCATCGAAGAAACGCAGGTCACGCAGGGCTTCCCGAATCAGTTGACCGACCTGCTCCCTGGCATCATCACCATGCAGTAGAATTTCCATGTCATAGATCGACTGGGCCAACTGCATCGCCTGACGCACCTGAGCCTGGATATTGTCACGCAGAACAGCTTCGGTTTGCTGGCGAGTAAAATTGATGTAATCGAGAGTGGCATCCACTTCCTGACGCAGCTTTTCCTGACTGCTTTGCTGCAGCCAAAGGCGTTGTTGGCGCAGCCGTTCATGGCCATTCTGCCAAGCCGTCACCACAAAGAAGGCCGACACCAGCAGCATGAGTACAAGCACGGTACCGATGAAGGCACGGGTCTGATATCGCGGAAGCGTTTTTGAATCAATCGTCAGGGGCATGGTTTCATCTGGCCCATCTACATCTGGGCAAACTCAGTACAGATTCAGCTCCCTGCCGCCTGCTGAGAAGTTATTGAAATTTCATGTTTTATAACATTGAGTCTACACAGTAGCAAACCCGCAACATGGCTAAAGCGGAAGATTCTGGGTGTTCTTGATCTCACGCAATGCAAAATTTGAATGCACCTGAGCAATTCCCTGCAGCGTAAAGATCTTTTCGTTCAGGAAACGGTCGTAGGACGGCATATCCGGCACCACAACTCGCAGTACAAAATCGGCATTACCCGTCACGGCAAAGCACTGCAGCACTTCGGGGTAGGTCATCACCTGCTGCTCGAACTCGGCTGTACTGTCGATATTGTGCCGTTGCAGCGACACCAGGGCGAACACACTCAGTACCTGCCCCAGAGCCTCGGGATTCAGGCGTGCACTGTAGCCCACAATCGCGCCCTGCTCTTCCAGTGCCCGCACCCGACGCCAGCAGGCCGCAGGCGATAACCCTACCTGCTCAGCCAACTGTTGATTGCTGATGCGTCCGTCCTGTTGCAGATGATCAAGTATCCTGCGGTCAAAACTGTCCAATTCAACCTGTTTCATTTGGTAACACTCTATTTTTTTCGAAGATTATTTCTTAAATATACGTTTAACGAAATGATTTTTTAATAATTGTTGAAACCCCTGTTCAAATAGCAAGCACCTTTACCCGCCTTCTCCCTACAATTTCACTTCATGAAAACGGGGTTATCCGCTCTGCCATCCGGCGCTAACCACCGATAACAACAAGATCCAACACAGAGAGGTACCGGGTATGTCTGTCAATGATGCCCCCAAGCTCGATGACTATCGTCTCGAGGATCGCTATCTGCGCGACACCGGTCGCGTGTTTCTTACCGGCACTCAGGCGCTGGTGCGCATTCCATTGATGCAGGCACGCCTCGACAGGCAGAACGGCCTCAACACCGCCGGTCTGATCAGCGGCTATCGCGGCTCCCCGCTGGGCGCCTATGATCAGGCTCTCTGGCAGACCAAAAAGCTGCTGGATGAACACCGCATCGATTTCGTACCCGCCATCAACGAAGATCTGGCGGCCACCATTATTCTCGGCAGCCAGCAGGTCGAGACTGATGCCGACAAGCAGGTCGACGGTGTATTCGGCCTTTGGTATGGCAAGGGTCCGGGCGTCGATCGCGCCGGTGATGCGCTCAAGCACGGTACCACCTACGGCAGCTCGCCCCATGGCGGCGTACTGGTCGTCGCCGGTGAT
>Ga0209345_10004362_pt1 | contig 13741 bp, 11 predicted proteins | sample Cruoilmetagenom7_FD_187294 | JGI IMG/M metagenome (GOLD analysis project Ga0209345, IMG submission 187294) | Oil polluted marine microbial communities from Coal Oil Point, Santa Barbara, California, USA - Sample 7 (SPAdes) (version 2) | ecosystem: Environmental > Aquatic > Marine > Oil seeps ...
AAACATCTTCTCCAGAAACTTCAAAAATAATTTCTTTAAAACCACCAGATGTTCCGTCACTCTGACTTACCACATCGACTCTCCAGCCCTTATCACTACAATATTTAGAGTACATTCGGTATAAATCACCTGCAAAAATACTCGCTTCGTCACCACCTGTACCTGCACGTACCTCAACAACAACGTTTTTAGCATCATCAGGATCTTTAGGAATCAACATAAAACGAATCTCCTCTTCAAGTTTATCAATGGTTTCTTTTGATTCTTCAAGTTGCATTTTAGCCATATCTACCATTTCGGCATCAGAACCATCTGCAATAATTTCTTCAGCTTCAGAGATATTATCTAAGGCCTCCTTGTAAACCTCTCCTTTGTCTACGATTAATTTTAAATCCTTGTATTCTTTCATCAGCTTCGTGTAGCGTTGCTGATCTGATATAATATCTGGTTGAATGATAAGATCATTTACCTCATCAAAACGTTGTTTTATTATCTGTATTTTCTCTAACATCTCTCTTCAAAATTGGATTTCAAAAATACGATAAATTATGGATTTTGAAACGTTGGATATCAGGACATTTTAACTTAAAAAAAATAAAACACATAAAACATACGTTATCTATCAAGTATGTATCGATTCCTAGCTATACTTGCATTTTACAGACCGTTTGTGGTTTGGTCTTTTATTGCGAATGCTATTATCGGATTTTTCAATCCTATTATAGCACCAGCCTTAGTAACCAAATTATTTCTTACGATTTTTGCATGGTATTATGTGAGTGAAACCAATAATAAGCGAAAATTAACCTTTTATAAAAATTTAGGTATTTCTACTTTAAAGCTTTTTTCCGTTATATTTATTCTAGACTGCATTTTAACCATTATCTTTCTTACAATATTTAAGGAATTCACTTGATAACAAAATGATATTTGAATTAGACAATGTAGAACTTTACTTTAAAAACAAACGCATTTTAAATGGTATTTACTTAAAAGCTGAAACAGGAAAAGTAACAGCTATTTTAGGTAGAAATGGCTGTGGTAAAAGTTGTTTGCTCAATATTGCTTTTGGGAATTTGAAACCGAAATACAAATTGGTAAGACTAGACAACAAACCGCTTTTAAAGCCTTTATTTTCTACAAAAATTGCCAAATATTTACCACAATATAATTTTATTCCTAGCGAAATGAAGCTTTCATTTGTTTTTAAACTATACGCTATAGACTGGACTATTTTTATTGAAAATTTTGAAGCATTCGCCATCTATAAAAACTCAAAATTTAAAGCTCTATCTGGTGGTGAAAGGCGAATTATTGAAACTTATATTATTTTGAAAGCAAAAAGTAAGATTGTATTTTTAGATGAACCTTTTTCGCATTTGTCTCCATTACATATTGAAACCGTAAAACATCTTATTGAAGAAGAAAAAAAAGAGAAAGCTATTATCATTTCAGATCACATGTATCAACATATCATTACATCTTCTGATATTATATACTTACTAAAAAACGGTACCACAAAGAAAATTGAAAAACTTACAGAGCTTGAAGATTATAAATACTTAAGTGAAGGTAGCCTTAGAAGCTAAACATGTAATACACTCATCTAAGACGAGCCATTTGATTTTATAATATTATCTAAATCTACAACCACACCAACACCTAAAATTTGTTTCCACTGTAACTTTGGACCTTCAATTACAATTTCTTCGTTGGTCATTTCATTGGTTTCAACTTCAACTTTTATATCATCATCGTATCTGATATGCGACCCTAAAGTCGCTTTAACATACCTATTGACTTTCATGTCTAGGTTAAGTTCCCATTCAACATCTATATTTCCAAAACTATTTATATAATCTGTATATAAACGCAATAGACTGGTTATTTTAATATTCTCAAAGACCTCTTCTTCGTACTGGTTGGTTAACAAAATACCCAATTCTTGTCTAACTCTTTTTCCATCTCTAAGGATATTACCATCTAAATCATAAATTGCAGGATCTACACCAAAAGACCCTTTGTCTGCCAAATCTTTATCTAAAACAAATGTGGTTTTTAAGGTAAAAGGCGAAGCATAAAAAGACAAACGTTCTATATGTCTACCATATTCCATTCCCAATCCAAAAAACATATAACCAGGTGCTAAAAATCTTGATATAGGCTCATCTCTATTAGGATAATTATATCCATTAGCTAACTGCGTGTTAAAACTAAACTTTGCCGAATAAAACCAATTACTTTTAGGATCTAATTCTAGGCCTGCATTAGAAATTACCTCAAAAACATCTTCGGTTTTTCTAATGTCTTCAGCTTCTTGCTTGTTTAAACCATAACGCACATTAAGATTAGAGTTCCAAAACCATTTTTCTTGTTTGTATTTTGCTATTGCTTTTCCTGTTACGATTCCAGAAATAGAGTTTGTTCCTCCCGAATTCCAATTTGTAAACGAAACTTGATTAAGTGTTAAACCTATCTCTTTTTTTGTTCTCCATCCCAACTCTATAGGTTGGTCCTTTTTCTTCTGAAAATACAAAGAATCAGGCTGCGCAAATAGCATGCTAGAACACAACACAAAAATGCTAAAAAGAAACCACGAATAGTTTTTCATGCTTAAAATAAGATTAATATGTAAATGTTCCGTATGTGCTTTTTATAGTCAGTGCCTTTTGATCTGAAGCTTCTACTCTACCTATTATTTTGGCTTCTACATTAAAAGATTTAGAAATTTCAATAATAGTCTTAGCTACTTCTGGTTTTACATACAATTCCATACGATGTCCACAATTAAATACTTGATACATTTCTTTCCAATCTGTTTTAGATTGTTCTTGAATGAGTTTAAATAACGGAGGAACATCAAACATATTATCTTTAATGATATGAAGATTATCTATAAAGTGAAGTATCTTAGTTTGCGCACCACCACTACAATGCACCATCCCATGAATATCTTCGCTTGTGTAAGTATTTAAAATTGCTTTTATAATTGGAGCATACGTTCGTGTTGGCGATAGCACCAACTTACCTGCATCTATTGGAGAATTTTCAACAGGATCTGTAAGTTTCGTTTGCCCAGAATATACTAATTCTTCTGGTACTGAAGCATCGTAGCTTTCCGGATACTTTTCGGCTAAATATTTAGAAAACACATCATGTCTTGCCGATGTTAAGCCATTACTTCCCATGCCGCCATTATATTCGGTTTCATAAGTTGCTTGCCCAAAAGATTCTAAACCAACAATAACATCACCATCAGTAATATTTGCATTATCAATAACATCGCTTCGTTTAATACGAGCCGTTACTGTAGAATCTACAATTATAGTTCTTACTAAATCCCCAACATCTGCAGTTTCACCTCCTGTAGAATGAATAGTAACTCCAAAGGACTTTAAATCTTCTATTAATTCTTCAGTGCCATTAATAATTGCAGATATAACTTCGCCAAGAATTAAGTTCTTATTTCTTCCTATAGTCGAAGACAACATAATATTGTCTGTTGCACCAACACAAAGTAAGTCATCAATATTCATTATTAACGCATCTTGTGCAATGCCTTTCCAAACTGAAATATCTCCGGTTTCTTTCCAGTACATGTAAGCTAAAGACGATTTAGTACCTGCACCATCTGCATGCATAACAAGGCAGTAATCCGCATCATTAGTTAAATAATCTGGTACTATTTTACAGAATGCTTTAGGGAATAAACCTTTATCAATATTCTTTATCGCATTATGAACATCTTCTTTAGATGCTGAAACACCTCTTTGCGCATATCTTTTACTCACCGAATTACTCATAAAACTATTGTATTTAACATTGGTGCTGCAAAAGTAAGAATTGCGTTTAATTATATGGAATGATTAGATTGGAATTAATTACTGTTTTCATTTTTCTGCGTAATGCTTCTTTTTTCTTTTGGCCTCCAAAGTAGATATTAAGGCCTAAACCCATCCTAAAGAGTAAATCATCTGATTCTCCTTCTATAAATCCGTCGAGTTCGTCGGTAAGCATATAATTATACTCTCCAAAGAGTTTTACACCTATACCTTCTCTAAAAATAAACTCAAACCCTAATCCGCCTTGAGCTTTTGTAGCTGTTAGTTCAAAATCATTAGAGGCATTATAACCACTTCCGGCATATAAATAAGGCGAAAATTTTGTGTATGGACTGAATAGAAATTCTAAATTTAAATCAAAAGACATAAAACCTTCGTTATAAATATCTTTTATAACAACGTTATATTTATTGTACGTAAAATTAATATTTAGATGACTTGTAATATGATGTTTATAGCCAATTCTAAAATACACATCAAACTCAGATTCTGGATAATCTCCATCTATTATTGCTGAACCAGCTGCTAGATCAACAGCATTGGAACCTCTATAATCAAAAAAAGCATACCTACGATTAATAGATTTTTCACTACGTTCGTCGGTTTCTTGAGAAAATGAAAAATTAAAACTAACAATAGTCATTGCTATGCTTAATACAATAGCATTGATTTTAGGAATCATATACCTCTAATTAGAAGATAAGTCTATTTTCAGTGTAGATTTTTAAGGAGGTGTGCAATATAAAAAAATATTAATGATTTCATCGAAATCAAAAAAGAATATAGGAATAAAAAAAAGGATAAAATCAAATTATTGATTTTATCCTTTTATCTTAATAGCTGTGAATACTTAATTTTTAAGATTCAGCTTGTAGTGTAGATTGTATGTTTACAACATCTTCATTAGTCACTTCATTTAAATCATCAGAATTATCTTGTGAAAGAATTAAAGTTGCTCCAACAAGGATAGCTACACTAAGTAGTAACTTTTTCATTTTTACAAATATTGATTAATAGCCCTACAAAAATACAACATAACCGCATTATGGAAATAGCTATTTTGCTTTTTTTAATGCAAAACCACTACCTTTTCGACAACTAGTTTGAAGTCATCGACAAACGACACAAAACAGATTTTGTTCATATCATTTTATACGTAGAACTACGTATATATTAAGCCTAATTTCACATTAACACCAACTTAAATACCTGTAACGTTACTATTTAGTAAACAAAAGTTCTCTGTATTTTGTTAATGGCCACAACTCATCATCTATCATTATCTCTAACTTATCACAATGGTATCTTATCTCTTCAAATAAAGGTTTTACTTTATTACAATACCCATCTGCCTTCTTTTCTATATTAGCTTGTTTATTGTAAACTTTTCGTTCCTCTGTCATTTTAGTTACTAATGAATTAATAGCTTCTATATGCTGTGATATTTCTTCTATTAATGCCATCTGTTCTTTAGCAAAATCTTTAAAACGATCGCCATAAATAGCTTTTAATCCTGTAACATTTTCTATTAAAATATTTTGATATCTAACCGCTGTTGGTACCACATGATTTCTAGCAATATCTCCAACAACTCTACTTTCTATTTGGATATGAAGAATGTAATCTTCCATTTCAATTTCGTAACGCGCTTCACATTCTACTTTATTCATCACTCCTAAATCATTAAAAAGCTTTAAGGTTGTTTTATCCATTTTTACCTTCAAGGCTTCAGGAGTTGTTTTATTATTGCTTAAGCCACGTTTTTTAGCTTCCTTTTCCCATGCTTCACTATAACCATTACCTTCAAAAAGAATTGCTTTTGACGTTTTTATATATTCTCTCAATACATTGAAAATGGCATCATCCTTTTTCATGTTTTTCTTATCAATCAATTCATCAACTTCAATTTTAAAGTCCATTAATTGTTTAGCAACAATAGTATTTAAAATCGTCATTGGGTTAGCACAGTTAGCCGTAGAACCAACAGCTCTAAATTCAAATTTATTACCTGTAAAAGCAAAAGAAGAGGTTCTGTTTCTATCCGTATTATCTAATATTACTTCTGGTATTTTACCAACAACATTAAGTTTTAAGTCGGTTTTCTCCTTTGGTGATAATTTACCTTTCGTAACTGTTTCTAGCTCTTTTAAAACTTTAGTGAGTTGTTCCCCTATAAATACTGAAATTATTGCAGGAGGCGCTTCATTTGCACCCAATCGATGATCGTTACTTGCAGATGCAATGGCAGCCCTTAATAATTCTTCGTGTGTTTGAACCGCTTTTATAGTATTAATAAAAAAGGTTAAAAACTGAAGATTACTCATTGGTGTTTTTCCTGGCGACAACAAATTGACTCCTGTATTTGTACTTAAGCTCCAATTATTATGTTTTCCCGAACCGTTAACACCCGCAAAAGGCTTTTCATGCATTAATACTGTAAAGTTATGACGCTTAGCTATTTTCTGCATAATATCCATAAGCAAAGTATTATGATCTACAGCTAAATTTGCCTCTTCATATATAGGAGCTAATTCAAATTGATTTGGCGCGACTTCATTATGCCTCGTTTTTGCAGGAATACCAAGTAACATACAATGATGTTCTAGATCTCTCATATAAGCTAATGCTCTCGCAGGTATGGTTCCAAAATAATGATCATCTAACTGCTGTCCTTTTGCTGGGTGATGACCAAAAACGGTTCTCCCTGTAAGTAAAATATCGGGTCTTGAAGCTGCTAAAGTACTATCAATTAAAAAATACTCTTGCTCCCAACCTAATGACGCAGATACCTTTTTTACATTTTTATCAAAATATTTACAAACGGCAACTGCAGCAGTATCAACTGCTTGCAAAGCTCTTAAAAGTGGAGTTTTATAATCTAGTGCCTCACCTGTGTACGACACAAAAACGGTAGGAATACACAAGGTATCATCATATATAAAAGCAGGAGATGTTGGATCCCAAGCAGTATAACCTCGCGCTTCAAATGTATTTCTTATCCCTCCGTTAGGAAAACTAGAAGCATCAGGCTCTTGCTGCACTAGCTGATCACCTCCAAATTTCTCAATTGCAAGCCCATTTCCTATGGTTTCAAAAAAAGCATCGTGTTTTTCTGCCGTAGCTCCTGTTAGTGGCTGAAACCAATGCGTATAATGAGTTGCTCCTTTTGAAATAGCCCATTCTTTCATACCTGTAGAAATATGATCTGCTACTAGACGATCTATTTTTGTACCTTTTTCTATAGCCTCTAACACGCTATTTAATGCTGTCTTAGTTAAATATTGTCGCATTGCTGCTTCATTAAATACATTAGACCCAAAAATCTCTGAGCGTCGTTTGTCTATTTTAATCTTTAATGGTTTTCTGTTTATAGATGCTTTTACAGCATGAAATCTTAGTGTTGACATATTAATAAAATTTTAAGGCAAAAATACGAAATATTTAAAATATGCACATATACCCACTTAAAAATAGGGTTGTTGACAATAATTAGAAACATTTTATCTAAAATACCCTATTTTTTTTGACCTAATAAAAAAAAAAGCAATATTTGTATCCTATTTAGATATAAACAAACAATTTATTATGGCAAAAATTAAATTAGAATACATTTGGTTAGATGGCTACTTCCCTACTCAAAACATGAGAAGTAAAACCAAGGTAGAAGAGCACGAAAACTTTAAGGGCACAATTGAAGAGTTAGGTATGTGGTCTTTTGACGGGTCATCAACTAGACAAGCTGAAGGTGGAGCTTCTGACTGTTTATTAAAACCTGTAGCAATTTACCCAGATCCTGATAGAATTAATGGATACTTGGTAATGACAGAAGTTTTAAACGCAGATGGAACACCTCACGTTTCTAATGGTAGAGCAACTATTGATGATGATGACAATGATTTCTGGTTTGGTTTTGAGCAAGAATATTTCATTATGGATTCAAAAACACAATTACCTTTAGGATTCCCTATTGGTGGTTATCCTGCTCCACAAGGTATGTACTACTGCTCTGTTGGTGGAAAAAACACACATGGTAGAGCTTTAGTTGAAGAGCATGCTGATTTATGTATTGATGCTGGTTTAAATTTTGAAGGTATCAACCAAGAAGTTGCTTCTGGTCAGTGGGAATTCCAATTATTTGCTAAAGGTGCCAAAAAAGCAGGTGATGAAATATGGATTGCAAGATATTTATTAGACCGTTTAACGGAAAAGTATGGCTACTATATTGAATACCACCCAAAACCTTTAGGTAAAGATATGGACTGGAATGGTTCTGGTATGCATGCCAACTTCTCTAACGAAGTATTGAGAACATGTGGATCTGAAGAAACTTACGGAAAAATCTGTGAAGCTTTCCGTCCTGTTGTAAAAGAACATATTGAAGTTTATGGTGAATTTAACGACCAACGTTTAACTGGCTTACACGAAACAGCATCTATTAATGATTTTTCTTGGGGAATTTCAGATAGAGGAGCGTCTATTCGTATTCCTATTATTACTGTAGAAAAAGGCTGGAAAGGCTGGTTAGAAGACAGAAGACCGGCTTCTAATGGTGACCCATACAAAATTGCTGGTAGAATTATTAAAACCGTAAAAAGTGCTGATATTTCTTAATTAGCAATTATATAAAAAGACAAAAAGCTTGTAATTAATTACAAGCTTTTTTTTGCTCATTATTTAACAGAAAAGAATTATCAAATCTACCTCCCCTATATATAAGACAATTCCTACATTTAATTATACTAAAATACTTATTATCGAATAAGTAATAAATTTTATTTTTTTTTTAAATAAACACAATACCTTAGAACCAAACAATTTGCGTTTTAACCCAAACCTAATCACATCTTAACCAATCTTATTATGAAAAAATTTTACCTGCCTATTGTTATGCTTTACCTGCTACTGCTAAATGGATGGAACAGTACCAGTCAAAATATTGCAGCCTACTCAGGCACATCTACACCAACTTCCAACTCCATAGACTACATTAGCACCACACCTCTATCATTTGGACCTGGTGTATCCTCTGCTACAGGAGTCGTGTTTATAGCCAGAAACTGGACTAATAATTCAAGTATTGACACTAATGATTACATAGAATGGTCTATTACCGCTGATCCTGAGTTTACTGTTAATATATCTAGTTTAGAAATTAATTATGACAGAAGTGCAAGCGTAATAGGCCTTATAGGAGCTGGCCCAAAAAAAGTTACATTAAAAAGTAGTTTAGATGGATATACAGCTGATTTATTTACGGATACAAGTGTAAGCTCTGGAAGCGAAACAAACACCATAACCACCAATTTAACTTCTGCCGTAGGCGGCACCATAACCTTTAGGCTTTATGGATATGAAGCTAAAGATCTTGCTGCATGGTTGGGGCTCCCAACAGGTACCTTTAACATAGAAAACAACCTAGGAACTGTACTTGGTATTACCGGTACAGGTATTATCATAAAAGGCAGTGTCGTTTATGATGGCCTAGCATACTCATCTGGATCTTGGACACCTTACGCTCCTTCTATAGCAACTGGTGCAGTAAATGCCTTGGTAATAGATGGTACTTATACAGAAACAGGTAACGTAGAAATAAACAATCTAAAGATTGAAGATGGAGCAGCTACTGAAATTTCAAAAACCGGAGGACTTACAGTTAATGGCAACCTAACCACTTCAGATAATTTAATTTTAGAATCGGATTCCGAGAATTATTCTAGTCTAATTGTTATAGGCTCAGTTACGGGATCTGCCGCTTATAAAAGACATGTAAACATCAATGCTGCACTTACTGAAAATGATTTAATCTCAGCACCATTAACAGGTGAAGCATTTGGCAGTTTCGCACTAGCTAACTCTAATATCGTTGAAAACCCAAATAATACATCACAAAAATTATTTGGCCCTTTTAACAAAGTAACCTACGAGTATCAAATTTATGACACAGACATTCCTGCAGATGCAAACGCAACATTAGATGCAGCAATTGGCTATAGAGCAGCATCAACCGACGATAGCACCTTTACATTTACAGGAAATATAGAGACTGGCACCATAAATAAAGGTATTTCTAACTCAGGTGCTGAATACCATGAATGGAACCTTATCGGCAACCCCTACCCATCATATATAACACTATCTGATTTTTTAGCCGAAAACAATTCAAAGTTTGACACACCCACTGCTGGTATTTATGGCTATGATGGCAATGCTTCAGACGGCTGGCATATATGGAATCAAGCATACTCTGACGCTCATCCAAATGCTATGATAACCCCAGGACAAGGCTTTCTAGTTTCATCAAAACCTGGAGGAGCAACTATAACTTTCACCCCAAGTATGCGCACCATTGGTAATACAGATGATTTTATCGCAAACCGTTCTTCTACAACTGCAGGTAATGGATACTTAACACTACTACTATCTTCAATTTCAGATAAAAACCATAGCACAACATTATATTTTAACCCTAACGCGAGCTTAATCATGGACAAAGGTTACGATGCAACTTTTCACAATAATAGCGCACCAAATTTTGCCATCTATTCACATTTAGTTGAAAACAGCGTAGGAGAAGATTTAGCAGTTCAAGCCGTTAGTTTTAATGATTTAAACGACGTAGAAATACCTATAGGTCTAAATGCTACACAAGGTGAGCAAATTACAGTGAGCATATCTGAAAATGTTACTCCAGAAGACACTGAAATATTTTTAAAAGACAACCTAACTAACATCATTACTGATTTAAAAGCAGGTGATTATACCTTTTCCCCAAGCACAGATTTAAATGGTGTAGGTCGTTTTTCCATTATTTTTTCTCGCCAAGAACAGCTTTCTATTACCGAAAACAACTTTAACAATCTAAAAGTTTATACCAATAAGAACACTAAATCTATTATTGTAGATGGACAAGTCTCTTATCAAACTAAATTATTGGTTTATGACATTCAGGGTCGAATTGTAAAGACAAAGGAATTAGATACTAAAGACACACATCACTCCTTAAATATCCAAAACCTTAGATCCGGCACATATATTGTTCAATTACAAAACTCAAATGAAAAAAAATCAGTTAAAATAATTTTGAATTAATTTCAATTAATTCAAAATACAGAAGAACAACATAAAAAAAAGTGTACCCACTAACAGGTACACTTTTTTATTTAAGCGCTGTAAAAATGAAGAAGATATAAGCTCCAAATAACAAAAACCCTTTAACACGACCTATCTCAAAACGTTTTGGAATTATAATCAATGGAATTAAAATGGCCGCAAAACCAATCATCCACCAGATATTAGTTGATAATATTTCTGGAGTTGCCGGATTTACAGCAATTGGTTTAATAACTGCAGTTAAACCCAAAACAGATGCAATATTAAAAATATTAGAACCAATAAGGTTTCCTAACGATAATGCTTTCTCTTTTTTTAATGCCGCAATAACAGAAGCAGCAAGTTCCGGGACACTTGTACCAATAGCTATTACAGTTACAGAAATAGCATAATCACTAATTCCTATAGTCGTAGCCAATTGCTTAGCCCCTTCAACTAACCAATCTGATCCAAAATATAATCCCGCAGCACCAATTAGCAACCACATTACAATTTTAAAGTTTGAAACTACTGCGAGCGCATCATCGACTTCCTCCATGTTTGCTTTAGTCGATTTTCGAGAGCTTTTAATTAAAATAATTAAAAACACAATTAAAGCTATAAATAAAATTGCTCCTTCTATAGCTGTAAGGATATTATCATTCCACAAAAAATAATATAACACAAAGGAAGATAGCATCATCATTGGCCAGTTTAATTTATAGAAATCTTTATCAACTGCCAAAGGAGAAATTATTGCTGTAATACCTAGAACTAACCCAATATTTGCAATGTTAGAACCAATCACATTTCCCAATGCAATGTCAGATACTCCATCTAAAGCAGCCTGTAAACTCACCAACAATTCTGGTGCAGAAGTCGCAAAAGACACAACCGTCATACCTATCACTAGCTTAGACAGCTTAAGCTTAAAAGACAAACCAACAGCAGCTCTTACCAAAAAGTCCCCACCAACAACCAACAACGCTAAACCCGCTATTACTAGAAATACACTCATCCCTTATATCTATTATTTATTGACTTAATTTATTAAAAACGCAAAGATAACACTTCATTGTACAGAAACTAAAACTATTTTTTTCGTTAAATAACTACAATTTCAGTTATATAACTATAAAAATAGTTATATTTGAATTCAACTAGAAAAATGCACCATACTCCTATGCAAAAACTAACAAATAAAGAAGAAGAGATTATGCACATTTTATGGAAGCTAAACAAAGCTTTTGTCAAAGATGTACTAGCAGAAATAAAAGTAGATAAACCTCATTACAATACACTCTCTACAATTATTAGAAATCTAGAAGAAAAAGGATATGTAAGCTATAATGCCTATGGAAAAACACACCAATACTACCCAATTATATCTAAAGAAGATTACAAAACCAAGTTTATGAATACCGCTATTGAAAACTACTTCAATAGTTCGTATAAAAACGTTGTATCCTTTTTTGCTAAAGAAGAAAAAATTAGTGTTGATGAGCTTAAGGAAATAATTGAGCTAATAGAAAACAAGAAATAACATGGAATATCTTTTAAAAGCCTCCATGGTAATTGCTCTATTTTATTTATGTTTTTTTAGTCTACTAAAGAAAGAAACGTTTTTTCAACACAACAGAGGGTTTTTGTTAATAGGTTTAATAATCGCTTTAGTATTTCCCTTAATAGTAATTCCTGTTTATATCCCCATAACACCTTCAACAATAAGCGAAACTCTATTTGTTCAACCGACAGTTTCAAATTATAACACCTTAAAACCCGCAAACACTTTGGATTGGACAGCTCTTACTCCTATGATATATAGCGTAGGATTAATGGTCTTTTTAATTCAATTTATATTTCAATTTGGATCATTAGCGCTATTGCTATTTAAAAACCCAAAAACTACAGATAACATTTACACCTATGTTATTGTAGAAAACAAATTATCACCTTTTTCATTTTTCAAATGGATAGTCTACAATCCTAACTCCTATAAATCAGAAGAACTCGATCTCATTCTTACACATGAAAAAGTACATGTTAACCAATGGCACTCCATAGATATTTTATTTACTCAATTAACATGCATTGTATTTTGGTTTAACCCATTGGTATGGTTATACAAAAAAGAAGTAAGACAAAACTTGGAATATATCGCCGATGCTCAAACACAATCAAAATCTAACACAAAAAAAGAATACCAGCACTTATTATTAAAAACAAGTATCGCTAATCACGATATTTTACTAACAAATAATTTTTACAATTCATCAATCAAAAAACGAATTCTTATGTTAAACAAATCACAATCAAACAAAAAAAATCAATTGAAGTACCTTTTAATTCTTCCCCTTTTAGCTGGTTTACTAATGAGTATGAATACGGAAACTGTTTATATTGAAACACAAAACAACAGCATTAAAAACACTAGCACTACTGATTTTATTGACACCAACACCGCTACTAAAAATTCCTTCACAACTGAAAGCATCAAGGTTAAGTTCACGAAAAAGATGACCGACAATCGCTTAAGTGAAATAAAAACATGGTTAAAATCTAAAAATATCACCATGATTATAAAACATATAAAGCGAAACAGTAACAACGAAATTTCAAATCTAAATATTGATTTTATAACAGAAAGCGGCACCACAAATTACCATGTTAAAGACAAAAATGGCATCTCTCCTTTTGAATTTAAAATGGATGATGACGGTAGTTTTGGAGTTGAAGTCGTCCAACCAAATGAGCAAAAGAAAACAACCTTTATAATCGAAGAATTACGTGATAGCTTAGATGTTATAGTT
>Ga0209345_10004363_pt1 | contig 13738 bp, 14 predicted proteins | sample Cruoilmetagenom7_FD_187294 | JGI IMG/M metagenome (GOLD analysis project Ga0209345, IMG submission 187294) | Oil polluted marine microbial communities from Coal Oil Point, Santa Barbara, California, USA - Sample 7 (SPAdes) (version 2) | ecosystem: Environmental > Aquatic > Marine > Oil seeps ...
ATAAAATCACTAAACCTGACCCGAAAGCTCTCTGCACATTTTGCGACGAGGCTTTATCAGAAGCCTGCATCTTCAGAGACCAAACTGCTTGCCCCCAAACTTACGAGTATAATAGTTAGCTTTAAATAAGCGTAGATTTTGTCGGTTTCCAAAGTAAACGCAAAAAATAAGACTATATCTGCTCAATAATTAGCACTCTTACACAAGATATTGATATGATTATTCAAGGTTTTTAGAAAAATAATTTATATTTTTTCGTGGTTTAGTGAAAAAACTTATTTCGCCATATGTTGCAACAAAGATTAGTTGTTTAACAATGCGTGTGGCAATATTACATATGTCGAAGTCATTATTCTCTATATTTTTCAATGTTTTGATGTTTTGCTTTAGGTATGAAAAATGAAAACGAACCACAAAACAATGAGCACTGGGATAAGGCTAAGTTGATAGCGAATGCTTTACGACCATTATTGGCATATGACAGAGTACCAGAAAAGCTAAAGTTTGACCTCTGCCGAGAGCTTAGTATATCGGAATCAAAATTTTATCGAGAACTCAAAAAGTTACGTGATAAACCAGTTGCTTCTACGCTACTCCCAAAAAAACGAGGTCCTGATGCTGGAGACTATCTCCTTAGTAAAAAAGTCGAAAAACTTATCAGTGAGCAAGTTAGAAAGCATTATTTGAATGGTCAAAAACTTAATGTTTCTGCATTCCACAAGATTATTATCGCTGCATTCGTCGAACAAAGTCTATCTCCTGTACCAAGCTACTCAACAATACGGCGTAGAATATTAGATATTCCCAAACGGAAGCGAAATAAAACAAGAGAGGGGGCTTCTGCGGATAGGACAAAGAACTCTTCGGCATCGACACATTACATTGCGACTAGGCCGATGGAAATTGTACAAATTGATCACACTGTTGCTGACATCCATCTCATTGACAGTGTTGATGGTGAGATGATTGGCCGCCCTATAATAACTGTAGCTATTGATATATATACTCGCATGATTGTTGGTATATATATCGACTTTATTGGTCCTTCTACTGAAAGTGTAGCAGAGGTACTTGTCTCGACCTGCTTTAGTAAAAAGAATTTCCTGTTAAATACTGCTATTGATGGAAGTTGGCCATGTCTAGGGCTTCCCGAGAACATCCACATGGATAATGGAGCAGATTTTCGATCTGCTGCGGTTCAGCGAGGATGTGCTGAACATGGTATAAATACAATATATCGTCCATTGGGGCGCCCACATTTTGGTGGCCATGTTGAACGGTTTATCGGAACATTGATGCAAAAAGTGCACACTTTACCTGGAACCACATTTTCGAACATCCAGCAAAAAGGTAACTATAGATCTGAAGAAAAAGCTGTTCTCACTCTCGGTGACTTCACACAGTTTATTGTTAATTATATTGTAAACACCTATCATAAAACGAAGCATAGTAGCCTTGGGACATCTCCCGAACATAAGCTTGAGCAAGCAGCCGAAAATGGGTTTGCACCGCGTTTACCCGCTGTTTCTGAACAACAATTCCGAGTTAATTTCCTTAATCGTGTCGAACGTAAAGTGCGTCGTGATGGCATTACTTTTGATAGTATTCAATACTGGAGTGAAGCCATCCAAGCTTGGTATGATACTGATGTCTCCCATATATGGGTAGTACCTTTAGAAAAAGATGTGTCCCGCCTTTTAGCTATTGGCCCAAAGGGACAAATAGAGCTTATACATAGCAAAGATTACCGTATTCCTCGGATAACCCGTGGCGAGTATAAACGGTACAGGAGAAGAATATCAGAGAGGCAGTCACCATTCTCATTGACACATAGTCAAATCGCCCAACAAGTAAAAATTGAACATGAAATCGTAGCGCGGGCGAAGAAAACACGCCGGTTAAGGCGCCTTCAGGAAGTCCGTAGCCATTTTCAAGCAGATGAACTTTACCCTACTTCTAACAAAGGCCGTGTCGATACGAGAACGAAGACAACAAGCGATCAACTAATTCAGTTTAAACCTATGGAAAACCATGGGGAAGAGCTCATAGAGTTTCTGCCAAACTTAACCAATAAGAAGGGGCTATCCAATGACTGAATATAGTCGGGATGAGTTGAGGGAATTTCATGCAGAACGTTTTGTTGAACATCCAGGCACGGAGAAGGTATTTAGTGAATGCGATTACATCCTCAAAACGGCAGGCCTAAAGTCACGCCCTGATAATTTAATAATATTGGCAGAATCTGGGTATGGAAAATCTGCACTGTTACGTGAAGTATTCAAAGGGGCGAGCCATCATACCTACATCGGAAAAAACTTATTAAATCGTGAGTGTTTGCTCATTGAAATGTCATCAATGCCGTCATCAAGGCAACTATTATTGGATATTGTGAGGGCTCTAGGGGGTGTAGAGCACACGAAAATATCATTAGAGTATTGTGAACAAATGATTGTAGAAAAAGGTCTTAAGCTCCTGATTATAGATGAATTTAACAACCTTTTTGAGACAACAAAACCAGAATTACGTAAATCACTAAATATACTTAAAACTCTTGGCAATAAATACAATGTTTCCATTATTCTAGCTGGCACGGGGTTGATTGATAAAATTTTAGATTATGATCGTCAATTTGACCGTCGGTATCGAAAAATCAGAATGAAAAATTGGAAATTGGATGATTACTTTCGAAATTTTGTAATGAACTATATGGCTTTATTACCAGTGGAATTCCCTAAGAAAATTTCTAGTGCTATTTTTAGTGAACTATTAGAAGGAACAAGCGGTTCTACAAAAGAAGTCATTCGCGTTCTATGTCAGGCCAGCTTAGAAGCACATATTGCAGGCGAAGAAGATAAATTAGCAAACTACATTGGAAGAGTGGCTAAACGCACAGGGAATGTTTCAGACTAATGAAATTTCCTGAAAATCCTGTTTATAGAGACTTACGTGAAGGTGAGTCAGTTGGCGGTTGGCTTCACCGGTTGGCTGGTCTTAATTACTGTGAAGCATCAGTATTTTATAGACCGCTTAATGTGGAAGTTGCCGAACTCATAAAGCCCACGAAAGATTTAATAAACCGCATTGTTGCAAATACATTTAGTCCAAACTGGGTAGGCATGGGGAGAGTAAGGGATGCCGTAGAAGCAGAAATAAATCTCTTTATAGATTTAGCAAGGTCTTCCGACCCTCGCCGGGTAATAAAATTCCCAAATGCTCCTAAGTTTTTCTGTTCGACGTGTTATCATGAGCAATTCAATAAGCATGAAATACCCACCCACAAAATTGTTTGGAACTCACCGACGGCAGTAATTTGCAAGGAACACTCACACACTCTTTGTGAATTTGGCACCACAAGTAAACGTGGTATATACCCTAAACTTTTTTCAGGCTTACGTGATGAAAATATGCATTTCAGAACTCGTGGAAAACCCAGAATTAGAAACACTACCCATTATCAAAGTCACCTCACGACGGAAGCTCTTCGCATCGCTAATTTAATAGATAATTATGGCAAAAAAACTACTAGGGAGAAGGATAAACTTTTAGGAATTTATTTTTTAATGTGTTTTCAACGAAATGGACCTGGTCCAGCGCATTATTGCGGCGAATTCTATAATGACAAATATTTTGGCTTAAAACCGTTCCCCAAACTTTCTAGGCCGGATTCTTTATGGATTAGCGGATTGTCAATTCCAGAAAGATGCTTGTGTTTTGATAATCTAGCGAAAGGATTTGGTCCCACACCAGAGGGTTATTCTGACAAGAATTGCTATTTCTCAGGCTGTTACACCGCTACAAATCTTTCTGAAGCTGAATTTGGTAAATTAGTCAGAGATGATTCGCTTGTAGCCTTTTCAATTTGGATGCTTAGTTATTGGAACTCTGCAGAAAGAAAACTTCTCAAGGAATTTTTTCCACAGTTCTGGCCCATTTGGGAAAAAGCCAACAAACGTGCTGCGGCCATTATGAAAACGTGACACGTTATATTCACACATATGTTTCTACAGAATTGCTCCCAGCTATTGAACAGCACAGTTTATCTTATAACCTGAGCAAAATAAAATTTATTGAAATGTGCATTTGTAATTTTACTTACCTATGTGGGTTTAAGGATAATGCATTCGATTCAATTTGCGATCCATATATCATTACACCAAACCATTCTATGCCTTGGCATATCCCGCTTACTGACAAAGCAATAAGAAGTATAGAAAAATACCTTGCAAAAACTTCAATACGCAAAGGTAACTTACCAATGAGTCCATATACAATTTTGAACATATTTCAGGAGGCCGTGGTTTGGCAAATGCTCATTGATGACAAGGTAAGATATCAACTGTGGCCTAATAGCGAGCAATTTTCAAACTCAATTAGAAATGCAAGTAGCACTGGACGGATTCGACTTGATTGGTATAGTTATATGGAAATTCCATTTCCGAATGTTGTGGAAACATACTTTAACTACCGATCTGGCTATGAGAAAATGATTGCACAAGCAAAACCGAAAACCGTTACAATGTTTGTCACAGCAGACATGTATGCGAAGTTTCAAATTATTAAGGGCCAGCTTGGCATTTCTCAAAATGCATTGTTTGAGAAAGCTATCCGCCAATATGTAGACCACAATGAAATTAGGGTAGGGGAGATACTAGGTGCTCCCAAAGGCGGACAACCCGTTAGAGTAACTGTTGATCCTAAGCTTTATTTTGAGGTCAATGAAAAAGCTACGCACCATTTTCAACCGCTGAACAACGTATTTTTCACAGCATTTTATAAATTCACCGAAACGTCTGATACCCGAATTTGTGCTTAACAGATCATGTCTCGTCAGTAATATTTGTTGCGCACTGAATGACTACAGCGAAACTTCTGAGAAGTCTTCACGAATGATACCTTTCATACTGCAGAACTTGCTTTTCAAAAAAATGGGACATGTCCGATTTATTATCCGAAAACGAACGCTTGCCTAATGAAGGTAACCGTGCAGCGGCCTCTTTATAATCATCCATGCCTATTTCTACTGCAACTGTAGGGTCGACTCTTAAAACATTATTCCTTCCTATCAATAACCCAGCTTGCCCTAAAGCATTGTGTGATTGCAGGTGAGATGCAAATCGTTGTGCATTTACTGCCCAGTAAGCGGTACCTTTATTAGCTGCTTTTGCATTGAACGTAAGGGGTGTGTGGCCACACCCAATGGACAAAACACTAATATTGTGCCTTTGGATTTCATAACATGCTAACGTATCTACAACAGCGGCCATAATTGGATTGTTTATAAATAATCCACCATCAAGAAAAATTTCCTCACTTTCCTTATATCCGCCAAGAAAAAGAGGGGCTGCTGAAGTTTCGAGAGCAACAGATGCCATTTCCCGTGCGTGATCTTTCTTGTAATCTGGATGATGGGCTGTTTTTCGCATTACGGGTTCACCTTCATTATACAGCGAGGGAATACACAACCGAGTGTTGGCTTCACCAAATTTCTTTTTGCCAAGTGTTTCGCGAACTATACTTTCTAAAGGTTTGCGATCATGAATAGTAGATAAGGGTGATAGTAAAACTTTTCCCTTTTTTGGAAAAATCTCTGAACCGCGATCTAGATACATTGAAAGTAAATCTCGGGCACTAACCCCAGCAGCTAGACCAATGGCCAAAATGCCTCCGGTTGAAGTACCCGTTATCATGTCAAAATAGGAGCTTATTGGTTTTCCGTTGCACAATTCAACTTCAATTTCTGCTAATATTTGTGCAGGCAAAATACCTTTAATCCCTCCACCATCTATAGATAAAATTTTAAATTTTTTATCCTGCGGCCAAGGCAATTGCTGACGTTGTTGTAATAAGGTTCCTGATGACCTTTTGTCGTTCTGCATTTTCTATCTCCTGATCTATTTTATGTGTTTTGCCGCCGCCATACCAAATGCCAGTGACCTGCCAAATCTCGTAAAACTGTAACCATTCACATGCGTCTGGGATTGTTGTTTCAGAAATAAAATGATTCCAGTTCCAATCTCCGCTCCCTGGTAGGCATATGCACAGAATAGGGCGTCGATCAGCTTCGTCTTGTCTTGTAGGGTACACATGAGGAAAGTGGGAAAGTTGGTAATCGGTCATTTTCAGTAAAGAGGAATGCCAAAACCTCACATGTGGAATATATTGAAAAAAATCTTGTTTGTATTGTGATGGGGGTAATTCATACTCTATTTTGAGAAGATAACGTTTTTCCGATGGTTTTACCCAGCCTTGCCACACACCAATTTTTTCTTTTAAAACCACGGCTTTAAAATTAGGAAAATCCCTGAGCAGGTGCGTGTTTTGTTCAAGGATAGATAGCATTATTACTGGCTACCAAAGTTTGTTCGCTTTGGAACTGACGGATAAACCTTAGGAGCTACCGAGACAGCGCCTCCAACTCCGACAATGGTTTTCCCCGCAGCACGGGCTTTGCCAAGCCTTTTAGAGTAGGTGTTAATAGCATGTGTTGCAGCAGTTTCGCCAAATAACCTGACAAGAATTTTGTTTTGTTTCTCAATATCCGTAGTGCAACGCAATTCGTTGATGTCAATTATCAGATTGTCCAAGTCTTTGCGGTAAATAGATTGTTCGGAATTATTCGATGGCCACCTATCTGTAAAACAATCAGGAGGGTATGACACATTTCTCACGTCAAGGAGAACACTTGCGCGTTCACACCGCAGAATAGTATCTCTAATGTAGGTCGCCACATTCAGTAGCTCTTGGCTAAGACTAGGAGATAAAATTGGTCCCGCTTCCAATGCAAGTCCGGCTTTTATCACGGATGGTGGCTTGCGTTTTCGAGACGGTTTGTTTGAACGGTAAGAAACATCGCGTGCACGCTTTATAAGTTGTAATGCCACTATGCGTGGCGATTTTCTATCAAGACCTTCAAATTCTGGAAAGTCCTCGGTTTCAGCTTTGGCCAACAAAGCCAAACGATGACTACCAAAACGTTTCATAAAAATATCGTTTGTGCCAACCCGGGCTTTAAAGTGTTTCGCAAATCCCTTTGGGTTAACATCTTTATGGTAAGATTCTTGTGTTTCTTTTTTCCAATGAAAAAGCTGAGATACACGCTCAGTAACAATGTTCGCTCGGCGAACTACCGGCATAACGTCTAGCGTATGACCGTCTGCATAAGTTATCGTTACGCAACGAGAATTTCGTTTTACCATTTTGTGGTAACGTGAGCCATATCCGCGATCTAGCGAACGTTCAAGGACTGTAAGTACCCATTCCGGATCAGAATTTTGTGGCAAATCAAGCTCCAGAACTACATCAATGTCATGCTTATGGGCTCTAATTTTCCCCAAAATTGGAGCGCCGATACCGAAGGAGCCAGACGGATAAATTATTAACACCTTGCCTTCTAACAGTGAGCCTGGGCCATCTACATAAGTAGAAACCGCTTCGTAATTTTGCGTTGCTTCCTTATAGTCAGATGGAGTGAGCTGTATTTTATATGCCGCGTCCATTAATAGTTGGTCTGCAATACTTGCGTAAGTCGAGAAATCGAAATTTTCAAAGCCCATGTGGCCCTCCTTTATTTGTATGCCTTTGCATACATGCTATTATTCTGACGCTATCGGGTTTGGCCTTCCCAACAACTTGCTAGTTGGAGGCAAACGATGAAACTTTGACTTTCCAATCGTGTTAAAACATATACGATAACGTGTGCTGTATAACATACAACACAGTCCTTGCTATGTGTCAACCCCCGTGGTACAATTTCGTATATGAGTGCGTTTATTGTAATTAGTGTGTCTTGAGGGGAGATATCTATATGTCATTTGCGGTTAGATTAAAAAAGTATCGACAAATTCAAAACCTATCTTTGCAAAAATTAGCGAATTTAGTGGAAGTTTCAAAAGCACATATTTGGGATCTAGAAACAGAGAGGGCAAAAAACCCTTCATTGGAAGTATTAAAAAAGCTATCCACTCATCTAAAAGTACCAATAGCAACATTGATCGGCGAAAACCCAGACGATGCAGAAGATGACGCTCAATCAGCATCTGTAGTTATGTACCGTGATCTACAAGGGTTAAATGAACAAGATAGAGAAACCATAAAAATTATGATGGATCGTCTCAAAAAACGCACGGGTATATAACCAACATGGCCTTATCTATTTCCAGAATGGATTTGGATGGTAATTGTTCGCCAATAGCCTTGGTAACAAAAATTCTAAAACTTGAACCAAATTTGAAAATTCCTGTGCCGATTGAAGAGCTAGCATGCAAATTAGACATAAACTCAATTCAGGAACTCACGACTGCGGGATATGAAGGGGGGCTAATTACTGATGAAGCCCGTAGCTCGGGCGACATTTTAATTAAAAAAGGCATGTATCACCAACGCCGCAGATTTACCATAGGACACGAGCTGGCTCATTTTTTGATTTCATACCATAAACCATCAGCGCCTAGCGGATTTCTGTGTGACAAGAGTGCGATGAGCAATTGGAATCTAAAGGAACAGGTCAAGGCTAAAAAGATGGAAGCCGAGGCAAATCAGTTTTCATCATTACTCTTAATGCCACCGCCACATTTACGTAAAATACTAAACAGGGATAAATTCACTTATCTGGATCGAGTTTTTGAAATTCATGAACATTTTGATGTAAGTAAAGAGGCTGCTGCACGATCGTTTGTTGAGTATAATCCAGAATGTGTAGCTGTACTTATTTGCAAAGATGGCCAGCTCGTCAGTAAATACAAAGGCAGAAAATTTCCATGGATAAAAATTGTAAATGGTCAGAAAATGCCAGGAATATCTGAACTTTATTGCTTTAAGGGTTCTACTGGAAAAACTAGCCATCTCCAAAGCACTGACGCGCGTGAATGGTTAGATATAAAGAACAATCAAAGGGTTCCTAAAATATACGAACAAGTTGTTCATCAATCGAGAGGGTATGCGATGATTATGCTCAAGCTAGCGGTTTCAGAAGAAAATGATTATGATCCGGAAGAAAATATGACTTCGAAACAGAGGCTTGAACGGCGAACCCATAACTGGCAAAAGTAAAGGGTAATTACGTTTGTTAAGAGATCCGATATGAAAACAAAAAAAATAACAATTCATAATGCCAAAATTAAGACTGTAAAAATTTTCTTGTTTGGGTTAAGCGTGTTCTTTTTTCTCATTGGCGTGGCGGGCGTTGTAAATCTCGTTGAACTACGCCTATCCTATATCTGGATATTTTTATTATCTACAATTCTAGCTGCTATATCTGCTAGTCTATCACGTTTTTATAAATAGGTTTTCAAAGAATCGACTTAAAATGAAAAAGTTAATTGAGACCTCTGATTTTTTTGACTATTCAAAACTTAGTCACAATCTTGAAAAATACCGAAAACATGGTGTCGTAACATTCAAATCTGTTTTATCAACTGCTCTTTGTGATGATATATTAAATGATTTATCAAGTTTTAATTTTGAGAAGCAAGCTAAACTAAACTCTCACTTCTTAATAAAAAAAGATAAATCAAAGATACTACAAATTAGCCCTATCATAAACTTAAGTTCTAATGTTAAATATGTGATCGAGAATGATATTTTTACTTCAATAATTAGTAATTACTTAAAGGCTGATAAATCAATAATCTTCCGTGACAAAGCAATATTTAAACCTCCAAGTACTGGTCATTTTCTAGTACATCAAGATTATTCATGGTGGCACCCTTACCCAGCTAATTCGATGTGCACTGTGATAATGAGCTTGTGTGATTGCACAGTAGAGCATGGACCAGTTCAGTTTTATGAAGGCACGCATTCAACGGTTTTGTTGCCGCGGGGGGAGAGAAGGACATTAACTGCAAAAGAAATAAAATTAGCTATACATGAAAAAACTACTCACACAACAACGTTAAGCAAAGGTGATATTACGTTATTTCACCCATTAGCATTGCACTGGAGTCCCTCTAATATATCAACCACTAGTAGACCATTTCTTTACATTGGTTATATTGATGCTATATATAAAGATGCTTATAGGAATCAATTAAGCATCCAAGTTCAAAGATTATCCAAAATTTGAAGGAGAATACAATGCCTACTAAAAAGAAGAATGCAAAAACTGACACTAATAAGGAGCCGCTTAATCATAAAATTAGGTATACAAAACCTACGACTAGTAAGAAAAATGTTCCTACAATGCCTGACCCATAGTGGTTACTGAAAATATAACTCAAGCGCCAGAATTTATTAACTGGAGCTACACATATGATTGTAATTTTTCTTGCGGTCATTGCTATAGCCGAGCACCAAATTTTCCTGGCGAACTTAGCGAGAAAGAGTATTCCGCTATTGCCGAGCAACTGATCGAAGCCAATGTTTTTCGCATTGGATTTGGTGGTGGGGAACCCTTTTTTAGAAAAGACTTCCTGAAGAACTTAGTAATACTATCAAACGCAGGAATTTACACTTATTTCACAACAAACGGATCATACATAAATGATAAGGTGGCTGATGATATCCAAAGTACAAACGTAGGAATGGTTTCAGTTAGTGTTGATGGCGCTACGAAAGCCTTACATGATCAAATTCGCAACCGAACGGGGAGTTTTGATTTAGCTTGTAACGCAATTAAGCTTTTAGTTGATCGTGGTATACATACTGTTATGACCTTTACCGTTCATAAGCAAAACATGCATGAAATTGAAGAAGTTATTACATTGGCTAGAACTCTGAGCGCGAATGAAGTAAATATCAAAATTTTCAGATCGGCAGGAAATGGAAAAGTGTTGGAAGATATTTTCGCTTTATCACCAAAACAAAAAAAATCATTGTCCCAACAAATAAAAGAACTAAAAAAGACAAGCGATATAAAAATTTCGACCTTTGGCAACTTTGCGGGAGCAGTTTGTTCTTGCGGCAATACCACTCTAACTCTACGCCCAAATGGCGACCTAGTCGTGTGTCCATACACCAATCAAATTGCTGGAAACTTGAAAGATAAAACGCTAAGTGATATTTGGCTTAATTCACCTGTACTAATTCAAAGGAGACTGAACGAAAAGAAAAAATGTTTTGCAGACAATATACAGACGCATTGGCCAGTAAGCTCAAATATAAACTCAGTCAAAGAAAAGAAACATTCCGATACTGTAAAGAAAAAATGGACTTTACTTCAAAATGTATGAGAATTCAATTCTAAAGCCAGCAAAACAAATTCTACGGCAAAGAATGACTATTCTCAATAAATCTCTAACGGTTTATGAAGCCATTGAGTTAGGGGTGTTAAAAAACGCTCAGATCGAGCAAGGCGTTCTTGTTATTTGTAACGCAGGTGAGCTTTATGAATTAAATCTTATTGCGGGCTGTGTTTGGGATTATATAGAAAACGGCGTTACAAAAATTAGCGATATTATCAAAATTATTTCACAAACATTTAATGTTGAAACCGTTGATATTCAAACAGACATTAATGAACTCATCTCCTTCTGGATTTCAGAAAATCTAATAATATCGTATAATCAATAATTTGGAAGAGGTTGTCTTACTTATAAAATTTATATACGAGTAAAGGATTAGGAGTAATCATGACCATAGTTTTTAAAAAAAATAATAGACGAAAGAGGGCTCACTCGTTATGTGCGACCATCAAACGTAGCTTATATCAGTGTAGAAAGCAAAGAGTATATTGCACAATACGGTATTAAGTGTACCGTTCATATGTGTAATAATACGTCTTTTGAAATGGATAAAGACGCAAAAGAAGTTGCAAGAATTCTTGGTGTTGGAATAGTATAATAATAGTCAGCAGTAACTTTGTTATACAATATGATATTTAAAAAACAAACAAGTTAATGATTTTCTGGTGCCTTGCTTATCCGCTTACTCCACCCCATAGTATTTGATAACCTTTCAAAATTAGAGGCGAATTTTTCATTATATCGTTTAGTTCTCTGATTTTCTATATATATCGATAAGTGTTGATAACTGCCCGTAATTAAAGATCCAAAATACTCTTCTACCAGTAAGGTGTCAGCATAGTTCTGATTGGTAATAGAACCTATCATTTCAAAAAACAAAGTTGTGCGCAAACAAGTTTCTTCATGTTTTTTATAATCATCAGGATCCATGTCCCAAATTAAATCAAAGTCTGATGATAGTGGTTCCTGGGTACTTATAGAATAGAGACGAACGAGCAGGTCTGTTTCTCTATCCTTATTCGCTGATACAAGCTGCTTATAGATAAATACTATACCTGTAAGTGTTATAGAAAACCCTATGATAGTTACTATCAACGACAGTAAATTGTACAGCTCAACATTCATTTTCTACCTTTCAAAATATAAGTGCATGTTCTCTTTAACGTTACCATTATATTTGATCGAGCGTAAAGTTTTGTTGTATTAGAGTAAGAGGGGGAGTGAGTTATATTACTATTCGCTCGACTTCATCTAAGCTAACTCCATCTTTAGTACGGTCATATAGCTTGGTTGTTCTTGGGGATGAATGTGCCGCCATTTCTTGGGCGTGCTCCAAAGAACCGCCAGCATTTAGGTAGGCCGTAATACCTGTAGCGCGGAAGCTGTGGTTAGTAACATTCGATTTGATACCGGCTGCTGCGGTTCGCCGTTTGACCATCTCCCAGGCTTTATTGCGAGTGAGTGGGCGTGTTGATAATTTTCCTGATCGTCCATTCGCGGCGCGAAATATGAATCCGGATGGCTCGTCTTTTATATTGGCATAATCTAGATATTCATCGAGGTACTGTTCGAGGGTATGATGTACTGGCATTTCATGGATTTTTCCGCCCTTTTCTTTTAAGACCAGCCACCATCGTTTACCCCTTGGAACATAGTCTTTAACACAGCAGGAGAGGGCGGCTGAAACTCGCGCAAATGAAAATGCCATTAGTGCTATCAACGCACGGTCTCGATAAGCAACCTCATTCTTGAGGTCTATGGCGTCCAGAATGCTTCTTGTTTCTTTGGGTGTGAGGACTGGAGTTTTACCTCTTAAATTGGATTGCTTTGGACCTCTTACAGCGTGTGCCGGATTAATAGCTATAAATTGACCAGTTACCATCCAGTCAAACATCATTCGCAAGGCTGCCAGATGCTGCTTTACTGTAGGCGCTTCATACTGATTGGTCATGAACTCAATATAGGCGGCTGCGTGTAATGGCTCGATCTCATCAAGTTTTACTAGTCCAATGTTGCTGCAATAGGAGAAAAATGACTTACATGCTGTAATATACGCTATTCGTGTATTTTTATTTCGGATAGTTACAGCGAAAAATTCGAGATAGCGTATGGTAGCTTCTTGCCCAGTATTAGCAATTATTTTTGATACATTTATATTAGATACGACTGCTTGGTCCGACTGCGTTATCAGTTTATGTGATTGTTTGTCGCTCATATGTTATGTATAGCCAATATTTATTAAGGGTTACATAACGTCCTTTATGTAACCCTTGTAAGAGGAATAGGGGTCTGTTATCGGTTTTCACCATTGATACTTTATGTTAACTAGGAAAGCGCGTTGAACTGAAGCAAACGTACTTGGCATGCTATTTTTCAATTACCTTGAATAGTTTTCATTAATGTTGAAAATAAATGAGGGAATGGATGACAATTTTCACAAACTTTGGAAAGTGACAGATTTGCGGTTTTAAGCACCATGAGCAACTTAAGTAATTTGGCGCATAATTTATATTATGAGAACTAACTCCATACTTATATTCATGTAGTCTACTGTTTTAAAT
>Ga0209345_10004364_pt1 | contig 13738 bp, 15 predicted proteins | sample Cruoilmetagenom7_FD_187294 | JGI IMG/M metagenome (GOLD analysis project Ga0209345, IMG submission 187294) | Oil polluted marine microbial communities from Coal Oil Point, Santa Barbara, California, USA - Sample 7 (SPAdes) (version 2) | ecosystem: Environmental > Aquatic > Marine > Oil seeps ...
GGTTTCCTCGGCCCAGCCTTTGGTGGCAACGCGCCCGTTGCGCGCATCAATGCCCACCGCCACCTGACCGGGAAAGGCCTTGGCCGCCTCGCGCACCAATGCGGGGTTTTCAACGGCCACTGTGCCTAGGATGACGCGGGCCAACCCCTTGGACAACCAGCGCTCAATCGTGGCCATATCGCGGATACCGCCGCCCAGTTGGGCAGGCACATCGCAGCGTTCCAGAATGGCCTCAACCGGGGCGGCATTCACCGGCTCACCGGCAAAAGCCCCATTCAGATCAACCAGATGCAACCATTCGCACCCGGCCTCAACAAAGGCCATGGCCTGGGCGGCCGGGTCATCGTTGAATACCGTTACGCGCTCCATCTCTCCATGCACCAGGCGCACGGCCTGTCCATCTTTAAGGTCAATCGCGGGATAGAGGATCATGGTGGCATTCCTGTGTTATCGGGGTATGTGCCCTTTGGCATGGGATCGCCCTAAATGCAACGCGACCCAACGTCAGGCTTGATCCGAGCCACGCCTATCGCCCACACTGTGGGCAATTCTCAGGGAGGAACACGAGATGAATAAATTCGCACTGGCCGTCGCCGCATTGGCGCTGAGCACAGGGGCTGCCTTGGCCGACCCTGTGTTGGGCACATGGAAAACGCAAGCTGGTGATGATGGCAATTATGGTCACGTTAAGATCAGCAAATGTGGCAGCCAAATCTGTGGTGTCCTGGGGCAGGGCTATGACAGCGCGGGCGCGGCTATCGATAGCCCCAACAATGGCAAGCGGATGATTTGGGATATGAACATTGATGGTGGCGGCGCGTATTCGGGTGGCAAAATCTGGGCCCCGGACCGTGACAAGACCTACAAATCCAAAATGGCGCTGAGCGGCAACACATTGGAAGTGTCGGGCTGTGTTCTGGCCTTTTGCCGCAGCCAGAAATGGACGCGCCTAAAGTAACGCCATCACAGGTGACAGATTACTGAGGCCCCGCATCGTCAACAGACGGCGCGGGGCTTTTGCCGTTGAAACTGGCTGGCTGATGGGGCGGTAACGCTCGCTTCTTTATGGTGCCCAGCCAAGAAAATTGGCAATCATGCGCAGCCCGGTGTCTTGGCTTTTCTCGGGGTGAAACTGTGTGCCGATCAGATTATCGCGCCCCACCACGGCGGTGATGTGCCCGCCATATTCCACATGCGCCAGCAGATGTGCCGGATCAGCCACTTCAAAATGATAGGAATGCACAAAATAGGCGTGCTGCCCGGTGGATATGCCGTCAAACACCGGATGCGCGCGATCCAGTTGCAGATCATTCCAGCCCATGTGCGGCACCTTCAGCGCCTTATCGGTGGGGGATATCGGCTCAATACTGCCGCCGATCCAATCAAATCCGGGCGTTTCAGTGTATTCCATCCCGCGCGTGGCCATCATCTGCATACCGATGCAAATGCCCATGAAGGGCTTGCCTGCGGTGATGACAACCTCGTCAATCGCCTCAAACACGCCGCGATGATCAAAGAGCGCCTGCCGACAGGCCGGAAAGGCGCCGTCACCGGGCAACACCACCCGATCAGCCCGGCGGATCACATCGGGATCTGAGGAGACAATAACATTGCCCGTGCCCGCCTCAGCCGCCATGCGCTGAAACGCCTTTTCAGCGGAATGCAGATTGCCGCTTTCGTAATCAACAATGACCGTGGTCATAGCGCCTATAATATCCCTTTGGTGGAGGGGATCGCATCCGCCTTGCGCGCATCCACCTCAACCGCTTCGCGCAGGGCGCGCGCCACGGATTTGAACGCGGCCTCGGCAATATGGTGGCTGTTGATGCCGTGCAGCTGGTCGACGTGCAGGGTGATGCCGCCATGGGTGCTGAAGGCTTGGAAAAACTCGCGCACCAGTTCGGTATCAAAGGTTTTGATCTGTGCGGTTGGCATCTGCACATTCCACACCAGATAGGGCCGGGCAGACAGATCCAGCGCGCAGCGCACCAGCGCATCATCCATCGCCAACAGGCAACTGCCGTAACGATTGATGCCCGTCTTGTCGCCAACCGCCTCAGCCAGTGCCTGACCCAGGGCAATGCCCACATCCTCAACCGAGTGGTGATCATCAATATGCGTGTCACCCTGACAGCTGATTTTCATGTCAATCAGGGAATGGCGCGCCAGCTGGTCCAGCATGTGATCAAAGAACCCAATGCCTGTGGCCATGTCATATTGACCAGTGCCATCAAGGTTGATCTCAACCGTAATGGCGGTTTCAGCAGTTTTACGCGTGATGCAAGCTCTGCGCATGGCCATCGTCCTTATGAAAGCGTTTCGCGCTGCTTATAGGGGGAAGGTGCTGATGATCCAAGGAATTCATTGCCACACCTCTGGGCGGGCGGCAATCGGGCATCACATGCTCAGGAGGCCGCAATTCTGGCGGTATGGTGCATGGTCTGTGCCTACGGGAGTGCGGCCACCTATAAGGGGGTCAGGGCGCAAGTGCCGCGCACTTTGCGACCATCGCGGAAATAATCATGCATGCCTTTGCGATCATCCCCAAGGATCAGGGCCTGATCCATCCAGGTTGTCTCATAATTCAACGCACTGGCCATGAATTCAGTGGCCCGCCGACTGGGAACGCCAACCACGGTTTGCTCAACCCCTGGCACATCACTTGTGGCATTTAACGGATTGGAAATTTCTTCTTTCAGGATTTGCACCATCGCATTGTCCGTCATGATAAATTCACTGTCGATAATGATGATTTGCGGCGACAGCTTTTGCACTAATGACAAAAGCCGAAAATGGTCCATGACGTGATAGAAAATCCCATAGACGGCGACCACATCGAAGGTTTCATTGTCCGCAATCAGCGCCTCAAGCCCATCGTAAAGGTCACTCTGGCGCAGTGAAACCTTGTGTTTGAAATCCGTTTCAGGGAAAGATTTGTACCGATCCAGCAGCTCTTGCCTGATCTCGATCCCGATGACTTCTTTTGCACCAGCAGCCGCCAAAGCGTATGACCAGCGCCCATCATGGCAGGCAATATCAAGGACGCGCGCGCCTTCGATCTGGGGTTGGAACGGGTCGATGATCAGCCGGTGACGCGCGTTGAGGCGCTCAACCGTGCGGTCATTCTCGCTGTAGGGGGGGATATCTTTGAGAAAGTTAAAAATACTGGTCATCAGCCGAAAGCGCTTTCGTCATGGAATTTGAGCCTAAACCCTTAGCATGATCTCGCGTTTCCCAGATAGCAAAATATCTTCCCCCTGAACTCAGGGTTTTAGAGATTTAGTGGGATTGCGTGGTAGAATTTAGAGCCAAACACCAGAGCCAAACAATGGCCCGTCGATGGCGGCACGCCACTGACAGGGTGCGCACGTGCGATATCATTCGGCACCTTTACCCGGAGAAAGCTCTGGCATCACTCAGCTCTGCCATTGAGCCGTCACGCTCACCCCAAAACCCCTGTAAGTCTTTTGTAAGTCAGAGCCGTCAAGAAGCCACCAATCGCAAAGACAAAATGAACGGAGTTACACATGCGTCTTCTTGGATTGGCTATCGGGTTTGCGGCTGCATTGGCCCTGCCGGCAAATGCCCTTTCACTGCCCTCAAATGGCAAGCTGAATTTCGACGTGATACGCAAGGGCAAGGACATCGGGGATCACAGCTATCGGTTTTCGGGGTCTGAGGGCGCATTTACGGTCAAGGTGAGCACCGATGTGGTTGTGAAGGTGCCGCTTATCCGCACCACCGCCTACAGCTTTAAACATTCCAGCATCGAGACCTGGAAAGGCGGCAAGCTGCAACAGCTGAAATCGGCCACTCAGGATGACGGCGTGCCCCATCAACTGGCGACCACAGGCAAAGGCATACTTCCCGCAAGTCTGTGGAACGAAGATATCGCAAAGACCGGTAAGCTGTTGAACACTGTGGACGGCAAGATCATGAATATCCGTGTGGCGGATCTTGGAATGGAAAACGTCCCGGTCAAAGGCGGTCAGGTAACGGCACATCACTACCGCCTTTCAGGCGGGCTGGATCGGGATCTTTGGTATGACGGCCTGGGCAACCTTGCGCGTGTGGCATTCAAGGCAGATGATGGGTCCACAGTGACCTACATCCGAAAATAGGACGACCTGCCGAATGCGGCTGCTCTATGTTGAAGACAATGAAAAACTGGCGCTGAATACGAGCGCCAGTTTGAACGAGGCCGGGTTTACCGTTGATACGGTTCACACCGGTGAGGATGCGTTGCATTCGCTCAAATGCTTCGATTATGACGCAATCATTCTGGACCTCGGATTACCGGACGGGGATGGGCTTAAGGTACTGCCGGAAATCAAAAATTTCAGGCAATCGACACCTGTTATCATCTGCACTGCGCGCGATTCACTGGATGAGCGGATCAAGGGTCTGAACGCCGGATCGGATGATTATGTGGTCAAACCGTTTGCCGCGGCTGAGCTTGTGGCGCGCATCAAGGCGGTTTTGCGCCGCCCCGGCGGGGCACTGGGCGTAACGCTTGTGTCAGGTAACGTGAAATTTGAGACGACCGACCGATCTGTCACCATCGCCGATCAGGGCGCACAGTTTTCCAAGCGGGAAACAGCCCTGCTTGAGCTTTTTTTGCGCCGTGCCGACCGGGTTGTCTCAAAAGAGGCCATCGAAAACGCGTTATACGGCTTTGACGAGCCGCCAACCCCGAACGCGATTGAGGTGCTGACCCACCGGCTGCGCAAGAAACTGGCGGAGCGTGGGGCCACCATCGCCATCCATAACCTGCGCGGCATCGGATATGTGTTGCAGGTTGAGGCAGAATGAAAGTCTTGCGCATCATTTTTGGCGCCCCCCTGTCACTAAGGCGCAACCTGTTTTTGAACATCATGATCGCGCTCTGCTTGTGTATCGTGCTGGCTGGCGGGGTCATGATTTACGAGTTTTACGAGCATCTGGAAGAAAATCTGGAAGACACACTCAACGCCGAAGCCCAAGAGCTCATCAGCCAGATCGATCCTGAAGTACCGCAATTTGGCTTGAACAGCGATGCCCTGCGGTTTCGCGGTGTGCAAGGCGCATTCCGCTACACTGTTTTTGACAGGGCCGGTAATGCGGTCGCAGGGGGAGAGACCTCTCCGGCGATCTGGGCACAATTGCAAACAACCGAGTTGGGTGTGCCAAAGCCAATCAAATTGCCCGGTAACAGGATCGGCACGGGGCTGCGCTCTGGGATCAATGGCCAGGACGTGATCGCCCTGGTATCGACCTACCCTACCGGCAATGACCGCACACAGGCGCAGAAACTTCTGCACGAAATCGAAGAACAGATTGTCTGGGTCGCTCTGGGCTTTGCCATGATCCTGGCCGCGGCGGCACTTGCGACACGCCGCGCGCTGTTACCCATTGATCAGCTGTCAAAACAGGCCGAACAGATCAGCCCAAGTGATGTCGACCAACGCCTGACCACGCGGGACGTTCCCGCAGAAATCACGCCTCTGATCAATGCCGTGAACCGAGCGTTTGACCGGCTGGAAACCGGATATCGCGCGCAACGCGATTTTTCATCTAACGTGGCGCACGAAGTCCGCACACCTCTTGCGGTTCTCAGGTCCAGCGTTGATCGGATCGACTCGCCTGAGTTGAAAGAAAGCCTTGTTCAGGATGTTGTGCGGATAGACCAGATATTTCAGCAACTGATTGATCTGGCCCGCGCTGATACGGCCCCAACATCAAGCTTTGCCCCGGTTGAGCTACATGGGCTTGCTGTCGAGATTGCCAGCGATATGGCGCAAGACGCCTTGCGGGGCGGGCATGCCCTTTCAGTTTCCGGTGCAAAAAATGTTCAGGTGCACGCAAACCCCGGTCTTTTGGGGATAGCGCTGCGCAATGTTATCAGAAACGCCCTGCAATACGCGCCCGCCGGAAGTGATGTCGACATAGAAATTCTTGACAGCCCGGCGGGGTGGCAGGTTCTGGATCGTGGTCCCGGTGTGCCGGATGACATGAAAGAATCCTTGTTCGAGCGCTTTAATCGCGGGGAACAGGCCAATGGAAAATCCGTGGGATCGGGCATTGGCCTGTCGATTGTAAAATCAGTGGCAAACTCACATGGCGCAACTGTCACGATTCAGGGCCGAGAGGGCGGCGGCAGCGTCTTTTCATTCGTTTTCAACGACGCGCCGTCGGATTTTTTCACGAAATCCGCCAGCTGACAGCATGGTTGTAAGTCTGCTGTAAGCCTGCGCGCCCAATATATGCCTCATGAAAGCAGTAAACAGCGTCGTGAGGGTGAACATGCGAATCGAGTTTGTAGGCAGGGATTGTCCAGAGAGGCAGAAAACACAGGACCATATCACAAACGTCTACCGCGATGTCTACGGCGCCGAAATCAACGATTTTGCACCCCTGTTGGTGTCTGCCAAGCGCGCCGATGGCAAGGTGCTATGCGCCGCCGGTATTCGCACCAGCCGCGACAGGTTCTTTTCTGACAGATACCTGGATGGTGACTTGACCGCCGTTTTGCGGGCGAAAACCGGCATTGACGCACCACAAGAAGAAATCATGGAAGTGGTATCGCTGGCGTCGCTCACGCCTTTTCCTGTGCTGCCCATGATGGATGCGATGATCCGCTGGGGGCAGGGCAACGGCATGACATGTGGTGTGTTTACGGCCACAGGGCCGCTGCGGCGCCTGCTTAAAAGAGCCGGGTTGCCCTATGTCAAACTGGCTGCGGCGACGATCTCCAGAGCGGGTGAACCAGACATATGGGGCAGCTACTATGACACAGATCCATGGGTCTGTGCCTTCAACAAAGCGGTCACACTATCGCCACGCCATCATGCGGCAGAACTTCGCTCCGAGGCCTCCTGATGCAGCAAGTATTCCATGCCTTGGCGCAGCACAGTCTTGCGCGCCCAAATGACATCGCATTTGAAGATGACAGTGACCGGGTCACATGGTCGGAATTGGCGTCGCGGGTTGAAAGCCTGGCACGTCGGCTGGATGATATCGACGGTGCAATTGGCATCGGGTTGGCCGGGGGCATTGAGTATGTCATCGCCGATCTGGCCATTGCGTTGTCGGGAAAACGACAGGTGCCTTTGCCCTTCTTTTTCAGCGCCGCGCAAAATGCCCATATCCTGATGGATGCCCAGGTTGGCAGCGTTATCACCCGCTCTCCTGATCTGTTCGCCGCGCTGCCACATTTGCACCTCATCGACCCGGTCAGCTCGCTTGCGGATGCTGTGGATACCGCGGCCCTGCGGCCTTATCCCGGCGGGGCCGAGCGGGTGATCTATACCTCCGGTTCATCGGGGACACCCAAAGGTGTCGTCATTGGCGACCGCCAGCTTGAGGCATCGCTTAGCGCGCTGGTCCGCGTCATCGCGGCAAGCCCCGATGACACGCATTTGTCGGTTCTTCCCCTGGCTCAGCTTCTGGAACAGATCTGCGGGATTTTCCTGCCCATCATTGCCGGGGCAAAAACCGTCTTTCGGTTCCAAGCCACCAAAACGCTGTTCGGGGCACATATTGAACCGCTGCTTGGTGCCTTCAACGACGTTAACCCCACCACCAGCCTGTTGGCCCCGGCCATATTGGGGCGCTGGGCTGATGCGTTGCAACGATCAGGCACGCGCGCGCCACAAAGCCTGAGATTCGTGGCGGTTGGCGGGGCCTCAAGCGCGCCCGCCCTGATTGCGGCTGCACAGGACGCAGGTATTCCAGCCTATGAAGGTTACGGGCTTTCTGAATGCTGCGCTGTTGTAGCAATAAACCGGCCCGGCGATAACGCGCCCGGCACGGTTGGCCCACTGCTCGATGGGCTTGACGTGGTTCTGGAAGATGGGGAAATCACCGTATCCGGCCCGACGGTCATGGTTGGATACCTGAACGGCGACCCGGCACCAACAGTGTGGCACACCGGTGATCTGGGTCATTTTGACGGCAACCGACTGGTAATTGAAGGCCGCAAGGATGCGCTGTTGGTTACTGGTGCCGGGCGCAATATCTCTCCGGAATGGGTTGAACAGCGGGTCAACGCGGACCCCCGGATTGTCAGCTCCGCCCTTGGGGTGCGCCAATCCGATGACGCGCTGGTTCTGATCGTCGTTGCTGTGGAACCGGTTTCAATGTCGGATATTGTTGGATATCTTGCCGACCTGCCGATCTATGCACGCCCCTGCGCGATGATCCTGACGGATCCCGCTGAACCCGGTTTGTTATTCCCTGTTGGCACCCCAAACCGGGCAACCGCAGCCGCGCTTATCAACTCACGCGCCGCTCACCCCGTTCAATTTCAGCCAGAAAGCATCGCATCATGACTGATCGCAAAACTGTTTTAATCACGGGTGCGGGGTCCGGCATCGGTCAGGCCCTTGCCATTCAGGGCGCCGGGATGGGCTTTGAGGTTATCATTGCCGGGCGCTCTGACACCACTCTGGCGCAAACAGTGTCGGCCTGTGGCGGTGGCCATGTCCGCCCTGTCGTTGCCGATGTCACGACGGCTAAAGGGCGTGCAGATATCTGCGCCGCTGTGGGCAGCTCACTGGATGTCCTGATCAACAACGCCGGAACGTTGAGCGTGGGACGCCTGCGCGATATGAACGATGCCGATCTGGAGAGGATGACGGCCACCAATCTGCTCGCCCCGATGGCGCTGACCCGTGATCTGGTGCCCGCCTTGAGCGTACCAAAGGGGCGTATTGTCAACATCGGTTCGGTTTTTGGTGATATCGCCTATCCGTTTTTCGCGGGCTACTCGGCGACAAAATTTGGCCTGCGCGGGTTTTCAGACGCCATGCGGCGAGAGCTTTCGGGCGTCGGCATCGGCGTGACCTACATCGCCCCGCGTGCAACCCGTACCGCCGCCGAAAGTGCCTTTCGTTCCCTGGTTGAGCCGATGGATATGACCCTGGACAGCGCCGAGGCCGTGGCCGCACAGGCGTGGGAGGCGATCCTCAAGGGCAAGCGCGAAAGTTTCCCCAAGGGCAAAGAGCGCTTGTTTGTGAAAGTGCAGCGGCTTTTCCCCGCGCTTGTTGACAAATCCGTGGGCGCGCAGGCGCGTGACCCCAAAACGTTGGCCGCACTTGATGCGCCGATGGAAACCCAGATCTCTCAACCACAATAGTGACAGGACACCACCAAAATGAACTACAATGTTATCCGTGCGGCTGATGCGGGCGCAAGCAGCATTACCCCTGATCTTATCCCGGACATTCAGGAGCATCTGAAAACCGATGGCTGGGTGTTGTTACGCGGCTTTGACATGGATATGGCCAAATTCAGCGCCGTAACCGCGCAATTGTGCAAGACCATTACATTTGATCCTGCCCGCGAAAACACCGAGAAAAACACCCAAAAGGTGGATGCCGGTCTTGGGCCAATTGGCCTGCACATCGAAAACGGCAACACGCCGGTCTGCCCGGATATTGTGGCCTTTTACAGCACCAAGGCCGCGTTTGAGGGATCACAAACCACGATCTGCGATGGGCGCCGAATGTTTGAGGCCTTCACCGCACCACAAAAAGCGCGCTGGTCGCAGCACATGACCGTCAAGCGAACCCTCCCCGAGGAGCTGTGGAAACGATACCTTGCCAATGAGCATCCCGCCATCAGCGAGCCCGAGGAGGTGACGATGGAACATGTTCTTCAGTTCAAGGCCTCAATTCCTGATCAGGATTTCACCCTTAACGATGATGGCTCGCTTGAATACCGGCTGATAGTGGCCCCGGTCCGCTCATCCTCACTGTCAAATGGGCAGGCCTTTGCCAACGCGATCCTTGGACCCTCGCACAATTACGAACCACCCGTTTACACGCTTGAGGACGGATCCGACATTTCAGCCGATGAAATCGCACAACTGCGCGATATTGCAGAAACCTGCACGGTCGAAATCAACTGGCAGGACGGAGATGTCGCCGTGATCGACAATACGCGGGTCATGCACGGTCGCCGCGCGATCAAAGATCCAGACAGGCGACTTTTTATCGGTATGGGGCGTGTGCATTAAGGGCCCAACTAGCGTGAAAATGCTCCACATCGTTCGACACTGGTGTTTGATCCACATCACCGCATGACCCCCAGAAGGGTGTATCATTGCCCAAGGTTGCTCATTGTGGAGGCTGGTATGACTGAACCGGGCACAAAGACGAAACACAGAAAAACGATTTATATCAACACCCCCGAAGCTGTGGGGGTGTTCGATACGTTCCATGCGCAACAGGCGGCATTCTATGATCTGCGTTCTGTGGGTTTTTATCATTCGGATATCAGCCCCTTCGGGGATCATGACGCCTTGGAAGAAAAACTTGGCAATGGCTATTGGCGCGCGACCGAATTTGGGGGTGACCCGAATGCGCCCAGAGCCTACTTTGTGTCTGAAGGGGCGATCGGGGGGCGTGAAGGGGCAAGCGGACTGATTCGCGCAAGATCGCTTTGAGAGCGCAGCCAATGATTGGGGCATCAATTGATGAATGACGATCCATACAAAGTTCTAGGCGTAAAAAAGTCGGCCACACAGGACGAGATCAAAAAGGCTTATCGCAAACTCGCAAAGGCCCTTCACCCTGACCTGCACCCGGATGATGCTGGCAAAAAGGCCGAATTTCAGGCCGTATCGGCGGCCAATGATCTGTTGAGTGATCCCGAAAAACGCAAACGCTTTGACGCCGGTGAAATTGATGCAAGCGGTCAGGAGCGCCCGGAAAAACAGTACTATCATGAGTATGCCAGTCAGGATGCCGGGCGGCGCTATGACCCTAATGCCGGAAGGGGCGGCTTTGGCGATGAATCTGATATTTTCTCAGATCTCTTTGGGCGTCGCCAGCGCGCCGGCGCAGGGGATTATCAACAAGAGTTCCATGCGCGCGGCCATGATGTACGCTATCACCTTGATGTGGATTTCACCGAAGCCGCCCTTGGCGCAAAACGCAGTGTCACAATGCCCGATGGGAATGGGATCGAGATATCAATTCCTCCCGGATTGAAGGATGGCCAGACCCTTCGCCTGCGCGGTAAGGGGTCGCCAGGTATGGGGCAGGGACCGGCTGGTGATGCTTTCGTGACCATCAGCATCCGCCCCCATCCGGTCTTTGTGCGTGACGGCAAAGACATCGAGATTGAGTTGCCAATCACCTTTGATGAGGCAATCCTTGGTGCAAAGATCGAAGTGCCAACAATCTCTGGCGCGGTGTCCATGACGATCCCGAAAGGCGCCTCCTCTGGTCGTCGCCTGCGCCTTAAGGGGAGGGGGGTCAAAACGGGCAAGAGCGCTGCCGGAGATCAGTTTGTGCGCCTTAAGATCGTACTGCCTGACAAAATTGATGATCAGATGGAAGGCCTCGCTAAACGCTGGCGGGACCACGCCAGTTTTGATCCCCGAGAAGAATTGCGGAGGAAAACATGAACTTCGATGAACAGATGGTTGTTGCGCGCATCAAGCGCGTGACCCTGCGAGACCTAAGGTTCTGGGTGCGCGAAGGTTGGGTGCGTCCCGCGCACGGTGAGGCGGGACCGGTCTATGACAATGTAGACATCGCCCGCATCCGGCTTTTGTGCGATTTGAAAAAGGATATGTCGCTCTCGAGTGATGCGCTTCCGGTTGTTCTTACCCTTATTGACCGTCTGCACGAGACACGTCGGGAATTGCGGGCTCTGAAGGAGGCACTTGCACATCAGCCTGATGATGTACGCCAAACTGTCGTTGAGAAATTTCACGATGTGCATGACAAGTCGCAAGAAACAGGTGGTGACCCCGCCTAATAATTTCAGGGGGGGAATCCCCCCATGAATCGCAAGGTGCTGAATATTCAGCATTTTGCGAAATTATGGACATCTATGAGAAGACCAATTGGAGCGGGTGAAGAGATTCGAACTCTCGACATTTACCTTGGCAAGGTAACGCTCTACCCCTGAGCTACACCCGCTTCCTTGGGTGAGTTGCGAGATATTCAGTCTGGCGACACACTGCAACCCCAAAATGCGCCAGATGTGAAAAAAATGGCAATCTTCTGCCTCAGGGCCGGTGCCGCAAGGCCACATCCAGATACATCAAGGCCGATGACAGCAGCAGAACAAAGATAAACAATACGACCTGGCGCCTGGGGCGAAAGATCTCTTGTTTTGATTTCCGGACGGTTTTGTCTGACACGCGTCCTCTCCCTGTTGGCTGGTCCCGTGAGTGGCGGGGGTCAACCTACGGTAGTGGTCAGCAGGCGGATTTTGCAACCATGGCAAAATGGGGTGGCAAGGATTTGCCGGAACAGCCCTGAGCGGTGGCGAAAGCCTGCCAAACCCCGACGCGCGCGGGCCAGTGCCACAGCTGCGCCTTTGACTGGGGCACTCCAGCGCAAGACCCTAAAAACCCTATATAATCAGCAGACTTAGCGGGTAATCTGCCACAAGGGCTTACTCCAATTCGATCAGCAGGTCTTTGGCGTCAATCTGGCTGCTGGCGCTGACATGCACGGCCTTCACCGTGGCGTCACGTTCTGCATAGATGCCGGTTTCCATCTTCATGGCTTCGATGGTCAACAACAGATCGTCTTGCTTGACCTCCTGACCAACTGTCACGGCCACGCTTGCCACCACGCCGGGCATTGGCGCGCCGATATGATTGGCATTGCCCGCCTCGGCCTTGGGGCGTTGCGCGGTCTGGGATTTGACCAGACGGTTGGGCACCCGGATCACACGGGGCTGGCCGTTCAGCTCAAAGAACACCCGAACTTCGCCGTCATCCTGCGTTTTGCCCACGGCTTGCAACAGGATTTCCATGGTTTTGCCCGGGTCGATCTCTACTGAGATCTCCTCGCCCGGCTCCATGCCATAAAAGAAGGCCCGCGTTGGCAGGGTGCGTACCGGGCCATAAATCCGGTGGCGGCCCATATAATCCAGAAAGACCTTGGGATACATCAGATAGCCGTTCAGGTCTTCGTCATCGACAGCTTTGCCTTCCAGTTCTTTTGACAGGGACATGCGCGCTGCATCGAGGTCCACAGGCTCCAGATGTGCTCCGGGCCGGGTGGTGTTGGGGGCGTCACCCTTCAGCACCTTGGCAACGATCCCTTCGGGAAAGCCCCCCGGAGGCTGGCCCAGATTGCCGCGCATCATGTCGATAACGGACTCGGGGAAGGCCACATCTGTGTCAGGGTCTTCGACCTCGGCGCGCGTCAGGCCCTGGCTCACCATCATCAACGCCATATCACCCACCACTTTGGAGCTGGGTGTGACCTTCACAATGTCGCCAAACATCTGGTTCACATCTGCATAGGTGCGCGCAACCTCGGGCCAGCGCTCCTCCAGCCCCAATGAGCGCGCTTGCGCCTTGAGGTTGGTGAACTGCCCACCGGGCATTTCGTGCAGGTAAACCTCTGATGCAGGTGCCGCAAGGCCACTTTCAAACGCCACATATTGCGCGCGCACCTGTTCCCAATAATCCGAGATTTCGCGCACATGATTGATATCCAGCCCGGTATCGCGCGGCGTGTTGCGCAGCGCCTCAACAATGGACCCAAGGCAGGGTTGGCTGGTGCCCCCCGAAAACGCATCCATCGCGGCATCAACCGCATCCACACCCGCCTCAGCGGCGGCCATGATCGTGGCGCCTGCGATGCCTGACGTGTCATGTGTGTGGAAATGCACCGGGATATCGAGGCTCTCTTTCAGCGCCTTCACAAGGACTGTGGCCGAGGCAGGTTTCAACAAGCCGGCCATGTCTTTGAGGCCCAGAATATGCGCACCGGCATCCTGCAAT
>Ga0209345_10004365_pt1 | contig 13737 bp, 14 predicted proteins | sample Cruoilmetagenom7_FD_187294 | JGI IMG/M metagenome (GOLD analysis project Ga0209345, IMG submission 187294) | Oil polluted marine microbial communities from Coal Oil Point, Santa Barbara, California, USA - Sample 7 (SPAdes) (version 2) | ecosystem: Environmental > Aquatic > Marine > Oil seeps ...
TTTTGATTTATCTGTCCCTCTAAGGACTGCTTTTTTCCAAAACTGCGGTGTTACGTATTCAAGACGGATATTAAGTGCGGTAACGATCCCGTCAAGTTGTCCCGCCATAAAACCAAACTTAAATGTGCTTGCCACACCCTGCTTTGGCATACTATGAACCTTCTCTATGACGCACACGTCGATATCGAGGTTATTAAACCATGCAACCAGCTCTACTTTATCAAGTGATCTCTTGTTTTTTTCTTTCAGGACCGGCATTCTTTCGTATTCGACCAGATCACCATTGACCAAGTACGCCAGACCCCCTTTTTGCCCTGGGTCTATGCCAACAATTTTACTCATAAAAGGTTTGGCATTTTTCTTACAACCCCTGCGCATCCAGCATCATACAACCCCTTTAGTTGCTCATTTGCCGATGCCGGTGACCTGACGGTTGAGGGAACACCATTTATATTCAACCATGCAGACAACAACTGCTCGTTGAATACCGAGTATCTTTCTCCCGCCAATGCAACGATTCGTTCGTTTATTTCGTCTTTTCCATCGAGTACGGTAATGCCATCAATTTGTTTTGCGGCTTCAAAATCAAACGTTTCGTCTGTTACCAGTCTGATTTCCCTTGCCGGTTCAGACTCAAGGTCCTGGGCAAGTGCCCTGAATTTTGGGTTTTTGGGATTGATACCACCTGCTCTGACCCCTGTCCTAAGATCAAACTCAATCTCTAGTGCTTTCATGAAAAAGAGTTGTAACGAAGAAGCTTTAAGTTGTTGCGAATTTGCCTCATAAGAAGAGGTTTATGAATTTACTTACATGGTAGGACATGCCGATGTTTCCGCCTGGGAATTTGACAATTGGAGTTCCAACCGCTTCTGCTGATGCTATCCCTGTTGGCTCAACTGTAACAACACCCGTTGTTATCGTTACAGTACCAAATGCCTCTAATGATGCTATTGCTGTTGGTAAAACAACGGAAATACCACCGGTAATGGTTAGAGTTCCAAAAGCTTCTACTGATGCTATCCCTGTTGGCTCTACCGTAACAACACCTGTTGTTATCGTTGCAGTACCAAAAGCTTCTGCAGAAGATATTGCTGTAGGTTCAACTGTAACAGCACCCGTTGTTATCGTTGCTGTTCCAAACGCCTCTTCCGAAGCAATACCGGTTGGTTCAATCTTTTGATTCACCTGAGGTGTTCCAAATGCCTCTGCCGTTGCAATGCCTGTAGGTTCAACTGTAACGGCCCCTCTTGTTATAGTTGCTGTCCCAAAAGCTTCTACAGAAGCAATACCGGTTGGCTCTACCGTAACAACACCTGTTGTTATCGTTGCTGTCCCAAATGCCTCCGTAGAAGCAATACCGGTTGGCTCTACCGTAACAACACCTGTTGTTATCGTTGCCGTTCCGAAGGCTTCCCCTGATGCTATTCCTGTTGGCTCAACTTTCAGGTTTATCTGTGCAGTACCAAACGCTTCTGCAGAAGCAATGCCTGTTGGCTCAACTGTAACGGCCCCTGTTGTTATCGTTACAGTACCAAATGCCTCCAAAGAAGCAATGCCGGTTGGTTCAATCTTTTGATTTACCTGTGCAGTACCAAAAGCTTCCCCTGATGCTATTGCTGTTGGTTCCACCGTAACAACACCCGTTGTTATCGTTGCTGTTCCAAATGCCTCTAATGATGCTATTGCTGTTGGTAAAACAACGGCAATACCACCGCTTACGGTTGCCGTTCCGAAAGCTTCTGCTGATGCTATCCCTGTAGGCTCTACCGTAACGGCCCCTCTTGTTATCGTTGCAGTACCAAAAGCTTCTACTGATGCTATCCCTGTTGGCTCTACCGTAACAGCACCTGTCGTTATTGTTGCAGTACCAAACGCTTCCGTAGAAGCAATACCTGTAGGTTCCACCGTAACAACACCTACCGTTATTGTTGCTGTCCCGAAAGCCTCCGTAGAAGCAATGCCTGTTGGCTCAATCTTTTGATTTACCTGGGGTGTACCAAACGCCTCTGCCGTTGCTATTCCTGTTGGTTCAACTTTCAGGTTGAGCTGGGGTGTACCAAAAGCTTCTGCAGAAGATATTGCTGTAGGTTCTACCGTAACGGCCCCTGTTGTTATCGTTACAGTACCAAAGGCTTCTGCCGTTGCTATTGCTGTAGGTTCTACCGTAACGGCCCCTGTTGTTATCGTTACAGTACCAAAAGCTTCTACTGATGCAATACCTGTAGGTTCAACTTTAAGGTTTACCTGTGGTGTTCCGAAAGCCTCTGCCGTTGCTATTGCTGTTGGCTCTACTGTAACAACACCTGTTGTTATCGTTGCTGTTCCAAATGCCTCCGTAGAAGCAATGCCCGTAGGTTCAACTGTAACAGCACCTGTCGTTATTGTTGCAGTACCAAAAGCTTCTGCTGATGCTATTGCTGTTGGAGATATAGTGGCAGCACCTACCGTTATCGTTGCCGTTCCAAAGGCTTCTGCCGTTGCAATACCGGTTGGCTCAATCTTTTGATTTACCTGTGCAGTACCAAAAGCTTCCCCTGATGCTATTGCTGTTGGTTCAACTTTCAGGTTGAGCTGAGGTGTTCCGAAAGCCTCTGCCGTTGCAATGCCTGTAGGTTCTATGGTGGCAGCATCACCGCTTACGGTTACAGTACCAAAAGCTTCTACTGATGCTATCCCTGTTGGCTCTACCGTAACAGCACCTGTCGTTATCGTTGCTGTCCCGAAAGCCTCCGTAGAAGCAATGCCCGTAGGTTCAACTTTAAGGTTTATCTGTGGTGTACCAAACGCCTCTGCCGTTGCTATCCCTGTTGGTTCAAGTGGCCTGCCAGTGGAACTCCCACCAATACCAATAGGATTTAAAACCGGTGAGCTGGATGATCGTAACGTTGATAAATCAACTACTGATAGTTCATAAACTAGATCGGTGGTTAGTTCACAGTATAAAAAGCAATCGTCGTCTCCTCCGGCCCCATACGCATTGGTTGATGGTGCATCCGCAGATTGGACGGTTGAAAGATCACTTACCGCCAGCTCATAGACTTTATCGTCAGTATAATCACAACCCCATATAACACTGCTTGATCCACCGATTCCTGTTGGTTCGTTCCACGGAGAAGCTGCGGATCGGACTATGGAAAAATCAGAAGTTGAAAGCTCATACGTTAGATCGGAGCCATAGTCACAATGCCAGATATCCGATGAATTACCACCTATACCGGACGGTGATGTTCCGGGTGAATTATCGCTATCTAATGTTCCAAAATCAGTATCAAGCTCATATACATTATTCGTACTATCACGGATGGTATGCCACAAAGTATCGATGGTTCCGCCGATACCATGCACCCCTGTTGCAGGAGCATTTGCCGATTTGATTGTCGAAAAATCGGATAATGCCAATTGATAGTTCTTGTTATCCGAGTAGCAGCAGAGCCAGACAACCGAGTCATCGCTTCTTGCTACCGTGGCAGTACCAAATGCTTCTACTGATGCTATTGCTGTTGGTTCAACTTTCAGGTTGAGCTGGGGAGTACCAAATGCTTCTGCCGTTGCTATCCCTGTTGGCTCAACTGTAACGGCCCCTCTTGCTACCGTGGCAGTACCAAACGCCTCTGCTGATGCTATTGCTGTTGGAGATATGGTGGCAGTACCTACCGTTATCGTTGCAGTACCAAATGCTTCTGCCGTTGCAATGCCTGTAGGTTCAACTTTCAGGTTTACCTGTGGTGTACCAAGGGCCTCTGCTGATGCTATTGCTGTTGGTTCTACCGTTTGATCTTCATAATATGTACAATAAATTGAATATGATCGGTTATTATGGGATGGTACAAGTGGATCTGGCCATGTGCCATAAGTTTGGCTGTCCGTATGCCCCTGATCCGTGGTTCCTGTATCATAGTATATTTCACACTCACGGTCTTTTGTACTATCACTTCCCCATGCAACTACAACATAGTCAGTTACAATCAGGTCCGGGGTTGATGTAAAATTCTGTGTCCTCCACGCCGTACCGTCTGTCGATGATTCGGTTGTACCCATCACAAATGCAAGGGTACTATGCAAATACAGTGCGAATTTGTACGGTTCCCCTTCGGTCGAATTTATATATGCACTTATGGATGTCCCATGCCCGGTTTCGGTGCAGGAAAAAACCGACCCGTCGATATAATCTACAATGTTTGTTGGAGTTGCCCCGATTCCATTATCACCGAAGATTGGATCGACAGTGATTGGATAAGTGGCAGTATCCAACCAATCGGAGTCTATTCTAACTGTTAAAAGTCCATTATCCTCATCTATATCGAGGAAAGCCCATGCCATCCTCCCTGTAGCGTCACGTACCCACGGTCGATAGATGTGGTAGGCTTTTCCTGTCCTATATTTTTCCGCATCTTCGGGGTTGTTGTGTATGTTTTTCTTGGTATCATGAAATACTGCGTAAGAACCAATAACATTTAGAGGACGTATGCACCCGTCGTTTTTATCTTCCTTAGTTAATTCTGGTTGATATATAAAATTAAGACCTTCAACCTCTAAGTTGAACAAAACAGTGTCATTAACCGGCCTGCTTGAAAGAACAGTCTCTATTTCAAAACCGCTTTCTTTTGGTAATTCGTCTATTACATCCTCTCGATGGGAGTTGTAGATCCATTCGTCGGATCCAACAATGGTTGTTAGTTCTGATAGTGTCTTGGCCTCGTTTTCATCAAACACTCTTTCAGTCAGGGTGCAGGTATAGCGACTGACAAACTCTTCTACAATCTCGTGTACAATACCGGGGCCTATCTCAGGATTTAACTCTCTGACACCGCCATACTCATAGTATTTTTCAGCAACAACACGATCGGTACATTCATCAAGAAAATTGGGGTTGGGAGGCAATAAAGATAAATAGAATATAAAATGGTCACGATCCGTCTTGTAACTTAAGATTTTTTTGTCCTTTCCGTCAATTTCAACAAAAAGCCTTCCCGCACCGGGTTCTTTGATGTCTGTTATGCCATATTTTGACAGGATCGCCCGGACAGAGTCACCCATCATTTTTTTTACGTCGCTAACATCGTGGAGGTATTTGGAAAAATTAAAATCTATAATGAGGCTGTTTTCATCCAAAAACATTACCGACTGTGACGTATTGGAGTATGACCTACAGATGGGTCTTGTAACCTTATCAAGTTGAAGATCACGGTCTGGTGAAAAATGACCAAAAAAAGCAAAACACTCTCTATCAGGGCGATACGAGATTATTGTTGGTGTGACAAGAGGTATTTTTTTGTATAAATCATATACAGCAGCCATTTTGTTTGGCTGCGATGGACCCATATCGATATATTCAAAATTTGATGGTGCAACATCCGATAGTGTGGGTTCTTCTATCTGCCTGGCCGAGATTTCGGCACCACTCTCAGACCAGCTTATTTTGTGACTTGTTACATTTGCCGCATTGGTAGGGTGGGCAGTCCTCCACAAACTAAGTGAGCATTCTTCACCCCATCTTTTTAATTTTATATGGGGTTGAAACGTTGGTGATCTTATATCGCCAACTTCAACCTTGCTATCCCCTGATCCGGTCTGATATGTGCTATCGTTGACCGGGGAGAACGATTGAAATAATAGGGGGGTTTTTTTGATTCCCCCACCTCCGTAATTTTTTGCCACTTATGGAAAAATAAACGGCTTTTCTAACTCATAATTTGAATATTTTGTTTGCTCCGGCATCCCACTGAACGGTAATGTCTCCACCATTTGGTGTAACTGGTAAGCCTGTACCGCTATCAATGTATGCGATTAATCTATCGTTTGCCGCAACACCGGTATCCTGGAATATTACAATTGCCTCAACCGTAGCTCCCGATACCGCTGAAAACGTGATATCGTCTGCATCGGCAACACCGGCAGCTACGGTCTTGGTTGTAAATGCATCTGATTCAGTTCCTACTACACCCGATAAATCCGCATAATCCTCGTCGGTTGCCAAGTTCACCGTATATACACCGGTGTCGATCAATACGGCCCGTATGGCATCCGTATCCCAATCTATTGTCCCATCAAGAAAGCCTTCTCTTCCGTGGTCATATAACGCATTTGCCATATTTTTTCACTATTTGCTATATTGTTTGTCACAAGTAGATAAAACCCACCGTTGATCAATACCACCGAAGCTCTAGGATGGTTTGGATATCGTATAAAATGAGGTTATCGCCATCAACTTTGCAGTTTAGCCACTGGAAGTTGTAGGTTTTGTTTGTAGCGGCCACCTCGTCGCTAACATCAATATTTCCGGCAATGATGTCGCCCCCCATCACTGTTGATTCCGAGATATCAACAAACAAACAATTATCAACTATTTTTATGGCATTTGTGTACGAGCCAGCCACAGATTCTTTTACTTGTATATACTGGTCGCCATCTATCCGATTATCAGCAGCAGACGTATCGATTCTGCAGCCATATTTGAAATAACAATACGCCTCGTCAATTGTTGCGTTAGCTGGTAGAACATCGGATGATATTGTGACAGATGGAAGCGATAGATCCGTTGTTCCTGTGTCATCCAATGTGGCCGATACTTGAAGGTCAGAAAAAATAAAAACTCTGTGTAACCCCCTATCCATAGCATTTTTCAGTGTACTTGATGCAGTATAGGCTCCGATCTTGTCACTTAGATCACTAATGGACCCTTCCTCAGAGGGTTTGAAAATGGCCATAATTATCATGTAAATAACCGCTACCAAAGCATTTTAACCTTTTCACGCGGAAGTGCTAAATATACATTACAACAAATGTAACACACGTGAATTCAACAAACAATTCAAAAATATCTCCAACAGTGATGCCGGATGTCGCGACACCGCCGAAACCATGTCCAATCTGTGATGTTGCAGCTTTATTGGGTTTATCAAGCTCTGTGTGTGAAGCTCTACCTGTAGGTGAAAAAAAAAAATGCCGTTCTGTTGTCACTAAATTAGAAACGGGGAAAGCAAAGCCTGTGGATGTTTTAAAGGAGTTGATTATCGAACATGGTGAATCTCAAATCAATGATTCGGTAGACAGGCTTAATATAATGATCAATCAGGCCACAAAACTTGCAGAACAAGATCTCAGAGCCGCAGGAAAGTTGGACAAAAACGGCGACCGGTTGGATGGTAAGTTTTGAGTTGATATCGAAATGGTGTTACGATTTTACTCAAATAGTTGGCTTAATCACTGGTTGTTTAATGAAAAGGTTATCAGCATTAATAGAGTTAGTCGGTATATCTATGGTCTCCGCTGGATTGGGCGTGGAGTTTATTACAAAGGCGGATGTCGGGTATATGATAATTTCAACAGGTTCTGTTATTATAGCCATGGGTAGCATACTTTATGCGAAATTAGCGAAAGATTAACATGTCTGGAAAAAAAAAAGAAAATGTCTCGGTCCGTTTGGACGAGATACACTTTAATTTTTTAAAGTTTCTTGTTCGTGAAGGATCCGCAAATGACAGGTCTGAAAGTATCAGATTTTGCATTGATTTTACAAATGCAATGTTCGGGTTACTGCCGGCGGCGATTTTTGAAGCAATTGTAGAAATTGAAGAAGAAAAAACCAGCTTTTGCCATGAAGAAGGCTTACACCCCTCTATTCAATCCTCCGTCTCAAAAGCCCAATAAGAATTTGGTTTTTTTCATCCGGTTTTAGCAATTCATAGAACTTCTTATCATCGGTTGCCGCTTCATTGATCACATCTTCGAGGAAACCAAGTGCAGTGTCCATTAACTCCCCTATAGTGGCAAAACCATAGTCCACATCTCCCACACGAACCTTTTTCCCTATGTATTTGTCTATAATTTTTCCACTTTTTTCGTTAACATGGGTATGGACGGATCTTTTTTGGTTTTGTTTTGTCAATATAAAACCTCGTATCCCTGTGTCCCAAAAATATGGTTCAATAAGTATATTCCGTCGGCCATGTCCACTTTTTCATTATTGTCCACATCACATACGCCATCCTGAATCTCTTCAAAACCACTCACACCGTTCACGTGGTTGAAGATATATAACGCATCGTATAGCGATAATTTCCCATTGAGTGACGCATCGCCATTTTCTGTGACAGCAATAGGCAGTTTTACTGTGACATTATTACCGTAAACATCGGTTGCCACAACCGATACCATATATGCTCCCGCTGTGACATTGCTATTTGTCTCCAGCGTGGTCTCGTATATCCCATCTACGAATTGTAACTCCTTTTCCTCCCAATCGGTGTATAACCACACATCTTTGATTTGTGAAAGATCACTCACCGCTACCATAACGTCGGCAGTCTCATGCCACCCTGGACTGTCATCGGTATCGACAGGAATTATGACAGGTATGATTACGTTTATGTAGAATTGTGGCGGGGTGGTATCAACTATTTCCAAAACTCCGTCCTCAACGACTCTTGGTATTTCTTCACTCCCTCCATGCTGCAGACTCACAACTTCAAGAGATATAGGAGTTGTTTGTGGAATGACATTGTGACATAGTATATTCACGGTCAAAAAAGATATATTCGATGAAGTCACGGGATCAGGATAATGTATTGCTGCAAAACGCAAGACTGAACCATTCACCTCTTCAAAAGTCGTGAAGTTCATGTCCGAAGATTCAACCGATGTGATAGAAATTAACTCCGTATTATAGTTTAGTTTCATGTACGAACCACTAACATTAGGCGCATCTTTAATATGTACCGCTATCTCCGAAGTCTCCCCTCTCTCAACTGTTGCATCTTCAACGTACACCACGGTTGGGGGTTCTGTGCCGATTATATTCGCATACTTGATTCCAAAATGCATGGTAGTAGCAAAAACAAGGCACAGCGCAACGCAGATTATAACCAATACAGGTATAGTTCTCCCAAAAAAAGTGGTTTTGTGATTTTTACTCGTGGATCAATCCCTCCCCCACAAATGAAAGGGTTCCTGAAAATAAAAACTTATCGGCTAAAAGTAAAAAATTTTGTGTTACATCTTTTTATAGGTTATGTGACCCCATATATAGCTAATCAAAAGAAATTAAAGCTTTAATTTATAAAAAAAAGTTAAATTAAGGGAGGGATTAAAAAAATGGCAAAATATTTGGTAAAAGCTGACTTTACGCAGAAAACAGTATCAAGCGCACGTGGGTTAATGGTAGGTGGCGATGTCGGTCCCATAACATACACAAGATCACGTAGAAACATGATCACATCACCTGGGTTACTACGTAGAATGGCTACTGCAGGTGCAGCAATGAAAGCTAACTGTTCTTTAGCTGACCATTGTACAACCGACCCCAGAATGGCAGGGAAGATGGCACCAGACGGAAAGCCTGTAAGGCTCTGTGATCCAGCCGAAGCGACAGCTAGGCTTCGTGCAGCTAGAGAGTGCGCATCTAGGACTCTTTCGGCAGTTTGAAACCCCCATCGGGGTTTATTTCTTTTTTTTTAACTTTCTTGGAACAGTTGTATGAAAAGATATATATTGTTTTAAAGTGAACTTTCTTCATCCGATCGGGGTAAAAATCAGTCCGTTGTGGGTTAAGATGTATACAAGGGGTGAGGGGCTTTTTTTTGATTTTTTGATCGAAATGTCCAAGCCGACCAACAAACTTAAGACAAAAAACTCTATATTATAGACCGGGGGTTTTGTTGCAAAACACTCTTCTAACTGGACGATCCGTTTTCGTTTCACCTCTTTTAGGGATTGTTCAGTTGGGCATAACATTTTTCAACAATGCAAACCATTCACTCTACAATGGTAATATTGGATGACGAACAGATCCTGGAGCAAGGGTTGAGGGATTATGGTGAGCATTTCAAAATGAATCTTGAAATTACAAACCTTGGGGATTATTTTGTTTATGATCCAATAACAAAGGATCATTTTGTTTCCCCTAATCTTTCTAGTGGTTTATTTGAGATGCGAAGAAGGTATCCTGGGAGAGTTTTTTTTACAATCCGAATAGGTGAAAAAGGCGTATACAAGTTCGAGAGATGATAAAATGAGGATAGTAGGTGGCACAGACGAAAATGATTCGCTTAGGATCGAGGTGGATGTTATTGGAAAATGTGAGGAATATCATGTTGCGGCCTTATTTGATTCTGGGTTTACTGGGTCTGTTGCTGTTCCCGTATCCGTTATTGCCAAAATCGGGGCAAATAAAATAGCTGTTGGCTCTGTTGTTGTTGCCGATGGATCTTCGCATCTTGTACCTGTTTTTGAAGGCAAGGTCCGTGTCGGTTTGATGGAATATGATGCACCCATATTGGTTCTTGGTAATGATGTTTTGGTTGGGATGGAACTCATGTCGCGGTTCAAAATCTATGCAGAGGCATCGGTAGGGCTTTTTTATGTAGAAGAGGTTCCTATCATCCACAATTTAACGGAGTCCTTGCACAGTATTCGTGTTGATTGAGACGATTTGATGTGAAATAGAAAACTATATATTGTTTTAGTTTTAAATATGGATATTTGGTGTCAAAATGCCAAGTGTCTATTTAAGCAGAAAAGTTTTAAAAGCATTGGAAAAGAAGAGAGAGCTGTTGACAAGTGAGCTAAACATCGATGTGAGCCATTCAGATACGGTCCTTTATCTGTTGCAAACTCCGGGGGGTAGATAAAATGGATGTTGTATTTATTGTTGGAACTGTTGTTAATTTATTGTTACTTATCTTTGTATGGGCTGTATGGAGGTACGGGAGTCACAGGATAGATCATATAAAAACATTGGAAGAAGAAGAAGGATGTGGGTTAGACCAAAAAGCGATAAGGAAATGGCGGTTTGTTAACGTTATTGCTGCTTCTTTATTTGTTACACTGGCGTGGGGCATCCCGCTTCTAATGAATGATGGTCTGTTCCTTTTAATATACATATATATAATCTTAGCACCGTTTTTTGCATGGGGTTTATTCAATATCTACCTTAACGAAGAATTAGACCCCCATCTAATTCAGAGGAAAGTGCTTTTGGGGATGGTAAAAAAGTACCCGGATTTAAAGGTAGAACCGGTTTTAAAACCGACAAATAAAAAAATCAGGAAATTGCGAAGTGTGCAGGTTGTTACTGTTGTCATAGCTTTCACCGTTTTTCTTTTCATGCCAACTATGGCAATTGATCTGGTTAGACCATTGGAAGGAGGTTCCTCTATACCTGAACCATACTATTTCAATGAAGGTTATGTCGAACCGACATTAGGGAACCTGGATGATGTTGTTAACGAGATAATATATCCTCACGAATACGAAGCAGGTGTTTACGATTGCTCTGAAAGAAGTGCATATGTCGAAAGGTATCTTCAAAACAGAGGCTTTGATGCAAGCATCGTTTCAAGCGATAAGGAACAACACGCATGGGTGCTTGTAAGGGATGTAAAATGTACTGCAACTTACTATTACGGAGAACCCTGCAGAACTCTGTGGTTTGATGATGACCTTTTTGAAGGCAGCACTGGGGGGATAATGGATGTTGTAACCACGAACATATACGTTGAAACTGGCGTGGACCACCCGTCCGTCATTAACCCCAACACAATCAAACAAGGTTATCATGATGTTGACTATGAAAGATATTCGAGCTGCTATGAAGATATATACGAAGCAACGCTGAATGGCTCATTCACGGGTTCTTTTGATTGGTGGGGGGTTCACCAAGGTATATAGCCTCGGACTCCTCCGTCCAATATCAGTTCGTGAGCATCACCAATCTTCCATGTTTGCGTTGTGTGTGTTGAAGACTTCAAGAGCCAAAATCATCTCCCTTCAAATGAAATATTATTTCTGCATAGGCATTTGATCTATCTTTTTCCACTCTATTCAACACAGGACGTTTAAATTGATTAACAATTTTCATATCAGCTAACTTTGCAATGTTGGGATAAAGATTGTATTTGTCATTGGCTACTAAAAAGATATCATAATCTTTTTGAAGATATTTTTTACAATTTCTTAAAGATTCCGCTATACCTTTAACATAGGAGTCCCTTGCTTCTTTCCCCTGTCCTTTAGAAAGGGGGCCGATTTCTAATCCATCTTTTCGATCAAATCCAAATATTTCATATGAATATGCGTGCTGTTCGTGATAATCAATAAGTCCGACATAGGGTGGACTCGAAAAAATACCTTTAATCTTTTGTTTCAGCAATAATTCTGCAAACGCTGGATTTTTCTTTTTAATTTCTTCATAAATATCAATCGTTCTGCTATCCCTTGTCAAACATATTTGAAATGTTTCGGTTCTTAATCTATCAAATTCTTTAAGGCGATTTAATGTGTCTATAGTGTACCTTCGCCACCATCCTTTAATGGAAAAAATCGGTTTGCATAGTTTACTGTGTTTCTTACAGTAATATGTAGTTGTAACAGGATTTTTTAGGGTTCCTAAATCAGCATGAGTAGTTGCTCTGCAAGAGCGAACGGTTCTGCTTAGGATTACTGATAACACCTTTTTGACATCTTCATCATCTATTTTTTTAAATTCTTCATATATAAAATCGATTTCCCCCCTCACTGGAAATAAGAACCACATATCTAAGAAGGATTTATTTTTATCTTGTTTAATTTTGATTTTATACTTTTCCACTAAATCATAATAAATACTTAAAAATTTTTGTTCTTTATTTTTTGCATATTCTTGTTCGTTAATCTCGCCCTCCCTTACTTTTCTTTTATATTCTGGCGATGGGAAATACTTGTAGTTAAATTTTGAAAGTTCTGAAAGTAGGCGTTCTTCAAAAGCAATATTATTTTCCATTCTCTGAAAATTTTCCAAGTTTAATGTAATATTACGAATAGCTTCCTCAATCCCTGGAATATTATGTTTCCCAATCTTAGCGTTACTAATCATTGCATTAAACGCAGAAATATCAACACCAATAGCGTGCATCCCTAATTCATTTGCTTGAACTAATGTTGTTCCACTTCCACAAAATGGATCCAACACGATATCACCTTTATGAGAATATATTTGTTGCTTGAATTCATCGGTATGAGAATCAAGAAAATATTCTACTAATTGAGGAATAAATTTACCTTTGTAGGGATGTAACCTATGAACATGTTTTGTTCTTACCGATTCTTTGTATTCTACAAATGATAAATGCCAATTAAGGTCTTCACCTAATTTCTTTTTCCACTGTTTTTCTTTGTCATAAGAGCCATAAGGATGAATAGGGGTGTGGCGTTGTTGGGGCTTCAATACACACATCCCGTTTTCGTGTTGCCAAGTGACACATACCCTTCCGAGTAGTAGTATACCCCAAGACTGTTATCCACTGTTGCAAGAGCAGGGTCTAACCGAGCTGGTCTTGGTGACGGAAGATTCTGGTATTTAGTTTCTGCGAGGCTTGTATATCCTTCTGACAGGTAATAGATGTATAGCGCATGGTCCTGTGTGAGATTGTTTGTACCACCGCTTCCATTTATCCATGAACAGACGACATCTGCGGATGGTGGTGTTATCGGTTCTTTTGATAATATGACATTTAGAACCGTTGTCTGTCCTGCTGTAACGGTTGCATTGAATGTGCATGGTTGGTATGCATTTCCACCTGTTCCACAGCTTACATATCCCGATTTTTCGACACGTACAACATGTGGGCCGTATGTAAGGTTTTTGATCGTAACCGGTGCATTCCCTTTATCAATATTGTCAACATATACTGTTGACCCTGTAAGCGGTTGGCTGTTTATATCGTACACGGACACCGTTATGTTACCGTACAGTTCAGGGTT
>Ga0209345_10004366_pt1 | contig 13733 bp, 13 predicted proteins | sample Cruoilmetagenom7_FD_187294 | JGI IMG/M metagenome (GOLD analysis project Ga0209345, IMG submission 187294) | Oil polluted marine microbial communities from Coal Oil Point, Santa Barbara, California, USA - Sample 7 (SPAdes) (version 2) | ecosystem: Environmental > Aquatic > Marine > Oil seeps ...
AGCCGTGGGCCCATTTTACGACGCCGAAACCTACCACCAAAATTATTATAAGAAAAACCCAATTCGCTATAAATATTATAGAAATGGCTGTGGCCGCGATAAACGTATCAAAAAGATTTGGGGTAAGTAGGCGCTAAATCAAACTATCAATGCCTGCATATTGGCCGCCGTGAAACAGTAACGGGTTTGCGTTGTTGCGGCTGAATTTCATGACTTCGCCGACGATAATAATATGATCACCGCCCTTGTAATGATGGGCGGTTTCGCATTCGAACAAGGCGGAGTATTCCGGCAGGATGGGGACACCGCCCAAGCCTTGCTTGGTTTTGATACCGCTGAATTTATTTGTACCGGGCTTGGCAAAACAATTGGACAATGCGTCCTGACCCGAGCCCAACACATGTACATTAAAATATTTTGTGTGCTGAAAGGCTGGTAGGCTATAAGCGGTTTTGGCAAGCGACCAAAGTATCATTGGCGGGTCTAGAGACAAGCTATTAAAGCTGCTGGCAGTTACGCCCACTGCCTCGCCCTCATTATCTAGGGTCGTGATTATGGTCACGCCCGTGGCAAATTGCCCCAGAGTTTTGCGAAATTCGGTTTTGTCAAAATCTGCTTTACTCATGTCTTGTCCGGTTAACCTGTAGGCGTGTGCTTTCTATGCTCAATATATCAATCTGGTTTGGTGCATGGCCAAGCCCCAATAAGTGACCATTATATGGTCGCACCCCTATGCCTGCAATGGTTTAACGCTGAAACCCTGTAGATTTCAAATACTGATTTGAGGGAGAAAAAACATGAGCGAAGTTACTTTGGACGTATTGGTTGAAAGAGCCCGTGGTTTAATACCAGTGTTAAAAGAACGCGCTCTTGATACGGAACGCCGTCGGGAGCTTCTCCCCGAAACCATGGCAGACTTACACAGGCTTGGCCTATTAAAGTATTATCAACCCAAGATGTTTGGGGGTTATGAGATGGATTGGGGTGCCCATGCCCACATCGCCACAGAGCTGGCGAAGGGCTGTACTTCCACCGCATGGATACAGTGCGTAGTTGGCTCACATACCTGGATGGCGGCGCGGTTTGGCATGCAAGCACAAAAAGAAATGTTCGCCGATCCGGATGTGCTCATCGCCACTGCTTTTGCTGGCGGACGCAATGTTGAAGTGAAAGTGGTTGATGGCGGTTATCGCCTGACTGGAGAATGGTCATTTGCCTCTGGCCTATCTCATTCCGAATGGGCAATCGTTGGGAGCCAGACAAAATCTGCGACCCGTGATGAATACGAAATGACCCTATTTGCTCTGCCCGCTGGGGATTTCGATAAAAATGACAATTGGTATGTTTCAGGGCTGCGCGGGTCGGGTTCTATGAATATTGTTGTCGACAATGCATTTATCCCTGAACACCGTTCCATCCCAATCAGTACATTTGATAGTGGCACGGCAGAGGGTGCCAAAGCCCATGGTTGTTATTCCTATCAGGCCTATATGCCGGAATACTTTTTCTCGGTGCCGCTCGGGCCAATCGTTGGTACGGCTATGGGTGCTATGGATGCCTATCTGGAAATAACCAAAAAACGTTTCGGTGCTATGTTCGGCGAAAAAGTGGCCGAGCAAACTCCCGTGCAAACTCGGGTGGCGGAGAGCACGGCAGAGATTGCCGCAGCTAAATTAATGTTCGACAGGGTGTTCGAGACCTTACACAACAGAGGTTCAAAACATGAGCGGGTAAACAAAGACGAATTGGTGCGCTTGAAACGGGACTGTGTGTTTGTCGGTAAATTATGCTCGCAGGCTGTAACCCGCCTAGTAAAAATGATGGGGGCGAGCGGCCTATCGGACACCAATCCAGTACAACGTTTTCACCGCGATATGGAAGCGCTAACCGCCCACCAGAGCCAGCAATGGGAAATCGGTATGACCCCGATTGGACGTTATGCTCTCGGCCTAGAAACTGGCAATCAAATCATAGACGGCGCGCCGGAAGGCGACGGGTTTTTGTACTAGCATGGCTGAAAACCGCCAACTCAGGCTCAAGCGCAATATCAAACAGGGCGAAGCGATTTCGCTGGATTTGTTTGATATGGTGAAAGGGGCAATCCCCGAGCCGGGCGACGGGCAATTCCTAGTAGAGACCAAAGCGCTCGGAACATCTCCGGCGCAGCGGGCTTATTTAATGGGATCCGATTCGCGGTTTCATGAACCGCTGGCAATTGGTGAATTGATGCGCGGGCGCGGTATTGGGCCGGTGCTTAAATCCAATCATCCAGATTACAAAGTCGGCGATGTTGTGGCCTGCTCAACCGGCTGGCAGGATTATTCTATCCAAGACGGCGATCAGACCCGCATGCCAGTGAAAACCCTGCAAAAAATCCACGCCCCCAACGAGCCTTTATATTTGCATTTAGGCACCTTAGGTGCATCTGGGTTTGCTGCCTATTACGGTTTCCTAGATGTTGGGAAACCAAAGGCCGGCGACACTGTATTGGTGTCGTCCTGTGCAGGCGGGGTTGGGTCTATTGTTGCGCAAATCGCCAAACTAAAAGGTTGTACGGTGGTTGGCATCGCTGGTGGCCCGGACAAATGTGCGTGGATAAAATCCAAGCTCGGCGTTGACCATGCTATAGATTACAAGAACGAAGACCTGTACGAAAAACTGGCCAAGCACTGCCCGAATGGGATAGATGTTTATTTCGACAATGTCGGTGGCGATACGCTGGATGCTGCGCTGAAAAATTTGGCTTTGCGCGGACGTATTGTTATTTGCGGGTTGATTTCAACTGAATACCACGAGCCACCATTACCCGGGCCGCGTCATTATTATAATCTGATTTACAAACGTGCCCGAATGGAAGGGTTTTTCGTTTGGGATTATTTCGAGCAGTTCGCAGGTGCCGAAGCGGAACTGACGGCTTGGTATAAACAAGGCTTGTTGAAACCCACCGAGCGGGTTTTCAAAGGCTTGGAATCCGCCCCCGAAGCGTTGCAAAGTTTATTCGCAGGCGTAGATACAGGGATTAAGGTTATTGAGCTTTAAATCGCTAAAACCCGATACGCGGCGTAATCCATGGCTTTGGCGGTAAGTCTTCTTCCTCAGGATCAAATGGAATATATTTCATCCCGCCGCCAAAACCATATTCAGGTTTTAGTTTGAGGCCGTCCATTTCGTACTCAAGGCCAAGCTTCCAACCAGTTTTTCCTTTAAGGCCAGAATAATCAACAAATTGCGGGTCGGTCCAAAATTCTTCTTCAGGGACATAAATCAGCGGTTTTTCGCCTTCTTTAAGGGGACAACATTTTTCATTGTGAGTTTTGCGCCGATAAAACATATATTGGTCTGGCACAATAATTCGAAAACTGGCCAGACTGTCACCCTTTGGCCATGTCACTTTGTCCAAAGTTAAATCCTTAGCAGCAACGGCGTCTATGGTCAGGATTTTACTACGCACTTGCACGGTAATTTTAACGTCGCCGCATTTATCAGCTCTCCGCCATTTTTGCGGCACTATTTTAAGGTCGATTTCTAGAGGTTTGATTTTAAAGGCCGCTATCAATTCTTGTTGAACCGTTTTTATAGATAAAGTTTCCCCAGTATTAGCGGCAAATTTTTCAATGCGTTTTATCTCGTCCGGTTGCAGGAATTTCTTCGGTTGAAATGGTCCGTATTTTACTACAGGGCTGGCTCCAAGGCGAGTGCCTAAGGGTGGTGGGTCGCAAAAGAACATCTCCACCACATCTTCGCTGCCGTCGATAGTGCCAGCAGTTTTGTGCTCAAATTGTAATTGACCTCGTTTATAGTGCGGCATGATGCGCCTCCTTCCGCAAATGAGAAACTACCATAACACAAATTTGCACATGAGTCGAATCGCTCAAAATCGAAACATTGGACAAAGCCGTAAAGACTGGTTAGCTTTTGTTATGGAGAAAAATTTTGTCATCGTAGATATCGTCTCGGACATCGTCTGCCCGTGGTGTTGGTTGGGTAAACAATATTTTGATGCGGCGGTAAAAGCGTCCCCAGATATTGATGTACAGATAAATTGGCGACCATTTATGTTGGACGCAGGTATTCCCTATGAAGGCATGCCTTACCAAGATTATATGAAAGCCAAATTTGGAACCGGACGTAGCGACAAATTCAAAGCCATGCGCGAACATCTAGAAGCCGCTGCGGGCGATGCGGGAATAGAGTTTCATTTTGATGATATCCCCATGCGCCCCAATACGCTCAAGGCACATCTGCTTATTAAATGGGCTAACGGACAGGGCAAAGCCCACGCGGCATCAGGTGTATTGTTCAAGGCGTTTTTCCAAGACTTGAAAGATGTCGGAGACAATAAAACCCTCGCCGCGATTGCTGATGAAGTCGGCATGGACGGCGCGTTGGTCACTGAGCTCTTGGAAGCCGGACGCGATGTGGAAAAATTAAAGGCCGAGCTGGCTTATTTCCAAAAACTGGGTGTAACTTCGGTGCCGACATTTATCTATAACGGGACGTTCGCGGTGTCGGGCGGGCAGCCACCTGAAGCCCACATCAATGCATTAGAAAAAGGCTCGACCACCCAAGCCAAAGACATTATGACTGTGCTCAAACCATAATCATAAGGGGAATCACCATGGAAACTTACGAAATCGCAACGCTGTTTACGGCCATAAATATACTCATACTGTTTATTCTAACATTTCTGGTCATTCGCCAGCGGCGTAAAAACTCGATTGCCATAGGACATGCGGACAATGAAACCATGCAGCGGGCCATTCGTGTCCACGGTAATTTCACTGAATACGCACCTTTGGCTATGATCGGTTTGTTTGCCATGGCGGCGTGCGGAGGGGGGGCATATTGGATGTACGGCATTGGCGGCGCATTTACGCTCGGACGCCTTATGCACGCCTTTGGATATTCCAAAGCTACGGGCGTTAGTATTGGTCGGTTTTATGGCATGATTATCACTGCGCTAAGCCTATTGGTGATGGCGCTGTATTTATTGTTTTTAGTTCTGACATAAGGCTTGCCGACTGCGTTCCATTTGCTAAAAGCGCATCCATGACAAAACCTGCAAAATCTGATTTACATCCTGAAGACTTGAAACCCGCACTGGAGAGCCTGCTTCGCTTGGCAAAACACCATGGTGCTGACGCCGCCGAAGCTGTGGGAGCGCATGGGCGGTCTTTGTCCATTGGCGTGCGCGGCGGTGCTCTGGAAGACATCGATAATTCCGAAGGCAAAGATATTGGCCTGCGCGTTTTTGTTGGCCAGCGTCAGGCCTGTGTGTCTAGTTCTGATCTATCCAACGACAGTTTGGACAAATTAGCCGAGCGCTGTGTAGCGATGGCAAAACTTGCCCCCGAAGACGCCTATTGCGGCTTGGCGGACGCTGATAGATTAGCGCGCGAAAAGCCCGAGCTTGATATATATGATGCGGCGGACTTGGATGCGGATACCTTACTCTCGCGCGCGCAAGAGCTAGAAACGGCGGCGCTGAGCGTTAAGGGTGTCAGCCAGGCCGAAGGTGCCAATGCTTACCTCGTCAAGGGCGCGGCATATCTCATGACAACAGGTGGATTTTCTGGAGGCTGGCGCTCTTCAAGTCACGGGCTTTCCGTTGCCGCCTTTGCCAGTGACGGCGATACTATGGAGCGGGATTATGATTACAAATCAAGACGGTGGCTCGAAGACCTACCGACACCGCAAAGCATAGGCCAAAACGCAGGTAATCGTGCCGTAGCGCGTCTGGGGGCCAAACAAATGAACTCGGCTAATCTCCCGGTTCTGTTTGAACGCCGCGTCGCTAACGGCCTGCTCTCTTCGCTTACCAGCGCCATATCCGGCTCTGCCATAGCGCGTGGGGTGTCGTTCCTGAAAGACAGTATGGACACGCAGATATTGAGCAAAAATATCAATATTATTGATGATCCGTATTTGCGCCGCGCGGGCGGATCTCGACCTTGGGACGGTGAAGGTGTCGCGGGCAAAAGATTACAAATCGTCGAGGACGGTGTGTTGAAATCCTGGTTGCTCCACAGCGCCGCTGCGCGGCAATTGGGGCTGTCCACGACGGGCCATGCCAGCCGCGGCATGTCATCACCGCCCGGCATATCTTGTTCCAATGTCTGGATGGACGCAGGGACGAAAAGCCCAACCGCGCTGATGAAAGACATGGGCGACGGCTTGCTCATCACCGAAATGTTCGGCCCGTCCCTGAACCCCAATACGGGGGATTATAGTGTCGGGGTCGCCGGGTTTGCGATTGAGAACGGCGAGCGAGCTTATCCGGTGAGCGAAGTGACCATTGCGGGCAATCTGCTGGATATGTTTAAAACCCTCATCCCGGCAGACGACCTAAAAATGGACGAGCCTGTGGCCACACCAAGTTTGCTGGTTGAGAGCATGGCGATTGCCGGTGCGTAGCACCAATAAGGATAATGGGCGTAGCACCAATAAGGATAATGGGCGTAGCACCAATAAGGATAATGCGCTTAATGATAATGATTTAACCTTGCTCATAGAAACGGCGCGAAACGCTGGAGCTATTGCGCGGGATTATTTCGATAAGGGCAATACCAAATCTTGGGATAAATCCGAAAACCATCCGGTGACCGAAGCCGATATTGCGGTCAATGATTATCTCGAAAAAACCTTACAGGCGGCGCGTCCGGACTATGGCTGGCTGTCCGAAGAAACTCATGATGATGCCTCGCGCCACGAAGCTGAACGCAGTTTTATTATCGACCCCATAGACGGCACCCGCGCCTTTATGGACGGCAAGCCGCATTTCACGATTTGTCTGGCGGTGATCGAAAACGGCAAGGCCCAAGCAGGCGTGGTTTATAATCCGATTACGGAAGAAATGTTTGATTCGCTCTTGGGGGGCGGTGCGCGCTTGAACGGAACAGTGATACAGTCTAGCCTATGTGCGTCCATAGACGGCTGCGCCATGATCGGCTATCCGCGCAAATTCAAACGGCTCGGCTGGCCCGACATGAAAGTCTCTATTCGCAATTCCATGGCTTACCGCATTGCTATGGTCGCCGCAGGTCTGCGCGATGCGACGGTCGCCTTTACACCCAAATCAGATTGGGATCTGGCGGCTGCCAGTATTATTGCCACCGAAGCTGGCGCAAAGATAACTGATATAGAGGGCCAAGCCTTTCATTTCGCCAAAGACCATGTCAAAGAAAATGGCGTCATTTGTGCTAGCCCGCGCTTGCATGCTTTGTTAGTGTCGCAAGTGAAAACACACGGCACACCGAAAAACCCGAAACATTTGGAGACTAAAATGTCAGATCGCAAATCAGAAAAACCAAAACAGCTTTTGCATATCGTCATTGGCGGCGAGTTGGTCGACCCCATGAAAACCGAATTCATAGATCTGGATAATATGACCTATATTGGTGCCTATCCCAATTACGCCAAAGCTTATGATGCGTGGAAGAACGCTGCGCAAAGCACGGTTGATAATGCCCATATGCGCTTCTTTATCTTGCACGCTCACGACCTTATCGATCCTGACAATGATGGCGTTATAGGCTAGGCAGAACTGGTGGCCAAACCCAACAAAAAATCTAATATTCTGAATTTACAAGGCGAAGACAAACGTCTGGTTGGGCGCTTGTGGCGGTCGTATATAAGGCCGTATAGAGGCAGGCTGTATCTGGCTTTTTTCTTTATGATTGTTTTGGCGGCGGCAACCGCTGCTTATGGGTTTTTGGTCAAATACATTATCGATGTCGCCAATAGTCTTGGTGGGGATGTTGTCGCCAGCGATGCAGGCGCGCAAGCTAAACGCTTTGCTGTGACCGTTGTACCTGTGATTATCGCCGTGACCATCGTATCAGGCGTGTCTATGTTTATTCAGTCTATCTTGGCAAATTCGGTTGCGCTCAACACCATAGCCAGCTTGCAAAAATCCATGTTCGCCAGCATCCACCGCGCCGATTACGCTCGGTTTGGGCGCGAGCCTACGGGGACGTTAATATCGCGTTTTATCAATGATGTGACAATATTGACGGGTGCCATGTTACGGACCATGACCAATTTAGTGCGTGATGTTTTAACGGTGGTCTTCTGTATTGGTATGATGTTGTGGCTCGATTGGCAAATGTCGGTATTGGTTTTGGTGGTTTATCCCATAGCCATCTGGCCTATCATCAATATCTCCAAAAAATTGCGCGGCAATGCCAAAGAAGCGCAAGAGCAAATCGGTGTCATCACCTCGCAATTGGGGGAAAGCTTTACGGGTGCCCGTATGGTGCGCACTTACGGATTAGAGGACTATGAAAACGCCCGTCTTGGCACATCATTCAGCGAACGTGTACGGCTATATCTCAAACTGGTCACCAACCAAGCACGTGTAGACCCTATCTTAGAAGTGCTGGGCGGCGTGGCGATTGCAGGTGTATTTGCGCTCGGGGTTTACCGGGTGGTTGGCGGGCATACGACGGCGGGGGCTATCGCCGGATTGTTGACAATGCTTATTGCGATGTCGCCGCGCATCCGCGCCCTTGGTACGCTTAACAATGTTGTGCAAGAAGGCTTGGCCGCACTGCACCGGATATTTGAAGTCATCGATGAGCAACCGAGTATTACCGAAGCGGTAGACGCGGTGGACCTCAACCAAGTCAAAGGCGCGCTTGCATTTGAGGATGTTCATTTCACCTATGAAGACGGGACGCAGGCTATTCGCGGTTTAAATTTTAAAGTCAAACCCGGCGAAACTATAGCCTTGGTCGGGCCTTCCGGTGGTGGTAAGTCTACCATTATCAACCTCATCGCCCGTCTATATGACGTATCGGATGGCAGTATCTCCATTGACGGCACTGACATTAAAAACGTCACACTCAAATCCTTGCGGGGTGCCATGGCGTTGGTGTCCCAAGACATAACCTTGTTTGACGATACGGTCGCGGCCAATATTGGTTTTGGCCGCGAAGATGCGTCTGCCGAAGACATAGAGACCGCGGCCAAAGCCGCCGCCGCACACGGCTTTATCACGGAATTGGCGGATGGCTACCAGACCCGTGTCGGCGAGGGCGGCGGTAAATTATCCGGCGGTCAAAGACAGCGTATTGCTCTAGCCCGCGCTATGCTGCGCGGCGCACCGATATTGCTGCTCGACGAAGCCACCAGTGCCCTAGACGCAGAATCCGAAGCCAAGGTGCAATCCGCTCTGGACACACTCACCAAAGGCCGCACCGTATTCGTTATCGCCCACAGGCTTTCCACGGTCAAAAACGCAGACCGCATATTCGTGCTCGACGAAGGTCAAATAGTCGAGAGTGGCAATCATGCGGCTTTGATGAAAAAAGACGGGCTGTATGCAAAGTTACGGGCGTTGCAGTTTTCGTAAATTACTCCCGCCGAAAGATTTTCTCGCTCAGAATATTGCCGATCCAGCCTGACATGAATCGAGCTTTTACGTCTGCCGGATCGTAGATTTCATCAACCCATTCCATGAAACTTAACTCGCCCGCATCGGCGTATTTCAAATAATCATCAAAGAAGAAATCCAGCATGCCGGTTTTGCCAGCCTTCATGTGGAGGTATTTTATTTTCAGCTGCTCAACCGCGTCCTCTATGGGTTCGCCCAAATGGAAATGTTTGTACAGAACCCCGGTAATCCCGGTACGGTCAGCGCCAGATTTACAATGCATCAAACACGGATATTCTATGGTCTCGAACAGATATTTCAATCCGTGCAGGCTTTTCTTTTTTGGCGTGTCGCGGGAATACATGCGAAAGTCTACCAGCTCGATCCCGTGCTTTTCGCAAGCTTCTTTCTCTAAGGCATAATAACCTTTGTCACTTTCGCCCCGCAGGTTCAATATGGTTTTGATACCGTCTTTGGCCAATTGCTCAATCCGCTTAGGCGACGGCTGATTGGCGCGGTACATATCACCTCCAATATGATGCTGGTTATTAAACCAGACGCGCAAGAATCCATGGTCCCCCCATGTAAGATCTTTATAGGCCTGTTTACGGCCAGCTTTTGTCGCGAGGTCTAATTTCATGTCAGCCCAATTTAATCCGTCTCTTGTAAAATGATAGTAAATACCCGATATGCAGTATTCGCAAAATGTAAAAATCATCAAGGCCATAGCAGGGAGATAAGATTTGTTCAAACGGTTCATGAACCTAAAATTTGTGCAAATGTCTTTCGCCTTCCTTTTGGCGGGGTATATGCGGCTGGTCAGGCGGACAACCAGATGGGAGTTTGAGGGGCTGGACGTGTCGCGCCCCCTACAAGATAGCGGCGCGGGTTTTGTAGCGGCCGTTTGGCATTCGCGCTTTATGATGACCCCGGCGGGTTGGTCGAAAATGCCGCAAAAACCCCATGTCCTGATTTCAAAATCCAGAGACGGCAATCTCGTTGCCTATGCGGCCGAATTTTTGGGGGTGAAAACAATCCGCGGGTCGCGCCGTGCCAAATTTAAAGATAAAAACAAGCGCGGTGCAGGTGCCTTGCGCGAAATGATAGACGTGATCGCGCAAGGGGATTGTGTGGTCATGACCCCGGACGGTCCGCGCGGGCCGCGCATGGTTATGGGGGAAGGCCCCTTGCGGCTGGCCAAATTATCAGGTGCGCCCGTGATTGCTTACGCCTTGTCTGTCTCCAAAAATAAAGTGTTCAATTCTTGGGATAGATTTATGCTGCCCTTGCCGTTCGGGCGCGGTAAAATAATCTTTGCTGGGCCCGTCTGGGTTGATAAAGATGCCAGCAATGCCGATGTTGAACTGGCGCGCAAAAAGCTGGAAGATATGCTGAACAAAGCTTCGCAAAAATGTGATAAAGATATGGGCAATGAGATTATTCTGCCTGCGGAGGGAAAGGACGCAAAACGTGAAAAAAACACCGCTTCTTAAATCCTATAGTGCCGCGACGCGTATGGTTGCGCCCGCGCTCCCGTTTTGGTTGAAGCGGCGCGTGCAAAAGGGTAAAGAAGATCCCGCGCGCATAGCCGAGCGGGACGGTGTTGCCAGCAAAGCCCGCCCAGACGGAAAAGTCATCTGGTTGCACGCGGCGAGTGTCGGCGAATCGCAAATGCTGATGCCCGTTATCTTGCGGATATTATTGGAGAACCCCAAATTCCACATCCTCATCACGACAGGCACGGTGACTTCAGCGGAGTTATTGGCGCAGCAACTGCCAACAAACGCCCTCCACCAATACGCACCTGCGGATCATCCCAAAGCCGTGGAAAAATTCTTAAGCCATTGGCAGCCTGATTTGGCCATTTTCGCCGAGAGTGAGCTTTGGCCCAATATGATTATGCAGACCAAAGCGCGAGGAACGCCCCTCGCCCTTATAAATGCCCGCATGAGCGCAAGCTCCATCGAGCGTTGGGCGAAACGCGGGAAAAAATCAGGTCAGGCTCTTCTTGGATGTTTTGATTTAATCTTGGCGGCGGATACGGCAACAGCCAACGGTCTCACCTGGTTGACGGGTCGGGAAATAGAAGCTTCGGGCAATCTCAAAGATGCTGCTCCGGCCTTAAGCGCGGACAAAGACGCACTCAAAAAACTAAAGACCGCCATTGGCCGTCGTCCCGTTTGGTGCGCCGCCAGTACGCATGTTGGCGAAGAAGAGTTGATTGCAGACGCGGTGTTGCAGATCAAAACCAGACGGTCAAAATCCTTGCTCATCCTCGCGCTGCGCCACCCGGAACGCTCAGCCGCAGTCAAAGATATTTTGGTGAAATCTGGGTTGAATGTACTGCGCCGCTCATCACACCGTATGCCGACCGATAAAACCGATGTCTATCTGGTGGATGAGATTGGTAAAATGGGGCTGGTTTATAGCCTGTCAAAAATTGCATTTGTCGGCGGTTCATTACTGGACGGATTGTCTGGGCATAACCCGTTGGAACCTGCTCGGCTGGATTGCGCCGTGATCACGGGTACGCATATTTCCAGTTTTGCCGATACATATATGTCCATGCTGGCTTTTGACGGGGTGGACAGAATATTGTCACCCGACGAATTGGCACCGACCGTGCTAAAATATATGACCGATGCCAAAGCCCGCAAAGCCAAAGCCGAGGCCGCCTTGAAATTCGCCCAGAGCCGTGATGCAGTCCTCGATTATGTCTGGACGCATTTGTCCCCCCTCATACCGAACGCGGAGACATAGACATGCGTGCACCAGATTTTTGGAACCATAAACAAGGCCGCCAAGCCGCGCCGTTCATCCGTACAGTGCTGGGTCCGCTTGGTTGGATTTACGGCCAAGTCACCGCCCGGCGGATTGCAACGACCACACCTTATGACCCGGGTATTCCGGTTATTTGTGTGGGCAATGCCAGTGTTGGCGGTGTTGGGAAAACACCAATAACCGCTTATCTGCTGGAAAGCCTAACCCGCATGGGTATCAAGGCCGTTGGCCTTTCGCGTGGTTATGGCGGGCGTGAAAAAGGCCCCATCTTGGTCAACCGCAAACATACGTTCAAAGACATTGGCGACGAGCCCATGTTATTAGCCCGCAAGGGCCCGGTCTGGATATCCGCAGGCCGCGACGACGGTGCAAGAGCGGCAGTTGGTGCGTTAACAGGGTTTAGCAAAACCGGTGCCGAAGTCATTATCATGGACGATGGTCATCAAAACCCGCTGGTTAAAAAGACATTGTCGTTACTCGTTGTCGATGCGGAAATCGGTTTTGGCAATGAGCGTGTGTTCCCGGCGGGACCCTTACGCGAACCTGTTGCAGCCGCCTTAGCCCGTACCGATGCAGTGATATTGATGAAGCCCACGCCCGACTATCAGGTGAGCGATTATCTACTGGCGCAGCTTAAGCCCCTGCCCGTCATTGCCGCGCATCTTGCGCCCTATGCGCAATTGCCCCAAGATAAAAACGGTCAGAAAGCAAAGCTTTACGCCTTTGCCGGAATTGGCAGGCCGAATAAATTCTTTGATGCACTGATCCGTGCGGGCGCGGAATTGGTTGAAGGACAGCCCTATCCCAATCATTATGCCTACAAGGATACGGATATGAAAAACCTCATCGATTTGGCACGCGAAGACGAAGCGACATTGATAACAACAGAAAAAGACTATGTCCGCATCCCCAAGGGCTTCCAAAAACATGTTGCCGTCTGGCCCGTCTCCGTGCAATTCGAAGACGAGCTAAATCTGCGCAGGATATTACATCCGATTGTTACGGCTGCGAAAAAATGATAAAGAAATTTTTCAAGCATTTGGGGTGGCGGCTAGAAGTACTGGCTTATGATTTTATACGCCTGTTGATGGTGCCATTCTCACTGGCTCAGGTTTCTGGGTTTGCCGGACGGGTGATCGGGTTTATCGGCCCCAAGACCTCGAAACATGATATCGCAAAGACCAATATGAAACTGGCATTCCCGGACGCAGACGACGCACAAATAGATATGTGGCTCAAGGAGAGCTGGAACCGTATGGGGCGTACATTTGGCGAATTTCCTTTGCTGGGGCGGGTCAAAGTGTTTGATGAAAACTCCAATGTCGAGGTCGTTGGATTGGAGATATTAGAAAAACTTAAAAAGGACAAAAAAGGTGCGGTGCTGATCTCTGGTCATTTCGCAAATTGGGAATTGATGGCCGCCGTGTTCTCCCAAGCTAAACTGCCCGTGCGGGTCACCTACCGTCCGACCAATAATCCATATTTTGACAAACGCATTCGTTCCCAACGCGCCGCTTATGGTATCGAATTGATGGTCGCCAAGTCCGGCCCCAAAGGTGCTAAGGAGTTGATCCAAGCT
>Ga0209345_10004367_pt1 | contig 13731 bp, 14 predicted proteins | sample Cruoilmetagenom7_FD_187294 | JGI IMG/M metagenome (GOLD analysis project Ga0209345, IMG submission 187294) | Oil polluted marine microbial communities from Coal Oil Point, Santa Barbara, California, USA - Sample 7 (SPAdes) (version 2) | ecosystem: Environmental > Aquatic > Marine > Oil seeps ...
AAGAGGTAATAAAAAACTTATAACTAATTATTAAAAAAAGGTATCTACTACCTTTTGCTATGATAATTAGAATGATAAATCTTTTTAAGTTGTATTGTAATATACCAGCTACAAAAGTTATTGGGTCACCAATTATAGGTACCCAAGATAAAAGAAGTGAATATCCCCCATACTTATCAAAATACTTTTTTCCTTTATTAATATGTTTCTCTTTAATAACATTATGATTTAATAAATACTCCTCACCTTTTAATCCAAGCCAATAATTTATCAGCGACCCTAAAGAGTTACCAAAAGTAGCACTAAGAAAAAGTAGATAGATATTTAAATCGATAGAAATGTCATATAAAAGTAATGCTTCACTTCCCATGGGAAGAATTGTTGCAGAAATTAAAGCGATAAAAAAGAGATAGAGATAATTCATATGACATAATAACTAATAAATATTTAAGTCAGCTATAACTATAATTGATTTATATACACAAAGGTTTTTTATGAATACTATTATTTTTGCATTACTGTTGAGTTTTAGCTCGTTACTTGCTGTTGATATGGACAATGATTTAGTTCAGGATGATATAGATATTTGCCTAGATACACCTGCTGGTGTATTTGTAGATATGCAAGGATGTACTAAAGAGATAAAGCGTATTGTCAATTTTGATCATAATTTATATATGCTTGATATGACAAATATGCAACAACTTCAAGAATATGCCCAGTTAGCAAGTGAAGCTTTTGGTTACACTATTGTACTAAAGGGGCATACAGATTCAACAGCAGACTATCAAACAAACCTAATACTTTCAAAAAAAAGAGTGTATACAGTTTTAAAACATTTAGAGGCTATGGGTATTGATAGTGAGAGAATATCTGTTAAATGGTATGGGGAAACTATGCCAATAGCAACAAATGTAACACCAGAGGGTAGAGCAATCAACAGAAGAGTTGAAATAATCTTAAAATAAAAAATTGTATAAGAGTATATATGATTCAAATAGTAACACTAAAATACTATATGGGAAAATCTCTTTAGATATTAAAAACTATATTAATCAATATACGATACTATGTTTTTAGTAATGTATGAGAATCATATATTCTATTTAATTTAATTGAATAATGAAGGGGAAAATATGTCTTTAATGAAAGCACCTGAAAATACTCCAGTATGGGTTGATACAGCAAGATGTAAAGCATGTGATATATGTGTATCTGTTTGTCCAGCGGGAGTGTTATCTATGAAAGCAGAACCTGCTTCAACTTTAGGAGCAATGATAGATATTGTTGCGATTGATAGTTGTATTGGTTGTAATGACTGTGAGTTAAACTGTCCAGATTTCGCAATTTATGTTGCAGATAAAAAAGCAGATAATATTAAGTTTGCAAAATTAACAGATGAAGCAAAAGCTAGAGCTGCTGCAATTGTAGAAAATAACTATAGACTACCTGAAAATTACGGGAAATAAGGAGAAAATGAATGGCAACTAGAGAAATTATATCTACTGGTAATGACTTAAATGCAATTGCTGCTGTAGATGCAGGATGTCAATTTTTTGGTGGATATCCAATTACACCATCAAGTGAGGTAATGCATACTATATCAGACCTTTTACCAAAGTCTGGTGGAGCTGCAATACAAATGGAAGATGAGATTGCTGGGATTGCTGCAACAGTTGGTGCTGCAATGTCTGGTGTAAGAGCTTTAACAGCAACTTCAGGTCCAGGTGTTTCATTAAAAGCTGAAAACTTAGGTCTTGCTCAAATGGCAGAAGTACCAATGGTTCTTGTAAATGTTATGAGAGGTGGTCCATCTACTGGTCTTCCTACAAGAGTTTCTCAAGGTGATGTTAGACAAGCAAGAAACCCATCTCATGGTGACTACAGATCTATCACACTTTGTGCTGGTAACTTAGCTGAGTGTTATACAGAAGTGGTAAGAGCATTTAACCTTGCAGATAGATTTATGCAACCAGTTATTGTACTTACAGATGAGACTTTAGGTCACATGCATGGTAAAGCTATGATACCTACACTAGAAGAGGTAAAAGCTGGAATTGTTCCAAGAAAAACCTTTGATGGTGCACCTGAAGATTATAGACCATATGGTGTTGCAGGTGACGAAGCTGCAGTATTAAATCCAATGTTTAAAGGGTATAGATACCACTTTACAGGATTACATCATGATGCAAAAGGTTTTCCAACAGAAGAGATTACAACATGTAAAAACTTAATTCAAAGACTTGAAGACAAAGTTATGATGCATACAGATGAGTTAGAACTAAATGAAGAGTTTATGTTAGATGATTTTGATGGAAGTGATGGTGAGGTACTGATTGTAGCTTACGGTTCAGTTTCACTTGCAGCTAAAGAGGCTATTAGACATTTAAGAAAAGATGGTATTAAAGCTGGTTTATTTAGACCAATAACTTTATGGCCAAGTCCAGCAGATAGAATAAGACACTTTACTGATATGACTAAAAATGTACTTTGTGTTGAGTTAAATATCAGACAATATACAGAAGAGGTTGAGAGAGTTTCAGGAAGACTTGATTTAGAAGGTCTATATAAAGTTAATGGTAGAGCTATTTCACCTTATGAGATAGTTGAGAAAGTTAAGGAGGTATTCTAAGATGGCATTTAATTACGATAAATACTTAAGATTAGAAAAAATGCCAACACTATGGTGTTGGGGATGTGGTGATGGTGTTATTTTAAAAGCCGTTATTAGAGCTATTGATAAATGTGGTTGGAAACAAGATGATGTTTGTGTTGTTTCTGGTATTGGATGTTCTGGAAGATTTTCTTCTTATGTAGACTTTAATACAATTCACACAACTCATGGTAGAACTGTAGCTTGGGCAACAGGTGTTAAGTTAGCAAATCCAGATAAACATGTAATTTGTGTTGCCGGAGATGGTGATGCACTGGCTATTGGTGGAAATCATACAATTCATGGTTGTAGAAGAAATATCGATATCAATATGATTGTTATCAATAACTTCATCTATGGTCTTACAAATTCACAAACAAGTCCTACAACACCTCAAGGTATGTGGACTGTATCTCAAAAAGCTGGTAATATTGACCCAACTTTTGATGCTTGTAAATTAGCTATCGCTTCTGGTGCTTCATTTGTAGCAAGAGAGACTATGCTTGATCCTAAAAAACTAGAGAGAACTTTAGTAAAAGGTTTTGAACATAGAGGATTTAGTTTCTTTGATGTTATGTCTAACTGTCATATTAACCTTGGTAGAAAAAATAAAATGCAATCAGCTATGGAAAACCTAGACTGGATTGATTCTATTACTACTCCATTAAGTAAATATGAAAAATTAACTCCTGAAGAACAATTAAATATGTTCCCAACAGGTGTGTTAAAACATGATACTGAGGTTAGAGAATACTGTGATATGTACGAAGATATTAAAGCTGTACAACAAGGTAAAAGAAAAGTTATCACTCAAGATGACTTTGAGAAAAAGATATAAGGAGACACTATGGCTAGAACATTAATGAGATTTACAGGTGTTGGTGGACAAGGTGTTCTTCTTGCTGGTGAGATTTTTGCAGCTGCAAAGATTAAAACTGGTGGGCATGGACTAAAAACTGCTACATATACTTCACAAGTAAGAGGTGGTGCAACTGTTGTTGATATCACTTTAGATGATGATGAGATTTTTTACCCATATGCAAATGATGGTGAGATTGACTTTATGCTTTCAGTTGCACAAGTAAGTTTTGACTTGTTTAAAGGTGGGGTATCTGATGGTGGTACAATTGTTATTGAACCAAATCTTGTACATCCAACTGATGAAGATAGAAAAAGATGGAATATCGTTGAGATACCAATTATTACTATAGCAAAAGAGGAGGTTGGAAATGTTATTACTCAATCTGTTATCGCTCTTGCTATTGCAAATAACTTTGAAAATGCTATTGATAAAGAAGTTTTAAAAGAGGTTATGCTTTCTAAAGTACCTGCAAAAGTACATGAAGTAAACTTAAAAGCTTATGATTTAGGATATAAATATTCTGATGAAGCAAAAGCTAAAATGAAATAATTCTCTTTAGAGATATAAAAAAAGGGTGCTACAATTGTAGCACCCTTTTTTAATGTTTGTTATTTATCTAATAAAGTATCAAATTAAGAAAATAACACCTCTCTTTAATTTGAGATTAATTCTTTTATGTTAATTTAAATATAGAAGTTTACCCTTTGATTTTAATTTTAGCAGCAGTTCCAATTGTTGGGCTTGATTTATATTAAAGAATAAGTACAAAGTTTATATAAAACCTTGAAAGGATGATGATGAATAATTTTATTATGCCAGTAAAAACTAAAAATGACAAAAATAAGATGAGAAGAGTAGGGTATGAGTTAGAGTTTTCTAATGTAGAGATTGAAGATATACTTACAATATTAGAAGGTAACTATAGTTTTGAAGTGAAAAAGATAAATAATTTTCTTTATAAGTTGAGTTCAAAATATGGTGATTTTACTTTAGAACTTGATTTTGAGTTGTTAACAAAACAAAAGTTAAAAAAGAACTTAATAAGTTTTTTTGAAAAAGTAGGAATGGATGTTGAAGAAAACAGTATTGATGAGATAGAAAAACTCATAGGAACTTTGTCTAAAGATATAGTTCCTTATGAGATAAGTACGCCCCCTATACCTTTAAATGAGATGAACATTGTTGAAGATATAGTACAAAAACTCAATCAAAATAAAGCTTACGGAACGAACGAAAGATTTTATTATGCTTTTGGATTGCATATAAATACAGAAGTGGTATCCTTAGAAGTTGAAAGTTTATTGTCTTATATAAAGGCTTATATGGTTCTACAAGACTATATAAATAAAGATGCAAAAGTGAATTTAGCTAGAAAAATAACCCCATATATTGATAATTTTAAAAAAGATTATATCAGTTATATTTTAGATGAAAAATATCAACCAACTATCACTGAACTTATTGATGATTATATTCAATACAATCCTACACGAAATCGTTCACTAGATCTTCTCCCTATTTTAGCATTTATAGATGAAAAAAGGGTAAGGGGAAAACTACCTAATGAAAAAATAAAACCTCGACCAGCATTTCACTATAGATTGTCAAATTCTATGATAGGAGATAGCTCTTGGAGGGTTTCAGATGAGTGGAATAGGTGGATATTAGTTGAAAAACTAGCAAATGATGAAAAAGCATTAAATTATTTATCCAAAGAGTATCTACTTTATTTAAATAATTTTATAAATTTTGAAAGTTGGGAAAGTAGGGTTGCAAAATGGCTAAAAAGCCACTAGTTGGCGTATGCCTTCCAGACAGTGGTAATTTTTTTGCCTATATATTTATCAGAATAAATCTCTATATACAAAAAGCAAAATGGGTTAGACTAAGACCTTCAAGTAAGAATATAAATTTTCAAAAGCTAGATGGTTTGCTTTTAAGTGGGGGAAGTGATATAGACCCTGAGCTTTATGGTGGAGATAAAGATGCACACAATACAATATTGGATAAAAAAAGAGATAAGTTTGAACTAGAGATGATAGATAAAGCTTATAAAAAAAAGATACCAATTCTAGGTATCTGTAGAGGTGCTCAACTTATAAATATCTATTTTAAAGGTGATTTATATCCTACTATTTTAGACCTTGATGAATATATAATACACAAAAACTCTATTTTCCCTATAAAAAATGTGGTTATAAAAAGGTTTTCAAAGCTTTTTAATATAGTTCAAAAAGAGGAGGTATTGGCAAATAGTATCCATAATCAAGCTATCAAGAAAGTAGGGGAGGATTTAAATGTCTCTGCAACTGATGATAAGATAATAGAGGCTATAGAGAAAAAAGAGTATCCATTTTTGTTAGGAGTTCAGTGGCATCCTGAATATCTTCTGTACTCAAAAGAGCATCGAGCTATATTTAAAAGTTTTGTTAAAAGTTGTAGTAAAGTAGTTTAGTTAAGTGTCCTTTTGATGAATCTTTGAGTGTAAAGGGAAAAGAGATTGGAAATTTTCCAATCTCTAGTAGTCATCTTCGTAAAAATCTTCCTCTTCATCCTCTTCTTCAAAACCATCGATTCCATACAAGTCATCGTCATATACTGGGAAATCATCATCTAAAATATCATCGTCATATTCAAAATCGTCATCGTACATAGGTTACTCCTTTATTGGTATAATTTATTTTAAAAATATATCATTTTTGAGATAAAAAAAGAGTCTGTATGATGTTTAATATTAATACTTAAAAATCTTCATAAGCATTTTTGATATGCACCCCAATTTGTGAGAAATCTACTATCTTATTTATTGTCTAAATAGTTCTATTTGTTTGAGTTTCTTGCAAATATTTATTAATACTGTATCAAAAGTATGAATTATTATTTTCTTGTCTGGATATATTAAAATTAATTCATTTAATAAATTTGTCATATGTCCTTTACCTCTTTCTTGCTTTTCTGTATAGCATACCCAAATTTTTATCTTATTATCTTCTATTTCATACATCAAATATGTTTTATTAGGAACGAATAAAACATAATAGCTATATTTCCAATCTCCAATATCTTCATCATCTAAAATTAATTCATTAAATGTATACGAATGTAATAATTCATCTGTTTTATGATTCCAATTATTGAATCTATGAACAAGGCTAGTTGCACCACAATTAAATGTAATTTGAGCAAAATTATTTTCTTTGTTATTTTTCAGAAAATCAGTTAATTTTTGATTTTTTATAGTTTTATTCATAACTTTACTCCTTAAGATAACAATATAATACAATATTAATATATTAAAATTCTACATAATAGATGCTATATATTGAAATATATTCTATATTTTGAATAGAATGTTTGGGTATTTATTTAATCAAAAAATTTTAGATAATAATTTCTTTTATTTCCCCTCTACAATTCCCCAATAATCAATAAACGCATCATCCACATCTATAATCTTTCTCTTTCTTAAATCCTCAATCACGCTTGTTGTACACACAACATCATCTGGCCATCTTCTTTGGAAGTTATCGTGAGAGTTTTTATTTGTAGCATCTATACTTATCGTATGTCCATCTATATAGATATCTCTGTTGCTATCTATATTGTTTACAACTCTCCATACTAGCATATAAGGATTGTCTAAAGTGTTGTTTTTTTCATCTACTATTGCTAATATTTTGATATGTGAGAATAGGGGTTTTAGTTCCTCTATTAGGTACTTTTGACTTCTGTTTTTCTCTACACTTATCACTACTATTGGATTTTTTGTATTGGTGTAGTATTGTTTTAAACCTTTGATATCAGCAGATATATTTTGCATTTTTTCTAAGAGTAGTTTATCTTCTAAGACCTCAATACCAAGTTCTTCTATCTCATCACCTGTACAATCAACCCCAAGCTTTCCACCAACTGCAAATTTAGGACTACTATGGTCAAGGGCATCCACTACACCTTTTGTGATAAGGAGTGTTTCTGTATCAACTCTATTTAAGATATATGGGATAATCTCATCACTAGATAACTCTGGTGCATCTTGATTTACGAAAATCGCGTGTTTTACAAAACTCATTTGACCTACACCCCAAAATGCATGCATGATTTGTTGTGCGTGACCTGGATAGGCTGTTTTTATTTTTCCTAAGATAAGATTGTGAAATACACCATTTTCAGGCATATAATAATCAATCAAATCTGGTGCTGTAGTTTGAAGTAGGGGGAGGAATATTCTCTCTGTAGCATGTCCCATATATTTATCTTCTAAAAGTGGTTTTCCTACAACAGTAGCTGCAAATACTGGATTTTTCTTAGATGTGATTGCAGTTACTTCTAAAAATGGATACTCCTCTTCTAGGGTATAATATCCAGTATGATCTCCAAAAGGTCCTTCGATTCGCAAGTTTTGCACATCTACAAAACCTTCAATTACAAAGTCCACATCATGTGGTACATAGATATCATTTGTGATAGATTTTACAAGTCTTGCATTTTCTTTTTTTACAAAACCATAAAGCATAAGCTCAAATACACCTATAGGAAGTGGTGCTTGTCCACACCAAATATACATAGGATCTCCACCGATTCCTATACTTACAGGCATTTTTTTGCCTGCTTTTTTGTATTCATGGAAGAAGTGGTTGCTATCTTTGTGTATCTGCCAGTGCATCCCTAAAGTTTGGTCATCATACACTTGAAGTCTATACATCCCTACATTGTGCATCTTTCCATCTAAACTTGTGGTATACACTTGCCCCATAGTGATAAATGGTCCACCATCTTGTTCCCAAGTAGTTAGAATTGGTAGGTCACTAAGCTTTGCATCCTTACCTTTTTTGATAATTTGTTGGCATTCACCTTTTGAGCTTAATCGTTTTGGAAATACTGATTTAAGATTGAACAGTTGACCAAACATTGAAAGTTTATCCATAAAACCACTTGGTGGCTTCATTTTAAGAAGGCTTTGTATCTCGGTAGCTATCTTATCTCCATCTCCTATAAAAAGCTCTACTGCTTCCTCATTACAAAAAACATTCATCAAAACAGGAGTTGTAAACTCTTTATGGTTTTTTTTATCTATAGGATTAGTAAAAAGAAGCGCTTTGCTATCCTCTTTTTTAACCTCTATATAGGCAATATGTGGAATCTCTAAGTAAATATCAAGAGGTTCATCAATAACTTTTAGTAAATTGTGTTGTTTTAGTTGTTTTATTATTTTATCTTCCATGCAATTATTATATCAAAAAGAGCTGTGATTTTATAGGGTATTTTTATCTCTTAATAGTGTTTATAGTAAATATACTAAAATATATATTTGAGATAAAAAAAGATATAATAATTTATAAAAAATTTAGTAGTGTAAACACTAATAAGGTTTGTGTATGGCAGATAGATTAAAAAAGTTAAAGTCATCTTCTACAAATATTCGTGTAATGTATGTAGAACCCGATTGTGAAGAACAAAAAAGTACTTCAAATTTTTTGTCAAAGATATTTGATAATCTAGTCATTGCAATTGATGGAGAAGATGGGTTAAAGAAGTTTCAAGAGAACAAAATAGATATGGTTATCACCGATATTGATCTACCAAAATTAAATGGTATAGAGATGTTAAAAAAAATAAAAGATATCGAACATAACTGCTACACAATAGTGCTTTCACAACACTATGAAGCTGATATACTTCTCAAAACTATTCAACTTAATGTAGATGGATATATTTTAAAACCTCTTAACTTTGAACAACTTCTTGATGCTATTGAAAAAGCAATTGAAAAGTTTAAACTTGAACATGAAGCAAAAAATCAAAAATACTACCTTGAACAATATCTATCTCTTCTTGATAAAAGTGGTGTTATCTCTAAAACAGATACACAAGGAACTATAACTTATGTAAATGATAGTTTTTGTAAGATAAGTGGATATAAAAGAGATGAACTCTTAGGGCAAAAACATAGTATCACAAAACATCATGAAAATACAAATGATATATATGAAAAAATGTGGTACACAATAAAAACAAAAGAGCAACCTTGGGAAGGGGTAGTTAAAAACAAATCTAAAAGTGGGAGTTCTTATTATGTGAGAACAATTATTACACCTATTAAAGATATTGAAGGTACTGTAGTTGAATATGTAGCAGTTCGAGATAGTTTAAATGCAGTGGTGGATGATAAAAAGTATCTTTTTGAGCAAATAGAAGAAAATGAACTCTCTATTTTAGTTTTATTGCAAATGGATGAATTTGAAATGTTTGAAAAATTTTATAATGCTGCAACGGTCGATCAAGTGGAAAAAAACTTTGCGTTTAATCTTCTCTCATATCTTCCAAAAGAGTATAGCTTTGAAAATGTTTACTCCTTAGGTAATGGAAGTTTTGCTTTATTAACTCAATTTAATAACTTTAATACTACAAAACTCAATATAGACGAGTATCTCAATACCTTTGTGGATAATGTTAAAAATTCAAATTTAGAATTTGATGATATGGAATTTGATATTAATATCACAGTAAGCTATTCTATTGGGAAGTTTATGCTTTATGAAGATGCAAAGGAAGGGCTAGATAATGCCTTAAGAGCAAAAAGCAAAGTGAGTTTTTCAAATGATTCTTCTATTATTGCTTCAAAAGAAGCAAAAGAAAATTTAGAGATGATTAAAACAGTAAAAATTGCCCTTGATAATTTCAATATTGTTTCATACTTTCAACCTATTATTAATAACAAAACAAAAGAGGTAGAAAAATACGAGTCACTAGTAAGACTTATAGATGAAGGTGGCAATATTCTTTCCCCTTTTCATTTTTTAAATGTCTCTAAAAAAGGAAATTATTATAGTAAAATAACCCAAAGAGTATTAGAAAACTCTTTCAAAATTTTACACACAATAAATACAAAACTTTCTATAAATATTTCTGCTAAAGATATAGAAAAAGAGCAAACTAGAGTACAAATATTTGCCCTTTTAGAACAATATAAAGAGGATGCACATAGAATTATATTTGAACTTCTTGAAGATGAAAATGTAGAGAATTTTAATATTATAAAAGAGTTTATTCACACCGTAAAAGCCAAAGGGGTTCAAATAGCTATCGATGATTTTGGTGCTGGATATTCTAACTTTGAAAGAATTTTAGAGTTTGAACCTGATATTGTGAAAATCGATGGCTCTTTAGTAAAAAACATAGAACATGATACTTTTAGTAGAAACATAGTTGAGACAATAGTACTTTTTGCAAAAAAACAAAATATTGAAACTATTGCAGAATATGTGGAAAATGAGTCTATTTTTAATATTTTAAATGAGCTTGGAGTTGACTATTCTCAAGGATATTATTTTGGGAAACCAGAAGAGCTTTGTAGTATATGAAAATTATTTTACTTATTTTTTTTCTTTTATTAAGTTTCTCTTTTGCAAATGATAGAGAGTTAGAAGCTATATTTAAAAAATCTAATATAAATGGTACCCTTGTATTAAGCAGTTTAGATAATGAAAAGAACTATATATACAATACAAAAAGAGCCTTAACACAATATATCCCAGCTTCAACATTTAAAATACCAAATACACTTATAGCACTTCAAGAGCAAGTGATAAAAGATGAGTATGAAACTATAAAATGGGATGGAGTAGTTTGAACTTATAAACCTTGGAATGAAAACCAAAACCTTCAAACAGCAATAGCTGTATCGTGTGTATGGTGTTATGAAAAGTTTGCACAAAAAATAGGAAAAGAGAACTATTTAGAATATTTACAAAAAATAGACTATGGAAACCATAAAGTAGGTGATGTTGTCTCAAAGTTTTGGTTAGAGGGAGATATAAAAATATCTGCAGTACAACAAATAGAGTTTCTACAAAGACTCTATAAAAATCAATTACCATTTGAACAAAAATATATAGATATCACAAAAAAGATATTGATAGTTGAACAAAATGACAACTATACTATTAGAGCAAAATCTGGTTGGTCAGGAACAATAGGTTGGTATATTGGTTATATCCAAAAAGCAAATACAGTTTGGTTTTTTGCTTTTAATGGTGATATAAATAGGGAAAAATTAATCTATAGAAAACAAATAGTTATGGAAGCTTTAAAAATAAAAGGTATTTTATAGCTATTTTCCTATTTTATCTATTTTGTTTTCTAAAAGTTCAATATGAACAATAAGATTATAAAACTCCCCTTTATAAGAGAGTGGCACTTGAGTTTTTGTTTCTATATCCTCTTTTAAGTGGGCAATATCTCTTTTTATCTCACTTAAGTTCTCTTTATTATTGAGCCTTTTATTTATAGTATCAAGTTGTTCATACCATCTATAAATTTTTGCTCTGGTTGTTATTACATATAAAGGTATTATACTTTTAAAGAGTGGAATAATAAGCCAAATAAGTGGGATAATAAGTAGTTTTAGCCTATCTATATTTGAAGCTATCCAATATGGAAATATCTTTTCTAGCCATGATTCCCCGTTGAGTAGGTACAGTTGTGCATCATCATTAATAACGGTATCGATATGTTTTGAGTTTAAAAACTCATCTGCATTTTGAAAAAATGTTTTTTCTCCGTGCATCTGTTGTACTTTTTTTAAAAATAATCTTATAAGTTCCCCTGGTATTTCTGGATTACATACAAGGTTTTGTGTTGTACTTAAAAGGTTTACATCTTTTGATGGGAGGTTTTTATATAAATCAATACTTCCCTCATAGAGTTTTAATGACAGAAGATAATCAAATTTTTGAGTATAGGCATTGATTCTTTTAAGACTCATAATCTCTACATCTGGGTCCGCTAAGAGGTTTTGTATATTTTGATTGTCTTTTGTAGCAAGTGTTATAAAAATATCTATTGTTTTGTTTTTTAATTGTTTTAAGGCATCTTCATCATAGATATAAGTTGTATTTACATTTTCTATTAAACCATTTGAGAGGGAAAGTTTTTGTGCTAAGTCGTAGGTTCCATCATTGGTCAAACTGATACCTACATTTTTTCCTATAGCTTCAATGAGATAATTCATACTATAGCCATCATTTCTATAAAATATCCAAAGAGGCTCATAATAAACACTCGCAAGAGATTCAAAGTTATATTCTCTTTTGTTTAGAAGTATTCCACTATGAACAAACCCAATGTCAGCTTGTTTTGCTTTAAGATACCCAATAGTATCTAAACTTCCAAGAGTAGGTATCACTTCAAGCTCTACACCCTCAGGTTCTAAAAGTGCTTTGTATGACATAGCATATGCATAACTATCACTTCCAATAGGAGCTGTGGCGATACTTAATGTTTTTTTAGAAGTAGGGGCTGTTAGTTGAATATATACAAAAGTTACTATAAATAATATAACAAAAACAATAATCCAAACCTTTGAGATATTGTCAAATATTTTTTTCATAGTAGTCTCTCCTTTGTATTTAAATTGTTACAATAATAAGAATCTATTGTACTATATTTGGATTGAAAACTTACTATTAAACTCCAATATCCTCATCCCATAGAGTAGGATTGTTTTCTATAAATTTTTCCATAAGTTGATAACACTCAGGATTATCTAGCACTGAAACTTCTACACCTCTAGATTTCACATATTCTTCTGGTCCACAAAATGTACGATTTTCGCCTATAACAACTTTAGGGATACCATAAAGTAAAACAGCACCACTACACATATCACAAGGGGATAAAGTGGAGTAGAGTGTTGCTTTTTGATAATCAGTAGCACTTAGTCGTCCAGCATTTTCTAAACAATCCATCTCTGCATGCAATATGGAACTTCCATTTTGTACTCGTCTGTTATGTCCTCGTCCAACAATCTTATTATCAATGACAAGTACCGACCCAATAGGTATACCACCCTCTTTGAGTCCTTTTTTTGCTTCTTCTATTGCTGCTTGTAAATATTTATTCATGGTTTATCTCCTTTATATTTGTAAGGTAAGTAAAATTTTTTATAAAAAAAGGAAGATGTAAAAACACCTTCCTTTTAAGTATAAGAATTAAATCATTACTAACTTAAAGACTTTAATTCTGCTTCAACTTTTTCAAGTTTTTCTTGTGCTGCTTCTAGTCCTGCTTTATTTTCTTCGATTACATTTGCAGGTGCATTTGCTACAAATCTTTCATTTGATAACATACCTGAAAGTTTTCCTATCTCTTTTTCCAACTTCTCTTTTTGTTTTTCTAACTTAGAGATAATAGGTGACATATCTATCTCACCTGTTGG
>Ga0209345_10004369_pt1 | contig 13728 bp, 10 predicted proteins | sample Cruoilmetagenom7_FD_187294 | JGI IMG/M metagenome (GOLD analysis project Ga0209345, IMG submission 187294) | Oil polluted marine microbial communities from Coal Oil Point, Santa Barbara, California, USA - Sample 7 (SPAdes) (version 2) | ecosystem: Environmental > Aquatic > Marine > Oil seeps ...
CCCGCCGCCCTCGTCCCGTTTCCGGGGAATTGTCCAGCTGCGCGTGCCACCTGGGGGGATGTCTGCTCGCTCGCGCGCCGGATCTCTAGTTAGATAAAAGCGGGTGCCTGTATGAAACCTGACTAGGTGCCTATGTTCGGGGTTCTTTGTGTGCCCCAATTAATTGCCCGTTGTTATCTTGAGATAATGTTTGCCATGGGAATTCATGGGCGTCAACGGTTTTTTACGGGATATTCCTGTATTTACTGGGATATCAGATCATGCAAAGGCAAGAAAAGGCAAGAACATAAAAAGAACATGTGGCACAAAATGTAGATATAACCACAAACACACACTACATATAGTATGGCAAAAAAAGTTGAAATATGTCCCATGAAATCCCTAAATTTTTTGTATTTAGGTGATTTTACCCAAATGAGCGATTGGGATTGGTATATTTTCTAAGGGATTCGCCCCTGAAATGACGAATGGGCCGGCACCACCCGACCCATCCCATAATTTCCCGAGGCTGGTGCCCGAGGTTGGTAAGAACCTATGCCACCCCACCAACAACCAGCCCTTTGGCCAGACGCGCATAGGCCTCGGCAAGTGGCCCCTCGCCCGCCGCAACCGGCTTGCCGCCATCACCGCCAAGCCGCACGTCCAGATCAAGTGGCAGCTCGCCAAGGAACGGCACGCCCAGTTTGGCGGCCTCATCGCGCACCCCGCCGTGACCAAAAATATGCGCCTCATGGCCACACTCGGGACAAATGTAGGCGGACATGTTTTCGACCAGCCCCAAAATAGGTGTTTCCAGTTTTTTGAACATGGTGATGGCGCGGCGTGCATCCAGCAGCGCCACGTCTTGGGGGGTAGACACAATGATGGTGCCGGTGACCTCGGTTTTCTGTCCCAAGGTCAGTTGCACATCCCCCGTGCCCGGTGGCAGATCGATGATCAGCACGTCCAGCTCGCCCCAAGCGACCTCGCGTAGCAGTTGTTGCAAGGCCCCCATCAGCATCGGGCCACGCCACGCCAACGCCTGATCAGGCTCAACCAGCAGGCCAATCGACATCATCGCAACCCCGTGTGACATTAGCGGAATGATATTATCGTTGTCGTCGGTCTTGGGCCGCGCATCCGTGCCCATCATCCGTGGCTGAGAAGGCCCGTAGATGTCGGCATCCAGCAGACCAACGCGGCGGCCCTGCTTGGCCAGCGCCACGGCAAGGTTCGAGGACACGGTGGATTTACCCACCCCGCCCTTGCCCGACCCAACGGCGATGATGTTTTTCACACCAGCGATTCTCTGGCGCCCTTCCGGGGCGGCGGGTTTTTTGGCGGCTTTCAGGTTGGGCGGCTGCTGGGGCGTTGGCGCATGCGCCGTCAGCACCACAGAAACCGAGCTGACACCCGATAGGTTTTTCACAGCCGCCTCGGCCGCGTCCCGCACGCTGGACAGATTGGCGGCGTCCTCGGGGCTTTTGGCCTCCAGCACAAAACGCACCGCCCCGCTCTCGACCGCAAGCGCCTGTATCAGACCGCTGCTGGCCAGATCAGTGCCATCAGGCAGCTTGATGCTGCGCAGTTCATTCAGAATATCATCACGGTTCAGGCTCATATCGCGCATCCCTTTAAGTATTGTGTTCGCTGTTGTGTCTTAGGTGAAGGGTTTTGCTACCGCATTCAAGTGGTGAAAACCGCGCAGGCCACACAGGTCAACCTCTCTGCCCTAACCTATGCGCTGGATGCATAACGGCAATGACCAAGCTAGGTGTTGTGGCTTTGTGCAAAATTCATATGTTGCCTCCTGTCAGCACGATCCGGTTCTGACAGCAACATTATTGAGTGAGATAGGCCCATGGCTTTCGCAACCGACTTACACGCCCTAAACGGCAACATCACCCACCGCATCGCGGCGGCTTATAAATCTGCAGCGACACGTTTCGCCTGCAACCGCGTTTACCGCCAAACAGTTTCCGAACTGAGCGCGCTTTCCAACCGCGAACTGACCGATCTTGGCCTGAGCCGCTCGACCATCAAGCGCACAGCCTTTGAGGCCGCATACGGTCACTAAAAAACAACCTCTTCGGTCCGCCTGCTCCTCCCTCCCAGGACATACAGGCGTGACTGGACCGTGGTGGCATCTACCTCCTCCCAGATGTCACCACGCAAAATTCGGGGCAATTTTCGCCCCAAATACGCGAACGGCTTTTCCTCCCGATGGCCCGCCGCGAAAAAAGCAAACGGCAGTGCCCCCTCCTCCCTGGGCGCTGCCGTTTCCTTTTGAGGAGGCGTGTTTCCCAACAATAGTGTATTTGGTGTGCTGATCCGCCATCACCACAACAATGACTATCCGGTTAGGGCCTTTTTCCATCAAATAGACAGCGCCTTGTAATTGAGTGCCGTGATGGACGCTTGATCTACAGTCGGCATCAAATACCGCCATTCTATTTGGTCAGCTATAAATCTGTGTCCTATGTAGCGCTTAAGTGAAAATACTGTCGGGCCAAAGTCACCAATGGTAATTGACTAGATCAATAATTGATCGTATCAATCATATGTAACTGGAGATGCCAATGCTTGAAAAAACCCATTCCCTACAATCGAGCATCGGATACTGGGTGACACGACTTGCACGCTCACTTGAGGCAGACCTTGATAAACGGCTGGCAGTGCATGGCGTAACACGTGCGTCTTGGGCTGTGTTGAGCGCGATCCAGCACCATGGCAAGACCACCCCCGCCACACTCGCAAGCTTCATTGGAGTCGATCGGGCGGCCATCACGCGTCATTTAAACCGGCTTGAAAAGCAAGGGCTAGCCCAGAGACACCATAGCGTAGCGGATCGGCGTGTGGTCAATCTCAAGTTGACGCGGAAGGGTGACGTTTTGATATCCGAGCTTGCGGCCGAATCGATGGCGACCAATGCCAAGTTCACAACTGGTCTTACTCAATCAGAAAACGACACAATGCAGGCGCTGCTTAAGAAGATGTTGTCAAATAGTGATGTCGATATTGCCGATCTCTAGGCATCAAATAAGCATCGCATACAATTCAGGAAAAAAGGAGACATGACGATGAAAGCCTTCCTAAATTCGGTGATCCTCATACTGGGGTTGTCACTTTCTACGCTGGCCCATGCAGGTCAGCAGTTTCCGACCGATGCGCCCGTGGGGGGCGAGTTATTCGGCCATAGCGTGACGCCGATTGGCGACGGGGTCTACGTCTTTCGCTGGTGGGTTTACCGCAACATTTTCATTGTCACCGATGAGGGTGTCATCGTTACAGACCCAATGAACCCCAAGGCGGCAAAATTGCTACAAGCAGAAATCCGCAAAGTCACGGACAAGCCTGTAAAATACGTCGTTTACAGCCACAATCACCATGACCACATTTCAGGCGGCATTATCTTTAAGCAAGAGGGGGCCAAATTTGTCGGCCATGAGAACGTATTGAAGGAGCTTGGAGACCATCCGAGTGCGGTGACGCCGCTGCCGGACATTACCTTCAGTGACCATTACGAGTTGACCTTGGGAAACCGGACGCTGGTTCTGGAATACTTTGGCCCCAACCACGGGGAAAGCCTTGTGACCATACGGTTGCCCAAGGAAAAAATCCTGTTCGTTGTTGATATCGTCACGCCTCGGCGGGTTGCCTTTCGCATGATGCCGGATTTCTGGCCCGATGAATGGATCAGGAGCCTGAAGGAGATCGAAGCTATCGACTTTGATTATGTGATATCAGGCCATGGACCTCATACCGAGCCCGCCATTGATGTCGCAAGCGTGGTGATGGAACAGCGCGTCTATCTCGAAGATCTGATGGCGGCGGTCAAGGCGGCTATGGATGCAGGCATGCACAATCCGGACGAGCTAAAGACATCCGTAAAGTTGCCAAAATATGAAGACTGGCGGTATTATGATGAATGGTTGCCCATGAACATTGAGCGGATTTGGGCGTTCTATCATATGGGGTGGTAGGAAACAGGGTTAGCCTATGTCGGCTGGAACTTTCAAAAAGCAATCACTGGCGGACTTTGCGTTGGCCAGTGATTTTTCGTATTGGCCAGCTGTTCAGAGAGCATCCCGCGACCGGCAGATTTTTCGCAATACCGCTTAGCCTTCAGGCGCGCTCATCCTTCGGCGATCCCATCACCACATAGGACGTGATTGAATTGACATGCGGCACCACGCCCAGAATATCGGTGTGAAACACCTTATAGCTGCTCAAATCCTCCACCTCGACCCGCAACAGATATTCATAGGCCCCCGCCACGTTATGGCATTCACGCACTTGCGGGGCCAATTCCATCGAGCGCTCGAACGCCTCTTGGGATTTCTTGGAGTGATCGGACAGCCCCACCGCCACATAGGCGCTAAACCCGTTGCCCATTTTCTCGCGATCCACCACCGCGCGATAGCCCTTGATCACCCCGCTGCGCTCCAACTCTTGCACACGGCGCAAACATGCCGAAGGCGATAGCGCTACCCGTTCGGCCAAGTCAATATTGCTGATCCGCCCATCCCGTTCAAGAATGCGCAATATTTCATCGCTTTTCGCATCAATTCCGACCATCAGTTGCGCACTTTCCTAATTACAGGGTGTATTAGGCGTGTAATTGCGCCTGAATTAACACATAGTTGCCAAACGTTTCACACAAAGGCAACACCCGATGACATTCGATGTAATCCTCGCCCTGATCGCCTTCGCGGCTGTCAGCTCTATCACACCGGGTCCCAACAACCTGATGCTGATGGCGTCCGGTGCCAATTTCGGCCTAATCCGCACGGTCCCGCATATGTTCGGGGTCTCTATCGGGTTTGTCTTTATGGTGGTCTTGGTGGGGGCCGGACTGGTGCAGATATTTGATGCCTTTCCGGTGACCTATACGGTGCTAAAGGTGGTCAGCGTCACGTATCTTTTGTATCTGGCTTGGAAAATTGCCAGCAACCGCAAACCACCGCGCGGGGCTGACGCCAGCGGCAAACCAATGACCTTTTTGCAAGCAGCGGCTTTTCAATGGGTCAACCCAAAAGCATGGACAATGGCCCTGACGGCGCTTGGGGTTTACGCCCCCGCCTCGCCATCGCTGATGAACATCGTGGTGGTGGCGGGCGCATTTGGCCTGACGAACCTTCCGGCGATCACCACATGGGTGCTGATGGGCCAGCAAATGAGCCGCTTTTTGAACACCCCGCGCCGTTTGATGATCTTTAACGTGACCGCCGGATTGCTACTGGTGGCAACGCTTTATCCGATCCTGTGGCCTTAAGCCCCCGTTGAGGCCGCAATCGCCAAGCCGTTGGTCACGGCGGTAAACACCTCCGAGAACACACATTCGGCCTCGGGGAATTCGGATTGAAGCGCCGTGGTGATGGCGGCGGTCAGGCTTGACCCTCCGACAAAGATAATCCGCCCGACACGGTCCTTGGGGACACCCGCAATTTGCAGGGTTTCCAGCGCACAAGCCCTGATGGCAGCGACATTTGCTGCAATGGATGTGTTCAGCGCCTCTGTCGACAGCTCCGCCGCCAATTCGGGTTCCAAAACCCCCAGATCAATTGCCCCCGCATTCGCGCTGTTTGCGTCAATTTTGCCTTGCTCAACCGCAAAGGCAATGTCATGGCCCAGCTGGAATTCCAACGTCGTTGCCAGCCGCTTGAATTTAGCAGGCTCCACGGCAAGCTGGTGCATCTCGTCCACCATGCGCTGGGTGTCCGATCCATAGATGAAGGCGATTTTCTCCCATGTGGCCAGATCGTTAAAGATCGCACTGGGCGCGGGCAAAACCCCCTCGCCCAAATGTTTTCGCAACATCGAACCCTTACCCAGCAAAGGCATCACATGATCAATGCTGACCGAGCGGTCAAAATCCGTGCCGCCAATCCGAATGCCGTGATTGGCAATGATGTTCACTCCGCCGCCCCGCGTGGACTCAAACAGCGAGAAATCCGACGTCCCGCCGCCGATATCCACAACCAGCCCCAGCTCGTCGCCTTCCAAAGGGCTACGCACCGAAATCGCTGCGGCTTCGGGTTCGGCCATGAACCGCACATCTTTGAACCCCGCCGCCAAATAGCATTGGCGCAAGTCATCTTCGGCCTTGGCATCCAGCGCATCTCCCTCGTCGTGGAAATGCACGGGGCGTCCGGACAGCACGCTGTCAAACGGATGGCCACTGCTGACTTCGGCCTGCTCTTTCATCTGCCGTAAAAACCGCGCGATGATGTCAACAAAGGTCACCGTTTCATTCAAAATCCAGCGCTTTTCGTGCATGATGGGCTTGCCCAACACCCGCTTTAGCGCCCGCATATACCGCCCCTCGATCCCGTCAATCAGGGCTGCATTGGCGGCATGACCAATCAAGGTTTTACGAGCGTCAAAGTCAAAGAAAAACGCCGTCGGCAACGTGGTCTGACCAGAAGCAAACGCCACCAGTTTTGGCGCATTGCCCTGCATGAAACCGGCCGCAGAATTCGACGTGCCGAAATCGATGCCCAATGTATGATTTTGTGCCACGTGAACGCTCTTTTCTTATGAGGAAGCGGCTAGATACGGCAAGCCGTTCGCACCTGTCAAGCCGTGAGCTTTGACACCCATCTGTAAACGGTGCATTCGCCGAAATAGGAACCAGCAGATACTGACCCGCCGAAAAATTAGTGCATCTGCGATCAACGACTCAACTGGACCGCGTTCCCGACCGTTCAAGCAACGCTGATACCTCTGAGTAGCAAGCGGCGTGGTCCCCGACATTGTTTGCCATGCCAGGTTTGGTCAGCGTTCCTTTGTCGGGCCGGATATAGCTGTCGATCCGACGTTCTGGAACCTCGCACCAACGCAAGTTGAAAGCGGCGTTCTTTGGGAAAAAGAACATGCTGCTGTAGGGGAGGTTATCGTGAATCCACCATGCCAACGCGGTCCAGCTGACACCATTATCATACAATGGAATAAAAGACGGAATAACCAGACACACCGTTGCCCCAAGATGCCCGTTGCGATCACGTTCATCCCAAATGTGATGACCAAAATTTCTATCATTTGATGCGCAGGAATAGCCGCTCTTTTTTGCCCTTTGTCGCGCGTTTCCAAAGCCATTAACCTCTTTGGACCGGTAGGACGACCGGATTGCGAGGCGACCAAACCGATCCTGCAAGGGCTCTAGCAAATTTTCGCAAATTTGCCTCCCAGCCTCGATGGCAACATCGGGGTTATCTGGAATGTTGGACAGCCCGTGCAAGTGCCCGATCTCACTATACAGGAAATCGCGCATGAAAAATGACTTGGAAAGTTGCACGCGCCCCAACTCATCAAGTGCGGTGACGGTGCTTGGTTTTTTCATAAGGTTCGCCTTTTCCGGACATGGATGGTGCTCAATAAGCTGCACCGCGCCATCTCTTTCCACCTGACGGACCCTTAAAACGGCACATCATCCGCCCGATCCGCCGCCACCACAAACCGCGCCACGACCTTCTTTGATCCGGCCCGTTCAAACTCGATATCCAGTTTGTCACCCTCGACGCCCATCACATAGCCATAGCCGAACTTTTGGTGAAACACCCGCTCGCCTTGGGTGAAACTGGCATTTGCCGTTACATCAATCACCGCTTTGCTGGCCTCGCGCGGGGCACCAAAGCCACGTTCCTGCTGACGGCTCTGCATCCGGCGCCAGCCTGGTGAGCTATAGGCATCCGCACTGGCCGCCTTGGCTTCCATCGTCGCACTCGGCGCCATCCCAGCCGCCCCGTAACCGCCACCGTACAGCCCCGGCGGGGTCAGCACCTCGACGTGTTTCTCTGGCAGCTCGTCAATGAACCGTGAGGGCAGTTGCGACTGCCATTGCCCGTAAACCCGCCGGTTGGCCGCGAACGAAATCGTGCACAGCGCCTCGGCCCGTGTGATCCCGACATAGGCCAGACGGCGCTCTTCCTCGAGACCCTTGACGCCGCTTTCATCCATCGTGCGTTGGGACGGGAACAGCCCCTCCTCCCAGCCCGGTAAAAACACGGCCGGAAACTCCAACCCCTTTGCCCCGTGCAGGGTCATGATGGTCAGCTTTTCTTCGTCTTCATCGGATGCATTATCCATGATCAGCGCGATATGTTCCAAAAACCCTTGCAGGTTTTCAAACTGCTCCAACGCCTTGACCAGTTCTTTCAGGTTTTCCAACCGCCCCGGCGCATCCGGTGACTTATCCTTCAACCACATCTCGGTATAGCCAGACTCCTCAAGGATCACCTCGGCCAGTTCCACATGGTTGGCGTCTGGATCTGCCGCAACCGACGCCCAGCGCGCAAACCCGTCAACCAACACCTGCAACGCGCCCTTGGCCTTGCCTTTGATCTCGCCCGCTTCCAGCAGCTTTCGCGCCGCCGCCAGCAAGGGCACCCCCGCAGCGCGCGCCGCCATCTGGATGCTTTGCAACGCTTTGTCGCCAACCCCGCGCCGCGGTGTGTTGATGATACGCTCAAAGGCCAGATCATCCTCGGGCTGCACCGTGACGCGGAAATAGGCCATCGCATCACGAATTTCCATCCGTTCATAAAACCGTGGCCCACCGATTACCCGATACGGCAAGCCGATGGTCAAAAACCGGTCCTCAAAGGCCCGCATTTGGTGGCTGGCCCGCACCAGTATCGCCATGTCATCCAGCGATATTCCCGCATCCCCACGGGTGCCCAGCTGCATCGCTTCGGCCTCGTCGCCAATCCAGCGCGCCTCTTCCTCGCCATCCCAATGGCCAATCAACCGAACCTTGTCACCACAGGTCTTGTCTGTCCACAACGTCTTGCCCAGCCGCCCCTCATTGCCAGCAATCACCCCCGAGGCGGCCCCCAGAATATGATGGGTCGAGCGGTAATTCTGCTCCAGCTTGACCACCGTCGCGCCGGGAAAATCTGCCTCAAAGCGCAGGATGTTGCCAACTTCAGCGCCGCGCCAGCCGTAGATCGACTGATCATCATCGCCAACACAACAGATATTCTTGTGCCCGCCCGCCAGCAGCCGCAACCACAGATATTGCGCCACATTGGTATCCTGATACTCGTCCACCAAAATGTACTTGAACCAACGCTGATATTGCTCCAGCACATCACTATGCTGCTGAAAAATCGTCACCACATGCAGCAGCAGATCGCCAAAATCCACTGCATTCAAGGTCAGCAGGCGTGCCTGATAGGCCGCATACAGCTCCATACCCTGATTGTTAAACAGACCAGCGTCCGAGGCCGGTACGCTCTCAGGCGTCCAGGCCCTGTTCTTCCAATTATCAATCACACCCGCCAACATCCGTGCGGGCCAACGCTTGTCATCAATATTGGCCGCCCTCAGCAGTTGTTTCAACAACCGGATCTGATCATCCGTGTCCAGAATGGTGAAATTGGACTTTAGTCCGACCAATTCGGCATGCCGACGCAACAGCTTGACACAAATCGCATGGAACGTGCCCAGCCACGGCATCCCCTCCACAGTTTCGCCCAACATCTGGCCGACGCGATTCTTCATCTCGCGCGCTGCCTTGTTGGTGAATGTCACCGCCAAGACCTCATTGGGCCGCGCCCGTCCGGTGTTCAATAAATGCACAATCCGCGTGGTCAAGGCGCGCGTTTTGCCCGTGCCTGCACCGGCCAACATCAACACCGGCCCATCCATCGCCTCAACGGCGGCGCATTGCGCAGGGTTCAACCCCTCCAGATAGGGCATTGGCCGCGCGGCCATCGCACGCGCGGCTAACCCAATGGGGGCGCCCAAAGGCTCACCGAAATCATCATAATCGCTCATACCCGTTTGCCTATCCGAAATTTTCACCAAGTGAAAGAACTGTTCACACTATGTTCCAAATTTTCAATCCACTCTTCCCCCTTCTTCTTGCCAAAAATACCTGCGCCGCAGGCATAGTTGGTCGACGCGCGTAGCGCGGCGAACCCCCTTCCCCTGCCCCCGACCAAACGCTATCAACACGGTATGAACCTTACCGTCAGCCACCCCGCCCTTGAGGACCTGCGCAAAAGCGCTCGTAAACGCATTCCGCATTTCGTTTGGGAATACCTAGACAGCGCCACTGGCGACGAGGCCACCAAACACCGAAATCGCAGCGCGCTAGACGAAATCCTGCTCAAACCCTCAGTGCTGCACGGTGAAATCGCCCCCGACCTGTCCATAACCCTGATGGGGCGCAATTATGCCCTGCCCTTTGGCATCTCGCCTATTGGCATGTCCGGCCTGATCTGGCCCGACGCCGAACGCACCCTTGCTCGTCTGGCCGCAGATCAAGGCATCCCCTATGGCCTGTCCACTGTGGCCAGCCAAACCCCCGAGACCTTGGCACCACATATCGGCGATCAGGGCTGGTTCCAGCTTTATCCACCGCGCGATCCGGCCATCCGCACCGACATCCTGAACCGCGCCCGCACCTCCGGCTTTCACACATTGGTTTTGACCGCCGATGTCCCGGTCGCCAGCCGACGTGAACGCCAAACGCGCAGCGGCCTGACCAGCCCGCCGCGCCTGACCCCGCGCCTGATGGCGCAGGTGGCACGTTGCCCAACATGGGCGCTTGGCACCCTGAAACACGGCATGCCGCGCCTGCGCCTGATGGAAAGCTACCAGAAATCCGCTACCACCCTCTCGTCGACCGAACATATTGGTTATTTGCTGCGCACATCCCCTGATTGGGAATATTTGCAAGAATTACGGGCTGAGTGGGATGGCGACTTGGTGGTCAAAGGTGTTTTAAATGCCGACGACGCCCAGCGCCTGCAAAACGAAGGTGTGGATGCGGTCTGGGTCTCGAACCACGCGGGCCGCCAATTTGCAGGTGCCCCCGCCTCGATCACCGCCCTGCCGGCAATCCGCAAAGCTGTCGGCCCCGACTATCCGCTGATCTTTGACTCTGGTATTGAAGGCGGTCTCGACATTCTGCGCGCCATCGCCATGGGGGCTGATTTCGTCATGCTGGGCCGTGCCTTTCACTATGGTCTCGGCGCATTTGGCGCAAAAGGCGCTCAACATGTCGTCGATATTCTGCGGGCTGATCTAATTTCGAATATGGGTCAGATGGGGGCACGGCGACTTTCTGACGCCAAACAAAGCGTTTGGTCCTAGTCGAATCTTTACACAAACCTTACAACCCCGTTAAGCGCGGGCATTCGCCTACGGTGTAGCCATAAAACCCACAGGGGGCCCACATGCCTGACTTCAATAAAATTCTGATCGCAAACCGTGGTGAAATCGCCATTCGCATCATGCGGGCCGCCAATGAGATGGGCAAGAAAACCGTTGCTATCTTTGCCGAAGAGGACAAGTTGGGCCTGCACCGGTTCAAGGCGGACGAGGCTTACCGGATTGGCGAGGGCATGGGGCCTGTTGCCGCTTACCTCTCCATCGAAGAAATCATCAGGGTCGCCAAAATGTCGGGCGCAGATGCGATCCATCCGGGTTATGGCTTGCTGTCGGAAAACCCAGATTTTGTTGACGCTTGCGTTGCAGCAGGTATCACCTTTATCGGTCCCAAAGCCGCCACCATGCGCAAACTGGGTGACAAGGCCAGCGCCCGCCTAGTGGCAATTGAGGCCGATGTGCCGGTGATCCCCGCCACCGAAGTGTTGGGTGATGACATGGCGTTGATTAAAGCCCAAGCCACAGAAGTCGGTTATCCCCTGATGCTCAAGGCCTCATGGGGCGGTGGTGGACGCGGCATGCGCGCCATTATGTCCGAGGACGAGTTGGAAGAAAAAGTGCTGGAGGGGCGGCGCGAAGCCGAAGCCGCCTTTGGCAATGGCGAGGGCTATCTGGAAAAGATGATCCAACGCGCCCGCCACGTTGAAGTGCAAATTCTGGGCGATCAGCAGGGTAATATTTACCACCTTTATGAGCGCGATTGCTCGGTGCAACGCCGCAACCAAAAAGTGGTGGAGCGCGCCCCTGCCCCTTATCTGTCCGAGGAACAACGCAGTGAGATTTGCGAACTTGGCCGCAAGATTTGCCAGCACGTTGGCTATGAATGCGCCGGCACGGTCGAGTTCCTGATGGACATGGACAGCGGCAGTTTTCATTTCATCGAGGTGAACCCACGGGTGCAGGTCGAGCACACCGTCACCGAAGAAGTCACCGGCATCGACATTGTGCAAGCCCAGATCAAAATCGCCGAGGGAAAATCATTGCCCGAGGCCACCGGCAAAGCCAACCAAGGTGAGGTGCGCCTGAACGGTCACGCCCTGCAATGCCGCATCACCACGGAAGATCCGCAAAACAATTTCATCCCCGATTATGGTCGCATCACCGCCTACCGCTCTGCCACCGGCATGGGTATTCGTCTGGACGGCGGCACGGCTTATGCGGGCGGCGTAATCACACGCTATTACGACAGCTTGTTGGTGAAAATCACCGCCCACGCCCAAACGCCCAGCGCCGCGATTGCGCGGATGGATCGGGCGCTGCGCGAGTTTCGCGTGCGCGGGGTGTCGACCAACATCGCCTTCGTTGAAAACCTGCTCCGACATCCGACGTTTTTGGACAACACCTACACAACCAAATTTATTGACAATACGCCCGACCTGTTCAAATTCCCAAAGCGCCGTGATCGCGCCACCAAGATCCTGACCTATCTGGCCGATATCACCGTGAACAAACACCCTGAAACGGTTGGCCGTCCCGAACCCTCGGCGCAGGTCAAAATCCCGTTTGCCCCCGCGCCAATGGGCGAGCCGATCAAAGGCACCCGCAATCTGCTGGACGAACAAGGTCCCCAAGCCGTGGCCGACTGGATGGCAGCGCAAAACCAACTGCTGCTGACCGACACCACCATGCGGGACGGACATCAATCCTTGCTGGCCACCCGCATGCGCAGCATCGATATGATCCGCGTCGCGCCTGCCTATGCCGCCAACATGCCGCAACTGTTTTCGATGGAATGCTGGGGCGGCGCGACCTTTGATGTGGCTTACCGCTTCTTGCAGGAATGCCCGTGGCAACGGCTGCGCGATTTACGCCGTAAAATGCCCAACGTGATGAGCCAGATGTTGCTACGTGCCAGCAACGGGGTTGGCTATACCAACTACCCCGACAACGTGGTGCAGGAATTCGTGCGCCAAGCCGCCGCCAGCGGTGTTGATGTGTTCCGTGTTTTTGACAGTCTGAACTGGGTTGAAAACATGCGTGTGGCGATGGATGCCGTGGTTGCGGCCAACAAGGTCTGCGAAGGCACAATTTGCTACACAGGTGACATCCTCAACCCGGAGCGCGCCAAGTATGATCTGAAATATTACGTGGCGATGGGGCACGATCTTAAGGCAGCAGGCGCGCATATTCTTGGCCTCAAAGACATGGCGGGCTTGTTAAAACCCGCCTCGGCCACGGTGCTGGTCAAAGCCCTGAAAGAAGAGGTCGGCCTGCCGATCCATTTCCACACCCATGATACATCCGGTATTGCGGGCGCGACCATTTTGGCCGCGTCCGAGGCTGGCGTGGACGCGGTTGACGTGGCGATGGACGCGTTTTCCGGCGGCACCTCGCAGGCTTGCCTTGGTTCCATCGTCGAAGCCCTGCGCCACACCCCGCGCGACACCGGAATTGACATCAGCCATGTGCGCCAGATTTCCGATTACTGGGAAGCGGTGCGCGCCCAATATGTGGCGTTTGAAAGCGGTCTGGCAGCCCCGGCCTCCGAAGTATACCTGCACGAAATGCCCGGCGGCCAGTTCACCAACCTAAAAGCGCAGGCGCGTTCCTTGGGGCTTGAGGACCGCTGGC
>Ga0209345_10004370_pt1 | contig 13727 bp, 8 predicted proteins | sample Cruoilmetagenom7_FD_187294 | JGI IMG/M metagenome (GOLD analysis project Ga0209345, IMG submission 187294) | Oil polluted marine microbial communities from Coal Oil Point, Santa Barbara, California, USA - Sample 7 (SPAdes) (version 2) | ecosystem: Environmental > Aquatic > Marine > Oil seeps ...
CTTATCATATCTCATTATTCTATATCCAAAATACCGTTCACATATCTCCATTTCACCATAGTAAACCTGAAGATCCCCCCACTCCTTCTTTTCAATCCCCTCAAATTTCACTATTTCAACAACCTTTAAAGATTCCGTATAATAATCCAGGTCTTTCTTTTTGACCAAAATAATGGAATTATTCAAATCTAAATTTTCAACAAGATAGGTTTCGCCCTGATGAAGCAAGACGGCCCCTTTATATGCCTCTCGATATACCTTTCCCAGATCCATTGTTTCAATCAGTTCATCATTACAAAGTACTTTAAATATATCAGAAGAGATATTATTCAGATTAACAGCTTCAACTGCTCTTCCCTTTCCAGAATATACCCATCCCTCATTAGTATTCTGAATCAGGGTTTCTTTCTCTAATACATTAAGAATTTCTTCTATATCAGATTTAAAATAGGTTTTATCCTCATTCAACAGAATTGGCAACTCAGATGCAGCACAGATCATATGGCCTGAAACAATATAGGGATTAGACAAATCGATTATTGCATGCTCAAAAGATTTATTAAAAAATCTTGCGGGATGCTTCATGAAATATTGATCCATTGGATTTTGAAAAGCAACCAGAACAGCGATTGACTCCTCAGAGCCCCTTCCTGACCTCCCTGCCTGTTGCCATGTTGATATAATATTGCCAGGAAAGCCTGAGATAATCACAGCATCAAGAGACCCAATATCTATTCCCAATTCTAATGCATTTGTTGATATTAGGCCAATTAAAATATTATTTTTCAACCCATTCTCAATTTCTCTCCTCTCCTCTGAAAGATAACCAGCTCTATATGCAGTAATTTTATCATTAAGATATAATTTATTTCCCTTAAGTAATTTTTTTGACATCCTGGTGATTAATTCTGCCATTCTCCTTGAAACAGTAAAACATAGGGTTTGAAGATTATTTCCAATAAAATAAAGAAATAAATCCCTTGTTTCCTGATGAGTCGATAATCTGCCTGAGCCATCATAAAAGGGATTATAACAAACAAAAAATTTCCGTCCACTGGGTGATCCATCATTATCAATCAAATCCAGACTTAGCCCTGTTAATTTCTCACCAAATTCAACCGGATTAGCCACTGTAGCTGTTGATAAAACAAACTGAGGATCAGAATCATAGTAATTACAAATTCTTCGTAATCGCCTAATAAGGAAGGCTATATTTGAACCCAGAATTCCTCTATACCTGTGAGCCTCATCTATTACAATAAATTTCAAATTTAAAAAAAAATTTTGCCATTTATAATGCCAGGGTAAAATCTGATGTAGTTCATATGGATTACTGATAATTATTCTTGATTTATCACGAATCTTTGCCCTTTTTCTTGAAGGGGTATCACCGTCATAGACATCTGGATTAATATCAATACCTGTAAGAGTTTCAAACTCCCTTATTCCTTTCAACTGATCATTGGAAAGAGCCTTTGTTGGATAAAGATATAAAGCTGTTGATGCCCTGTCCCTGACCATCTGTTCAAATACCGGTATATTGAAAGCAAGTGTTTTCCCTGATGCAGTAGGTGTTACAATAATAATATTTTTTCCGGATCCCAGTCTCTCAATTGCATCGCACTGATGTTTATATAATTTACTTTTTTTTTTCAGCAGATAATTCTTTACACTATCCGACAATTCAATTTTCAATTCTCCATAAACAGCATCCTTTCCCGGCAGAATTTCAATATGCTCTATTTTGTTTTTAAATCTATCATCACTTCTCATAGAATCGATTATATCTTCCAGCATTATCCCCATTCCTCATGAAGTCGTGAAAACATATTTGCGAGCGTAATTAAGTCCTGCCTGTTATGTTCAATTATGGGTATGATTGTCCCTATATTCCCGGTCTTCATGTATGTTTCATAGAACTCCGGTACAAGTGCCCCTGGAACATCATCTTTTCGTATAACTTCAAATAAATACTTTTCTATTGTGGTTAACCTGCAGTCAGGCACCATCCCCTTCCAAGCACGTCTAGCAAAGTGAAGTATATCATAGTGAGGTTTATCAAGAATTCCCTTTATTCTGTAAAACGCAAGTCTTTCCCGGATATATGGGATATCAAAGGTTCGCCCATTATATGTTATAAACACATTGTTATTATTAATATGAGATAAAAATCTAATCAAGGTTGCTGGCTCATCTTTTATGGATCGAACGAAATATTGATTTATTATTATAGAACCATCAGAGATTTGAGCAACACCTATTAATATTATAGGTCTGTTGAATAATCCCATGGTTTCGATGTCAAGGATAACATATTCATCTCTGCTAAAAAAAGCTGAAGAGTAGAGAACCAACGGATGAGAAACAGGGAACCAGTACTCGATCCATTGAACAATACTTCTAATATCAGTTTTTTCAATAATTTTCAAAAATCTAGAGGCCTCTTTCGCAAAACGTGGATGAATAGTAAGATCCTCAATTGTTTTATATCCCTCTTCTTTCAAAATACGTTCTGTAACATCTCCAATACCATAAATTATTTTTAAATCAGAAAGAATCTTTTCCCTTGCACTCTGTTTATCAATTACATTAATATTTATTTCATATTGATACTGAATCCTGAAACATTCCCCTTTTTCAGTTTTTACTTCCCTACCCTTTACTTCATCCTCCAGCAGCTTCCCATGGTACTTTATCATTAGCCGCTTCTTTAATTTTTGAGCCTCCTGATATTCTTGATTATCTATACCAAAATCAAGGAATGGCGTATATTCTCTCTTAATATCCTTATTATCTATAAAATCACATTCATTGATACTCTCCACATTCCGTCTAAGTCTTTTAACAGCTCTATTATATCTTTCCTTAATTCTTCCTTTTTCCTTTATCATCAACTCACCAAAAAAATCTTAAATAAAGTAACAACCAAGGTGTTATCCTTATAAAATGCGATTATACCCTGCAGATTCGATGATCTCAATGAGAGGATTTAACTCAATTAAACCAGCGTAATCTTGCAGAAAAAGGTTCTTAGGCTATTTTTTCCAATATCTGGAAATAGTCTTTTAAAAAATCCTTTAATTTTCCAATAGCAGTTCTCAAAATCTCTGCACATGGTAAAATTACTATTCTAAAATGATCAGGTTCAGGCCAATTAAACGCTGTACCCTGAACAAGCAACAATTTTTTCTTAAGCAAAAGATCAAGAACAAATTTCTCATCATTTATTATATTAAATTTACTGGCATCCAAACGTGGAAAAAGATATAAAGCGCCCTTTGGTTTCACGCATGTTACACCTGGGATGTCAGTAAGAAGATCGTAACACAAATTCATTTGTTGATATAGTCTTCCGCCTGGTCGAACAAGATCATTGATACTTTGATATCCCCCCAGTGCAGTCTGGATAGCAAACTGAGCAGGCACATTACTGCAAAGTCTCATGTTTGATAAAATATCAATTCCTTCTATATAATCTCTGGCATTGGACAAATCACCAGACAGAACCATCCAACCAGAACGGAACCCTGCAACCCGATAAGCCTTTGACAACCCGCTAAATGTAACAAAAAACAAATCATCAGCCAAAGATGCAATTGGTATATGCATTGCATCATCATAAAGAATTTTATCATATATTTCATCGCTAAAAATAATAAGTCCATGTTCCTGTGCTATTTTTATTATTTCCTGAAGAATCTCTTTAGGATAAACGCTCCCAGTTGGATTATTGGGATTAATAATAACAATTCCCCTTGTTCGGGCAGTGACTTTTCTCTTTATATCATTTATATCAGGATACCACTCAGATTTTTCATCACATATATAATGGATTGCTTTACCACCCGATAAATTTACAGCAGCCGTCCATAAAGGGTAATCAGGTGCAGGGATAAGAACCTCATCATCATTATTCAATAACCCCTGCATTGACATAACTATAAGCTCACTTATTCCATTGCCTAAATAAATATCCTCAATACAAATTCCATTCAAACCCTTTTCCTGGTAGTATTGCATAACAGACTTACGAGCAGAAAATATACCCTTTGAATCAGAATAACCTTGTGCTTCAGGGAGGTTTAGAATAACATCACGAATTATTTCATCAGGCCCATAAAACCCAAATGGTGCAGGATTCCCAATATTGAGTTTTATAACATTATGACCATCTTGCTCAAGCTGTTTTGTTTTTTCTAATACAGGCCCACGAATATCATAGCATACATTATTTAACTTTTTTGATTTTATTATTTTATCCAATTTTGCCCCCTCTTTATCTATTCTTCTGCCAGGAAATATTTATCTCCAACAAGTTTATGAATTATATCACAGAGATTATCATATACTACTTTAAATAACTTCATAACTATGATTGAAATAATTCAATATTCCTGAAATTCCATGGATATTTTAAAAAATTTATAATAATAAATAAAACAACTACAATTAATGCAATTTTTATGCCAATAAAAAATATTATTTATTTACCCATAAACCCCTGGTTTTTTAATCTTTTAATTAGTACTATTTTCAAATAATTATATAATCCTTTATGATATGATATTTTAAAGTATTTTCTATAAACCTTTAGTTGAAAAAATTTACATGGGGAGTTAATTTTTTCAACTAAAATCATAAGAAAAAGTATGCATAAATATTCATATCAAGAATCGATGCAAACACCCCACATGTTTATGGCATATAATAAAGTTGCTAATCTGACAGATGCTATCAACCTTGTTTGTACAATTCCTCTGTGCCAATCAAGGGATCAGTGATTATTATAACATTAGGGGGATTCATGCCTCTCTTTATTTACGGATATGGGAATGATAAAAACCTCTGGGAAAAGTTCTGATTTCAGGATTCCAGTACTGATCTACAAATTATAATGCCTCTGTAAATTCTTATATGACAGAGCCTCCAGAAGATGCTTTTTTTCAATATTTGTACTGGCATCAAGATCAGCAATTGTTCTACTTATCTTCAAGACCCTATAGAATGACCTTGCAGAAAGATTCATTTTTTGTACAGCCATTTCCAGAATTGACTCGGTTTCCTCATCGATCCTACAATACATTTTAATCTCCTTATTGGTCATTCTGGAGTTATATATTTTATCACTATCTTTGAATCTATGATTTTGGATTTCCCTGGCATTACAAACCCTTTCCCTTATCTTTTCAGAAGATTCTTCTATCCCCTTATCCATTAAATCACGATAATTTACCCTTCCTACTAAAACCTCAACATCGATTCTATCAAGAATGGGACCTGTAATCTTCTGAAAATAGCTTCTTATCTTTGCTGGTAAGCATTTACATTCTATTTCAGGATCAAAAAGGTACCCACAGTGGCATGGATTGCTGGCAGCAACAAGCATAAAATTTGCTGGAAAATTGATACTACCACTGGCTCTGGATATCGTTATTTCACAATCCTCAAGTGGCTGACGAAGAGCCTGTAGTGCATTATTTCTAAACTCTACAAACTCATCAAGAAATAAAATACCGTTATGAGCAAGCGATATTTCCCCGACTGATGGGATTCGTCCTCCTCCTATCAATGCAGCATCTGAAGATGAATGATGAGGAGATCTGCGCGGAGGTGTTAAAATTAAACCCCGACCCTGTTCAAGTATTCCTGCCACAGAATGTATCATAGTAGTTGTGATCGATTGCTCTTTTGTCAATGGAGGTAGTATTGAACTGATACATTTTGCCAACATTGTTTTACCAGAACCTGGAGGGCCATACATCAGAATATTATGATGACCTGCGGCAGCTATCTCTAACGCTCGCTTTGCAGTTTCCTGACCCTTCACATCTTTAAAATCAAAGCTGTATTCTAAATTATCACAAACCTCAATTTCTCCCCTGAAAGCCTTTCTTTCATCACTATAAACTGAAATAACATCTTTAATATTTTTAACTGGATAAATATCTATCCCATCAATTACTGATGCCTCAATTCTGTTTTCATAAGGAACTATAATTCTTTTATAACCAGATTTATATAATGAAATGACCATAGATATTACCCCTGTTACAGGTTTCACTCGCCCATCCAGTGATAATTCGCCAACCATGGGGATATCCTGTAGGTTCAAATTTATCTGACCCAGAGAATTAAGAATTGATATAGCAATTGGAAGATCAAAATTGGATCCCTGTTTTTTAAATCCTGCAGGAGCAAGGTTTACTATATAGTTTTTAGGCGGAAACTCAAATCCAGAATTTTCAATAGCTGATCGAATTCTTTCCTTTGATTCTTTGATAGTAGAATCGGGAAGACCTACTATAGAAAAATTTGGAAGACCCTTAACGATGTCAACCTCAATCTCAACTATTTGCGCTTCAATTCCATGAATACCAAATGATATTGCATTGGATACCATTAATTTCATCTCCTTATTATCAAGATAAGTCGCCAGGAACGCGACGCAAAGGGAAAAACTATATATAAACACCCAATCATCTGATCCATAGGGCTGTCAAGATATTCTTTAATAAAAAACATCAATCTATTTCACATTACAAAGAGGCGATACAATCCCCACCCTACATGTAGAGGGGAAAAAGTAGATAAATGATAATTTCAGTAAATTTTAATTTACTTTTAGAACACATTTATATAATCTAAAAAAATTAAATTTAGTAAAAAAACTATTTTTATTGCAAAATACAATAGTCATCATTTTTTAATAAATTTTATTATCAACAAAATTTACTCAAAAGATATACAATAATTGAATGATTTCACTACTGGAAGACCGTAATGACTAAAATAGACAACATTGATATGAATGGCAGGCTTGTTCTTGCACCCCTTGCCGGTTACACCGACTCCCCTTTCAGGAGGATTGCAAAAAAAAATGGATCAAGTTTAGTATTCACAGAACTAATTAGTGCAGAAGGAATTATTCGAGGGAATAAAAAGACAATGAAACTTCTGAAATTCACTGAAGAGGAGAGACCTATAGGGATACAAATTTTCGGCAATAATGCTGAAATAATTGGAGAAGCAGCCAATATAGTTGAAGAGCTTAAACCAAACTTTATAGATATCAATTTAGGATGCTGCGCCCCAAAGGTCTGTAAAAACGGTTCTGGCGCTGCCCTTTTAAAAAACCCTGCAAAACTTGAATCTATAGTAAAAAAAGTTGTTAATAGTGTAAAAATTCCAGTTTCCGCAAAAATTCGAATTGGCTGGGATGATGAGAATAAAAATTACCTTGAAATCATTAAAATCCTCGAAGGCTCAGGGGTATCGTTAATTTCTGTTCATGGAAGAACAAGGGCACAAAGATACAGAGATAAAGCGGATTGGGATATAATAAATGAGATATCTAACAAATCAAGTATTCCAATAATTGGTAATGGAGATATTAAATCCTTTTCAGAAGCAATGACCAGATTAAGAACCTCCGGATGCATTGCAGTAATGATAGGAAGAGAGGCTGTTGGCAACCCATGGATTTTCTCCGGTCATACCCCTACGATCAAAGTAATTATAGATCAGATCAAGGAACATCTTGAGATGATGATTGATTTTTATGGTGAGAGAGGACTTATTTTAATGAGAAAACATACGGCAAAATATATCCATGGCTTAAAAAATGCTGCGAAGATAAGATCTTTTCTTGTAAACTCTACAAGCAAAAATGAAATTTTTTCCTTTCTTGAATCGATAAAAAAAGATTATAATCCTGATGTTGCCATTCACTTTTAACTGAAAACATAAAATATTTAATTTTTTATAAACAATACATGGAACTTTCACCAATTCCCATAAGGAATGGATTTCCATTTCAGGCAAGTTAAATGCCAATAAAATTATAGAAAGACCACTACAGGTGGCTATTCAAGAATAGCTGCTAATTATATATTCTATTTGAACTTGAAAAGTTATATACAACGAGGACAAAATTAAGGGGATACCCTTATGATAGAGCAACAACAGACAACTTTTTTTCTCAGTGAGCCTGTGACAGCATACATCACATGGAGCAGCACGAAACAGGGGGGCTGCAATATTAAAGATGCCATTAGCAATCCCCTTTGAGAATTTAAAAATAGAGAAAGAAACTGAAAACTCCTAATTTTTTAGTCCCTCCTATTGATTCTTTGCTCATATCTAATAGAATAAAGATCACTCATGCTTATATTGTTTATTAAATCATCAAATAAAAATTTTATTACAAGCTATCGTCCAACCTCATTAATAAGTTTACCAAGCGTCTGATCGTTACTCAATATACTTTTTTGATTGGCCTCATAACTTCTTTGAACCTCAATCATATTCACCATTGATCTTACTACATTCACATTTGATTTTTCAAGAAAACCCTGTTGCACCTTAATCTGCGCTGGTGGAAGTGGAGGACCTGATAAATCAGTTTCTCTAAAAAGGGAATCACCCTCTTTTTTCAGATCTCGAATGTTTTCAAAATCAACAATCCTTAATCTGTCAATTACAACTGGACTGTTCCAATTATTGCTGTTCATATTGACAACATCTTTTGGATCCTGTGAGAGATCCATATTCACAACGATCTCCCCTCTCTCATTGACAATAAAATTATTTTTTTGAATCCGAATAATGCCATTTTCGCCAAGGACAGGATTTCCATTATGAGTAACCAAAATCCCATCCTGATTTATAGTAAAAGCCCCATTTCTTGTATGTTTCTCTCCCCTTTCTGTCATTACTGAAAAGAAGCCTCTTCCTTTAAGAGCAAGATCAAAAGAATTTTCGGTTCTTTGAAGTGAGCCCTGTTCAAATTGCGTATAGACCTCGTTAACCTCAACCCCAGTTCCAAGTTTTCCAACATAGGGCATTGTATCATATGATCCAGTAGGTACGATTCCAAGGCCATCATCATTTATCCTTCTAATAACCATATCAGGAAAGGCCTTAAAGATTGCAAGGTCTCTTTTAAAGGCAGTTTTATCAACATTAGCGAGATTATTTGATGTAACATCCATCCGTGCCTGCTGGGCTATCATACCACTGGCACCGGTATAAATACCTCTAATCATATCAATTTTTTCCTCCCTTTTCTCTAATAATATCGGCACCTACAGCGGATAACTTCTCAGATAATTTTTCATAACCCCTGTCAGAATGATAGATTCTCCTTATTTCTGACTCACCATTTGCAGCAAGAGCAGAAAGGGCAAGAGCAGAACCTGCTCTTAAATCTGACATCATTACTGTTGCAGAGGATAATTCTTTCACTCCCTTTATTATTGCGATATTTCTTTCAATTGTAACATCTGCACCCATCCTTTTTAGTTCCCCCACATGTGTGAATCTTTTCTCAAAAATTGTCTCAATAATAACACTTATCCCAGGTATTGTGGACATAAGTGACATTATAAGAGCCTGTAGATCCGTTGGAAAGCCTGGGAAAGGAAGAGTTCTAACCACTGTCCCCTCTATTTTGTTTTGTGATTTTATACTGACCCAATTTTTCCCCCTCTTAATGATAAATCCCATCTCAATGAGAATAATAATGAGTGATTCAATATGCCCAGGTACTACATTAACCACTTTTATCAAGCCCCTTGTAATTGCACCTGCTAGAAGATAAGTCCCTGCCTCAATTCTATCAGGTATTATTGAATAACTGACAGAATTTAATTTTTTTACACCTTGAATAATAATTCGATCAGTGCCCAGACCAGATATCTTTGCACCCATCTTAATAAGAAAATTCCCAAGATCAACTAGATCTGGTTCCATTGCACAGTTTTCAAGAATAGTCTCCCCTCTGGCTAATACTGCACTCATTAAAAGATTCATGGTTGCCCCAACAGATACCTGTCTCATTATAAATCTGGTGCCAATTAGTTTTTTCGCCCTTGCCCTTATATAACCATGTTCAATTTCAATTTTAGCCCCCATTGCCTTAAAACCTTCCAGATGTATATCCACAGGTCTTTCTCCTATAGCACATCCACCTGGAAGAGATATATCAGCTTCTCCCACCCTTGCAAGAAGAGGGCCCATCACATAAATTGATGCCCTCATGGTTTTCATAATATCATAAGGCACTTCTACATTTGATAAAGAATTAACCCTAATTTTCAAAATATTTTTTTCCTTATCCATCTCCGATTTTGCTCCAAGATATTCCAGAACCCTAAGAATGGTTTTAATATCCATTAAATCTGGAATATTCTTGAGAATAGTTTCACCCTCTGCAAGGAGACTTGCTACTATAATTGGTAATGCAGCATTCTTTGCCCCGGAAATAGGTACTTCACCATTTAAACACTTCCCACCTTTTATTTTATAAATATCCAATTTATTGATCTCCTATGTTTTGCTGATATTTTTATTAAGTATGGAATATAATTAGATTGCGAGGTTCAGTTTTAGCACCATTTGGTAAAATGGTATGTCAGGACTCGATACCGTTGATTGAATATAAAGCCAATCTTTTCCTAACAAAAGCTATAACTGCTCAGCTATTACTTCCATTTTAAAAACTAAGCTAAAAAGCATAATAAAGATAGCCCCCTTCCCGGTCATCGGCTGGGAAGGGGGGTTATCTTTATTATAACTCTTATTGTAAACTGTTCATAATTATAGTTATAGCTGAGTAGTTACCAAAAGCTTATCTAAAAAATGATTGAAATTTCGATACACTGAATATATTGATTGTATAGTAGAAACATCAAGGAATGGCAGATTATTAGATTCTCATACATATTTTTTCTGTCAAGCAAATTTATGCTCAACCCTCGCATTTGGGCATTCATCCCTGCACTGTTCAGGAATGATAATATTATTACACCTATAAAATTTTAATTAGAATTATTCAAGGATCAAATTATAAATGACTGTCTTATTAGAAATGTCATTTTTTCTGATTTCAATAAAAATTTCAATTTTCTATTTAAAAAATAAATAAGGAGCATTAACTAATTATGGGATTATTTAATCAAAACACTCAACATGCCGAATCATCAAAATATAAACAGGAAAACCATTCATCTGATATAGTTGGGATTGGTTCTCCTTTACTTGATTTTACTGTTGAGGCACCTGAAAGCCTTTTGGAGGAGATGGAACTTAAAAAAGGACAAATGCATCTCATTGATCAGGAGAAAAGCCGGGCCATTTTTAAAAGGTTAGATGGTTATAAAATCACAAAAACGCCAGGGGGTAGCGCTGCAAATACACTGGCTGGTATTGCCAATTTAGGCGGCCGATGTGTTTTATTTGGAAAAATTGGGAATGATCCCAATGGTGATATTTATAAACTGGAAAGTGAGCGAGCCGGTGTTAAGACAAGGCTGAACAAACATGAGAATATAACAGGACATGCGATTACATTTATCACAACAGATTCTGAAAGAACATTTGCGACTCATCTTGGCGCTGCTCTCCATTTTCAAAAAGAAGATGTTATTGATGATGATATCAGGAATTGCAAGATACTTCACATTGAGGGATATTTAATGGAACTCCCTGAACTAAGGGAAGCAACTATTCATGCAATGCAGATAGCAAAAAAAAATGGCGTAAAAATATCAATCGATCTTGCTGATCCAGGTCTAATCTCAAGAATTTATCAAATATTACACAAAATTGTTAACGAATATTGTGACATTGTATTTGTTAATGAAGAGGAGGCCCAGGCTTTTACTGGAAAGGATAAAGTTGATGCACTAAATATTATTTACTCTATGTGTGATGTTGCAGTTGTAAAGCTCGGTGAAAATGGAAGTTTAATTAAGGCAAATGACACCATTCATTCAATCCCTGTTTACAAGACAAATGTAGTGAATACAAATGGGGCTGGAGATATGTATGCCGCTGGAGTTCTCTATGGCATTGCAAATAACATTCCATTTGAAAAAGCCGGGAGAATTGGAAGCTACACATCCTCTCTGGTTGTATCTCAGGTTGGAGCAAGGTTAAACGAAAAAATAGCGATTGACAAAATTTAATTTTAAGATCTGGATAAGGGAGTATATCAGGTTTATCATTATAATTCCATTGTTATTCAGATCAAGAAACTGCTAAATAGTCTCACTGAGCAGACATAACGTATAAAGGCCTAAAAAATACTGTAGATCAAAGTTTTACAAATTGATTTCTGATTAAATTGCAAGTCATCGTTGAAACAAGATTAAGTTCAGCTAAAATGTATAATAAAAACAATCCCTTTCATCCTGTTCTCTACTGAACAGGATGAAACATGTATAATAAAATACAAGTAATAGTATTTCATTACCCATTCTATATAAAATCCAATTTTAAATTGGGATATAAAGTCTCTGCCCTGGCCGAATTAGTCTGGGATTCTTAATTTTATTGAACCTTATTATCATTTTAGGTCTGATTTTATATCGTACCGCAATTTTAGAAATACATTCTCCTTTCTTAACAATATGTCTTCTAATCTTTTTATATCTATATTTATATAAACTTCGCCTCTTCTCCTTCAGCTTTTTGCAGGCATAAACAGGTAGCCTCAGTGTATATTTTTTGTAATATGGGGGAGTAATGTTCCTCTTTAACTCAGGGTTATACTTTCTTATTGTTTTAATAGAAACCCCTGCCAATTTTGAGATATAATGAATATTTATTGGATAGTTAATAACAAAATTCTTAGTTTCTATAGCGGTAAAATCGTCTATCTCAGCACCAATATCAAAAAGTTTTTGATTTTTAAATATTACCAGTAAGGCTATAAAACGTGGTACAAACTCCTCTGTTTGTTTTTTTAGCATTCCACTTCTATATAATTCTAAGAAATTTATTGCTTTGCTCTTCAACATCGCCCTTTTCACATGGCCAGCACCACCATTGTAGGCAGTCAAAGCAAGTTCCCATGACTGAAAGGTCTTATAAAGACTTTTCAAATGCCTAATCGCAGCAATTGTGGATTTTTCGATATCCCTTCTTTCATCAAGCCATCGGTCTGTCTTTAACCCCAATGCTCTGGCTGTAGGCTTCATAAACTGCCAGATACCTACGGCCTTACTTCTTGATACTGCATAAGGACTAAATCCACTCTCAAGCAGTGGTAATAGTGAAATATATAAAGGAATATCCCTATTTTTTTCAAAAATCTTCTCAATTATTCTATAGTATACCTTTGATCTTTTAATTCCATTTATTAAAAACTTCCTTCCTGATGTGAGATACAGATAGATATATTTTCTCACATCCCTTTTTCTACAAATGGATAGATCATCTATTGCTTCAATAAATGATTTATTCTCCAAAGGTGGTAGAAATGCTATATCTTTATTCAGATCATAATCCATTATCCCTTTAATTTCTTCATTATTTAGCTTTTGATCTTTTAGAAGAACAAAAAGACTCCAGCTAAAAGATTCCTGAATAAATCCTAATATTGTAATTAATATTATACTATGAATAAAAATAAATTTTGAATAAGTCATAACACCAAACTCCCAGGTTAAAAAATATAATACTTTGACCTTTTACACACCATCAGTTTTCATATTTAACAGCCTGAAATATTGCATATTAATAAGTTTGAAAGATAAAATAAATAATGCATTTTCCCTCCAGAAGATGGATGAAAGACTTTATTACTCCTACAGAATTTAATAGTTACAGACAATAGTATCTTTATTTATTTTTCCCGTAAATATATATTTTAAATAAATTAATGTGTTACAAAAAAAATCCCCATAGAAACTTTCTATTGCAAACCAACATAGACGAGGCAGAAT
>Ga0209345_10004371_pt1 | contig 13726 bp, 14 predicted proteins | sample Cruoilmetagenom7_FD_187294 | JGI IMG/M metagenome (GOLD analysis project Ga0209345, IMG submission 187294) | Oil polluted marine microbial communities from Coal Oil Point, Santa Barbara, California, USA - Sample 7 (SPAdes) (version 2) | ecosystem: Environmental > Aquatic > Marine > Oil seeps ...
TGTCAGCCAAGACCGGCCAGATCGGCGACGGCAAGATTTTCGTTTACTCGATTGACCAGGCCATGCGCATCCGCACCGGCGAAACCGACACCGATGCGTTGTAAGGCAACAGGAGACACTCCCATGACACTTCAGATGTCACATAAATCCCCGCTCAGGCTCGGCCTGACGACGGCAGGCGCTATGGCAGCGCTGGCTGTTCCGGCCTTTGCACAGGAAGCAACCGAAGCAGCCGCCGCAACGATCAACAAGGGCGACACCACGTTCATGCTGATCTCGACCATCCTGGTCCTGTTGATGATCCTGCCGGGCCTGGCGCTGTTTTACGGTGGCCTGGTGCGAACCAAGAACATGCTTTCGGTGCTGGTCCAATGCACGCTGATCACCGCGATGGTGATGGTGATCTGGGTCCTGTACGGCTATTCCTTTGCCTTCGGTGGTTCGGAAAGCGCCTTCTGGGGCGGAACCGCCAAGATGTTCCTGTCGGGTGTCACGCCTGCCAGCGAAGCCGCCACCTTCACCGACGGCGTCAATATTCCGGAATATATCTTCATCGCCTTCCAGATGACGTTTGCCTGCATTACCCCGGCGCTAATCGTCGGCGCATTTGCAGAGCGCATCCGGTTCTCGGCGGTGATGCTGTTTGTGGCGCTGTGGGTCACCTTCGTCTACTTCCCGATCGCCCATATGGTCTGGGATGCCAACGGCCTGCTGTTCAAGATGGGCGCGCTCGACTTTGCCGGCGGCACCGTCGTGCACATCAATGCCGGTATTGCCGGCCTGATCGGCGCGATCATGGTGGGCAAGCGCACCGGCTTCGGGCGTGACATGATGGCACCGCACTCGATGACGCTGACCATGGTCGGGGCTGCCCTGTTGTGGTTCGGCTGGTTCGGCTTCAATGCCGGCTCCAACCTTGAAGCCAATGGTGGCGCGGCGCTGGCGATGATCAATACGTTCACCGCAACTGCCGGTGCAATTCTTGCCTGGACAGCGATTGAAACGCTGCATCGCGGCAAGGCTTCGCTGCTGGGTGCCGTTTCCGGCATGATCGCCGGCCTGGTGGCCGTGACGCCTGCTGCCGGCTTCTCCGGCCCGGTTGGCGCCATTGCGCTGGGCGCAGTCGCCTCGGGCGTGTGCTACTACTTCGTTGCCGTGGTGAAGAACAAGTTCGGCTATGACGACACCGCAGACGTGTTCGGCATCCATGGCGTTGGCGGCATTGTCGGTGCGCTTGGGACCGCGGTCGTCAACATGCCGGGCCTTGGCGGGGCTGGCGGCGAAGGCTATGCCGCCGGTTCGCAGTTCGTGATCCAGGCCTCGGCGGTCGGCATCACCATCGCGTGGTGCGGTATTGCCTCGTTTGTCCTCTACAAGATTGTCGACATGACCCTTGGTCTGCGCGTCAGCATCGAAGACGAACGTCAGGGCCTCGACCTGGCCTCGCATGGCGAAGCTGCCTATCACGGCTGACCAGGCCTGATCTGACGACATTCAAGACGCGGTCCGGCACTCCGGGCCGCGTCTTTGCGTTGAGGCGGCCAAAATTGCCGCCCCCGCGTGCTGCATGGTTAATGCCACATTAACCCGCCACCGGTTAGATTTGCCGGAGATGGGTTCGTGTAAGGGCCCAAAAACCCGATTCGGACATTGTGTACCCATGCAGTCAGGCTCTTCCTCACTTCCGTCAGGCGTTCCCTCCCACAGCACCCTTGTGGGTGAACTGGTGCGGCGGCAGGTCCGGTTCATTGCCGGCCTGGCAATTCTTGCCGGGCTGATGCTTGCGGTTGCGGCACTGGCTACCTGGAATGTCACCGATCCGAGTTTCTCCAATGCCAATGGTGCGGTTCCGCACAATGCGCTGGGTTTTTCCGGTGCGGCGTTTGCAGATCTTGTCATGCAGTTCTTCGGGCTTGCTGGGGTTATCGGCCTGCTTCCGGCGCTGTTCTGGGCCATCGGTCTGCTGCGCAACCGGCCTGTCGACCGGATGTCCCGCCGCGGCGCCGCGTGGTTCGGTGGCGCATGGCTGACGGCGGCCCTGTTCGGCCTGCTGCCGCGCTCGGAGAGCTGGCCGCTGCCCAACGGGCTTGGCGGCGTGCTCGGTGACATGGCGCTGAAGATCCCGTCGGTGTTTACCGGTGGCTTCCCCTCCGGCCTGGTTGCCGTGATCCTCGGCTTGCTGATTGCCCCGGTGGCGTGCTGGTTGCTGGTGTTCGGCGCCGGCCTGATCGGCCGCCCGGTATCAGCCGATGTCAGGGATGCGCCTGTTGCCGAGGATGACGAGGAGATCGACGAGGCTACGAGCGGTTCGCTGGTCCTCGGTGCGATCACCCATGGCTGGTTTACCATCCGTGGCCGTGTCCGGCGGCTGACCGGTCTGGCAGGTTTGCGGAAACTCCGGATCATGCCGGATTCGCCTCTCGATCTGAACGGTGCCTATGCGCAGGGCGGAGGCGAGACCCATGAAGGCGGCCCATATCCGGCCGGCGAGAGAATAGAGCCCGGCTTCGCAGCGGCACCGGCAACCCGTGCGCGGCCCGTGCCGGTTGACGACGCGCCGCCATTCGACATTGATGACGAGCCGCTTCCGGACGGCGTTCTGTCCGACGACATGGGGGATGACGAAGACCCTGCAGCAGACTGGCGGCCCCAGGCTGCGCCGCCCCAGGCTCGGGCCACGCCGTCTCCACGTATTTCAGCCCCCGCCGAGCGGCCCAAGCCGGGTGCCCGGCTGCAGCGCGATGCGCAAGGCTCCATGCTTGACGATCACGGCTTTTCGCTGCCGTCGGTCCATCTGCTGACCGAGGCACGGAATGTGGCCAAGGACACCTCGCTGTCGCCGGAGGCGCTTGAGCAGAATGCGCGCATGCTCGAAGGTGTTCTGCAGGACTTCGGGGTCAAGGGCGAGATCATTCACGTCCGGCCCGGTCCTGTCGTGACCCTGTACGAACTCGAGCCCGCGCCCGGTATCAAATCCTCCCGGGTCATCGGGCTTGCCGATGACATCGCCCGTTCGATGAGCGCCATTGCCGTTCGTGTGGCCGTGGTGCCCGGACGCAATGCCATCGGCATCGAATTGCCGAACCAGAAGCGGGAAACCGTCTATCTGCGCGAACTGATCGCCAGCCGCGATTTCGAGACCTCGAAGGCCAAGCTCGGGCTGGCGCTCGGCAAGACCATCGGCGGCGAACCGGTGATCGCCGATCTCGCCAAGATGCCGCACGTGCTGGTGGCGGGTACCACCGGCTCGGGTAAATCGGTTGCCATCAACACGATGATCCTGTCGATCCTTTACCGGATGGACCCGTCGAAGTGCCGGCTGATCATGATCGATCCGAAAATGCTCGAACTGTCGGTCTATGACGGTATTCCGCATTTGCTCACGCCGGTGGTGACTGATCCGAAAAAGGCAGTCGTGGCGCTCAAATGGACCGTCCGGGAGATGGAAGAGCGCTACAAGAAGATGTCGAAGATCGGCGTGCGCAACATCGATGGTTTCAACTCGCGGGTCGAGCAGGCAAAGGCCACGGGCGAACCGATTACCCGCACCGTTCAGACCGGCTTTGATCGCCAGACCGGCGAGGCTGTCTACGAGACCGAAGAGTTCGAACTGACGCCGCTGCCCTATATCGTCGTGCTGATCGACGAGATGGCCGACCTGATGATGGTCGCAGGCAAGGATATCGAAGGCGCGGTGCAGCGCCTGGCGCAGATGGCGCGTGCTGCCGGCATCCATGTGATCATGGCGACGCAGCGTCCGTCGGTGGATGTCATCACCGGCACGATCAAGGCCAACTTCCCGACCCGTATCTCCTTCCAGGTCACCTCGAAGATCGATTCGCGCACCATTCTGGGCGAGCAGGGCGCCGAACAGCTCTTGGGCATGGGCGACATGCTCTACATGGCCGGCGGCGGGCGTATTCAGCGTGTTCACGGACCCTTCGTCTCGGACAAGGAAGTCGAGGACATCGTCTCGTTCCTCAAGACACAGGGCGTACCGGAATATCTCGATGCGATCACCGAGGATGACGACGAAGCGGATGGCGGTGGCGGACCGGCGGGAACCTCGAACCTCGCCGATTCCGACGACCCCTATGATCAGGCCGTGGCCATCGTGCTGCGTGACGGCAAGGCATCGACATCCTATATCCAGCGCCGGCTCGGGATTGGCTACAACCGTGCCGCCTCGCTGATCGAGCGGATGGAAAACGAAGGCATTATCAGCCCCGCCAATCATGCCGGAAAACGCGAAATCCTGGTGCCGACCGAAGACGATATCGATCCGCGCTAGGTGAGTGCGAGCGCGAACCGCACGTCACACTGGCGCCGCAGTCTTGGGCGAGACAGAGGCTGAGAGAAAACGGAGACAGAGATGTCGAAGCAGAGCATATCCACCACGATGACCGACCGCCCCGATCCCGTCCGCCGCGCCCTGCTGGGCGGAGGCCTGGGCCTTGGCCTGACCCTGATGGCGGCCGCCGCCGGACTTGTGGCATTTCCGGGCAGCGCAGGTGCGGCGCAGACGGCGCAGAAGGTGGCCGATCACTTCGCCTCGGTCAAAACCATGACCGGCGAATTCATCCAGTTCGGACCCAATGGCGAGCAGACCGGTGGCAAATTCTTCATCGAGCGCCCGGGCAAGCTGCGGTTCAACTATGAAGCGCCTTCGGCGGTGCGGGTGATCGCCGACGGCAAGAATGTCGTGATCGGCAATCGCAAGCTCAGGACATGGGATCTCTATCCGCTGGGCAAGACACCGTTGAAACTGTTGCTTTCGGAACGGATCGACCTGTCGGGCGAAACGGTGCGTTCGGTCAAGGAAGATCCGGACCTGACCACGATCGTGCTGGGCAACAAGTCGATTTTCGGGGATTCGACCATCAGCATGATGTTCGACCCGAAAACCTTCGAGTTGAGGCAATGGACCATCCGCGATGCACAGGGCAAGGATACGTCCGTGATGATCTTCAACGTCCGGAACGGGGTCAGGTTTGCCGATGACGTCTTCGAGGTGCCCTATGCGCAGGTCCAGCCGCAGAAGCGCCCGAGCGACCGCTGATCTGGCGGTTTTCCCGATCGAAAGCTGAATTGTTTGTGGATGAGCGCTGAAAAGCTCCGGCGCCGCCGGATCGGCTTGCCCTTGCCTGGGTAATCGGCCACATAAGGCTGGTTCCCATCCAAGAAGGCGATTTCGATTTGGCGTTCTCCGTTACGACCTGGAATATCAACTCCGTCCGGCTCCGGCTTCCGCTGGTGCAGCATTTTCTGGAAACCGAGCAGCCTGACGTGTTGTGCCTGCAGGAGACCAAGTGTCCCAACGACGCTTTTCCGAGCGCTGCGTTCCGCAAGCTCGGTTACGAGCATCTCGCGATACATGGCCAGAAGGGCTACCACGGCGTTGCGATCATCTCGCGGTTGCCGCTGACGGATGACCGCCGGCAGACCTATTGCGCGATCGAGGATACCCGCAATGTCTCGGCGATTGTCGAGGCGCCGGGATCGAAACGGATCCGGATTCACAATTTCTATGTGCCTGCGGGTGGCGATGAGCCGGACCGCGAGATCAATCCGAAATTCGCGCACAAGCTGGATTTCGTCGAGGAGATGAAGCTGCTTCATGCCGAGGCGGAACTGGCCGACGGCGTGTCTTCGATTCTTGTCGGTGACCTCAACATCGCGCCGCTTGAAACCGATGTCTGGTCGCACAAGCAACTTCTCAAGGTGGTCAGCCACACTCCGGTCGAGACCGAGAATTTCCTGGCGATGCAGAAGGCGGGTGCCTGGGTCGACCTGATCCGCACCCATATTCCGCCGGAAGAGAAGATCTTCACCTGGTGGAGTTACCGGGCCAAGGACTGGGATGCGGCCGATCGCGGGCGGCGGCTGGACCATGTCTGGTCATCGGCGGATCTGGCGCCGGCGCTCAAGCGCATCGATGTGCTGCGTGAAGCGCGCGGCTGGGAACGGCCATCCGACCATGTCCCCGTGACGGCCCATTTCGATTTTTGAAGGCTGACGGATCGGGCAACCGGACGGGTCAGGTGGCGAAGCGTCCGGATATCTTGCCCAGATCGGCATTGAGCGCCGCCATGTTTTCCTCGATCCGTTGACGGACGATACCGGCGATGTCCGGATATTCTTCCAGCATGCGGCGGAACAGCGGCCGGTTGATGCGGATAACCTCGGCATTGTCCGGCGCAATTGCGCTCATCGAGCGGTTGACCGAAGTCACCATCGCCAGTTCGCCAAGCAGGGTGCCGCGTTCAGCGAAGCCGAGAGAGGTGGCACGGCCATCCTTGCCGGTCCGCGACAACTCGAAACGGCCGCTGGCGACCACGAACGCGCAATCGGCGGGAGTGCCTTGCCGGAACAGCATCTGGCCGGCCTGCATCTTTCGCCGTTCTGCGCCAAACGCGATCAGCCGCAGCTTGTCCTCGCTGATATCGCTGAACAGCGGGACAATCGACAATAGGGCGATATCGTCATTCAGAGCCACGGATGCACTCCTTGAAAACCGGTGTCAGTGAAAGCCGGCCAATGGCAGCAGGCCGACATCAGGGTATGAGCTTGTAGCCACCGCTTTCGGTCACCAGGATTTCGGCATTCGAGGGATCGGCCTCGATTTTCTGGCGAAGGCGGTAGACGTGGGTTTCGAGCGTATGGGTGGTAACACCCGAATTGTAGCCCCAGACCTCTTCCAGCAGCACATCGCGGGTGACGACTTTCTGGTCGGCGCGATAGAGATAGCGGATGATGGCCGCTTCTTTCTCGGTCAGCCGGATCTTGCCGCCCTTCTCGTCGATCAGCAGCTTCTGGCTCGGCTTGAAGATGTAGGGGCCGACGGTGAAGGTGGCGTCTTCGCTCTGCTCATGCTGGCGCAGCTGCGCACGGATGCGGGCCAGCAGCACGGCAAAGCGGAAAGGCTTGGTGACATAATCGTTGGCGCCGGCCTCAAGCCCGAGAATGGTGTCGGAATCGGTGTCGTGGCCGGTAAGCATGATGATCGGCGACTTGAAGCCGCCCTTGCGCAGCAGTTTGACGGCTTCGCGCCCGTCCATGTCGGGCAGGCCGACATCCATGATCAGAAGGTCGACATGCTCGTTCCGCGCCGCCTGAACCCCCTTGGTTGCCGAGGATTCCTGGGAAATGGCAAATTCCTCATAGAGCGAAAGCTGTTCGACAAGGGTTTCCCTGAGGTCATCGTCATCATCTACCAGCAGGATCGAGCGAGCGGTCATTGCGGCTTCCTTCTTCATCAGGCGTCAACTCCGGAGCGGTCCGGCGTCACGGATGGTGTCATATGGCATTGTGTTCCTGTTTAGGCACTTTCGGCGCGAGGGCAAAGTGCTAAATAGTCGTGTCTGGTCACAGCAGGAGCACTTGAACGTGAGGCCGATGTTACACAAACCGCCGCTGAAACGGCCCCAGGCCCGCACATTCGCGGTGCGCGTGTCGCCGACCGACCGGTTGAAAGCGCTGGTTCGTATCGGGCCGATAACCCTTCAGGCGGCGCTGGGACGCGGTGGTGTTACCGCGTTCAAGCGGGAAGGCGATGGCGGCACGCCGCGCGCGGCGATGGCCGTCCTGGCCGGGTTCCGCCGTGGCGGCATGCTGACGCCGGACCATGCCGGGTTGAAATTGCGGCGGGTGGGCTGCAGGGACGGCTGGTGTGACGCACCGGACCATGCGGCTTACAACAGGCATGTGCGGCTGCCATTTGCCGCAAGCCATGAAACCCTGGTCCGCGACGACATCCTCTATGATTTCGGCTTCGTGCTCGACTGGAACATCCGTTCAAGGCGGCGCGGGGCGGGCAGCGCGATTTTCCTGCATGTGGCCAAACCCGGATTTCCGCCGACACAAGGCTGCATCGCGCTCAAACGCCGCGACATGCTGAGACTCATGCCGTTGCTCAGGCGCGGAACCATGATCCGCGTCGAATAGACCGGCGGTCCAAAAGGCTCAGACCCCGAACAGGCCGATCGTCGCGCCGATCCCGATCATCACCAGCAGCCAGTGCAGGCCGTCGATCAGGGTCAGGTCCCAGCCGAAATTCTGATACCGCTGATTGATGGTCATGGTGGTGAAAATGATGCCGGCCCAGATGAAAAGCCCGGAAATGATGCCGTTGGACAGCGTGACCTGACCGGCCCCGAGATGGCTGATGATGCCGGCGGTGACGAAGGCCAGTCCAAGTTCGAGAATGAAGGTGGTGATCATCAGCGGCGCCATTGCTGGTTTCGGCCCGGCAGGATCAAGCCTTGCCGCCTTCATCCAGGGCTTGGTCAGCGTTGAATAGTAGATCGCGCCGATGACGAAGGCGACGATGGCAGCGACCAGGATCGCCAGATAGTTCATGCCCGCGAAATTCATGTGCCTCTCCCGTTCAAAAGGCGGAATATACCACGGATCGCGCACTCTTTTAGTGGTCAGCCGGGTGTCGATCTGAATTCGAAAAACGGCCCGAAAAGACCAGTAGGTCGTGCTGTCTGCTCACCGGGCGGGTTCCGGATGTCTGAGTATCAAGCCTTGCCAAGGTAATGGATTATTACCGGAAGGGTGGCGCGCCTTGTCAGCTGCCTTTTGACCGGTGCGCGTCAAAATACGACCGCAGGACCGCATTCATTCGCGTCAGATGGCCTTTTCCCTGGGCTTTGAAGAATTCAAGGACATCTGCATCGACGCGCAAGCTGATTGGCTCCTTGGTCTTGGTATGATTGACCAAGATCGCATCATCCCAAAAATCCTTTGGCAGCTCTGGTGCGGCTTGTGCATCGGCAGGAGGCTGTGTTTCGCCCCGTTCCTTCATCTTGCGCAGGTCGCTAAGACTTGCTTTTTTCATACCTTGCCCGGTCACTTTGACCTCCTTTCCACGCTGTTATGAGGCGATAAACTTCACCTCTCCTGGTATAAACGACCGTGTAAATCTCGCCGTCGGCAATACCCAATGCGATCATGCGCTTTTCGCCATAATCCTTGCGTGTGTCTTATTTTTCCAAAACATTGTTTTCAAAGATAAGGGCCGCCTCTAACAGGTCGACGCCGTGTTTTTGATAAATTTCGGAACGTTTGGCTTCGTCCCATTCGAATTCCATTTTCTAGTACTTGGAATGTATTTTTCTACATACTTGTTCCTATTTCGGTTCTCACAATTGAGGGGGTGTCATTATTAATCGTATCGACGATGTCGATTAATAATGTATATACAAGACGTATATACATTTCAAGAGAAAACACTTTTGCCTCACCCGGCGATCCGCCACACCGACGTCCGCTTGATTTCGCTGTCTTCCAGCGCGCGGGTCACCGGCACGTTGTAGGTGGCTAGAAGATCCATTTTGTCGCGGGGGCAGTAGGCCCGGCCGGGATCGCCCACCAGCACCAGGGCGCCGCGCTGTGCCAGGGCGGTAAACCAGGGCCAGATCAGACCGGCCATGGCCTGGTCGTAGAAGACGTCGCCGGCGAGGACGACGTCCCAGCCCTCGTCATTCCCGATCAGATCGGTCTGGCGGAAGTCGAAGCTGACGCCGTTTTCAGCTGCATTGAGCCGGGTTGCGGTTGCGGCCCAGGGATCGATGTCGGCAGCCGTGACACTGGCAGCGCCTGCGCGCTTTGCGGCGATGGCGACAAGGCCAGAGCCGGTGGCGAAATCGAGAACCGATTTGCCTTCGACCAGATCCTTATGGTCGATAACATGCCGCGCCAGGCCCTGGCCGCCGGCCCAGGCAAAGGCCCAGAACGGCGGCGGCAGGCCAAGTGCGTCGAGTTCTTCCTCGGTCTTGAGCCACAACTCGTGGGCTTCATCGGCCAGATGCAGCCGGATTTCCGGGACATGCGGCGGCGAGCCAAGCGCGGTGTTGGCGCGGATGAAGATCTCCGGCTCGGTTTTCATCAAGCCGCTCCGCTATCGCGTGTCACTCCGGCGATCGTGGCGGATTGTCGAGATTGCCCATGCGGCAGACCTCGAGATACTCTTCCTCGGTCACCGGCTGAACCGACAGCCGCATTGATGTCACCAGGCTCATCTGGGCCAGTTTCGGGTTGGCCTTCACATCCTTGAGTGTCACCGGTCTGGGCATGTCGCACACGGCGCGGATATCGACACATTCCCAGCGCGGGTCGTCGGTCGTGGTGTCGGGATGGATGAGATTGCAGACCTCGGCAATGCCGACCACTTCAAGGCCTTCATTGGAGTGGTAGAAGAAGGCCTTGTCGCCGAGTTTCATGGCGCGCATGTTGTTGCGCGCCTGATAATTGCGGATGCCGTCCCACTGCTCGCCAACGTCGCCCTTGGCCTTCTGCATTTCCCAGGACCATTTGAACGGCTCGGACTTGAACAGCCAGTAGGCCATCTTATGCCTCCGGATTCTTGAAGACCCAATTGTAGGCCCGCACTTCGACCGATTCGAAGAGGCCGGCGATCGCATAGGGATCGCGTGCGGCGATGGCTTCGGCCTCGGCCTTGCTGTCGGCGGCAATCATCACCAGGCTGCCCATCGGCTTCTCGTCATCGTCAAGCAGCGGTCCGGCCATCTTCAGGATACCCTGTGCATCCAGTGCCTTGAGGTGTTCGACATGAGCGGGCCGTTCGGCCATCCGCTTGTCGAGTGAGTTGGGCTTGTCTTTGCACATCAGGGCGTAAAGCATGAATTCTCCATCAGGTGGTGTTTGTGGCAGCGATCAGAACGGCCGATCCATCTGCCGGTGAATTCTATGCCCTGCCGGGCCGGTGGATTCAATACCGGCTCAGGCCTTTGCGCCACGTTTGCCATGACCGATCACGGCCGTGGCGGTCTGATCGAGCGGCCACCGCGAGCGGGGGGCGAGGCTGAGCTCATCGGCCGGCAAACCTGCGGCCAGGCGTTCGGCGCCGGCCCAGGCGATCATCACCGCATTGTCGGTGCACAGGTTGAGCGGTGGCGCGATGAAGCGGAAACCGGCTTTGCAAGCGCGGTTTTCAAGCGTGGCCCGGATTGCCTTGTTGGCGGCGACACCGCCCGCGACCACCAGCGCAGGCTTTGATTCGGCTCCGAAACGCTCATTGAAGCGATCAAGCGCCATCGCAATCCGGTCGTCGATGCTGGACGTGACCGATGTCTGGAAGGCGAGGCACAGATCGGCGATGGTCTGCTGCGACAGGGGCGCCTGCTCTTCCGCCATCTGCCGCACGGCGGTCTTGAGGCCGGAGAAGGAGAAATCCAGCCGTGGGTCGCGCCGCATCGGCACGGGCAGGCGGAAGCGCTTGGGCTCACCTGCAAGGGCTGCCTGTTCCACGGCCGGGCCGCCGGGATAGCCGAGACCCAATAGTTTCGCGGTCTTGTCGAAAGCCTCGCCGAGCGCATCGTCGATGGTGGTGCCCCAGCGCTCATACTCGCCCACCCCCTTGACCAGCACGATCTGGGTGTGGCCGCCCGATACCAGCAGTAGCAGGTAGGGGAAGGCCACATTGTCGGTCAGCCGCGCGGTCAGCGCATGGCCTTCGAGATGGTTGATGCCGATGAAGGGTTTTCCGGCCGCCATGGCAATGGCCTTGGCGGTCATCAGCCCGACCATCAGTCCGCCGATCAGGCCCGGGCCGGACGTGACCGCGACCGCATCGACATCAGCAAGCGGCACGCTGCTTTCCTCAAGTGCCTGGATAACCAGCCGGTCGAGTGTCGAGACATGCGAGCGGGCGGCCAGTTCGGGTACCACGCCGCCAAAGGCGGAATGCAGGTCGAGCTGGCTCAACACCACGTCAGAAAGGATTTCGCCGGTGCCGTCGGGGTGGCGGCGGACGACGGAGGCGGCTGTCTCGTCGCAACTCGTCTCGATTCCCAGAATGTCCATGCTGCCGGTTTTCATGCCTGGTCTTTGCTGTTGGTGCTGCAGCGGATGCATCCGGTGGGACGTGCGCTGCAAATGCCTTGAAGTGATGCATGCATGTCACGTTCAAATGAAGCCAGTTGAACGTGACATGCATGAGCCCGAATGTTGCGCTCGGGAGATGATCCCGGTACCTGTCTGTCGGTAACAACGGATCGGATGTCTTGCAAATGAAACCTTACCGCATCGGGACCCGCGGCAGTCCGCTCGCACTGGCGCAGGCCTCTGAAACACGCGCCCGGCTGATGGCTGTGCATGGCTTGCCGGAAGAGGCTTTCGAGATTGTCGTGCTGTCGACCAAGGGCGACCGGGTGACGGACCGGCCGCTGTCGGAAATCGGCGGCAAGGGGCTTTTCACCGAGGAAATCGAAGAACAGCTGAGCGACGGGCGGCTGGACCTGGCCGTGCATTCGTCCAAGGACATGCCGACGGTGCTGCCTGACGGGCTCGGCCTCGTGGCCTTTCTCGAGCGCGAGGATGTGCGGGATGCATTTATCGGCCGTACGGCACCGCGGCTTGAAGACCTGCCGCGCAATGCGGTGGTCGGATCGGCTTCGCTGAGGCGCCAGGCGCTGATCCGGCGATTGCGTCCGGATGTCTCGGTGATCACCTTCAGGGGACAGGTGGAAACGCGGTTGCGCAAGCTCGACGAGGGTGTGGTTGATGCGACGCTGCTTGCCCATGCCGGACTGAAGCGGCTCGGCTACACCGAGGTCATCACCGACCTGCTTGATTCGGAGAGTTTTCCACCGGCGCCCGGGCAGGGTGCGATCTGTATCGAGGCCCGTCTTGACGATGCGCGCACCGCCGAATTGCTGGCGCCGATCAATCATGCCGACACGCAAGCGGCGCTGTTGTGTGAACGGGCCTATCTGGCTGCGCTTGACGGATCCTGCCGCACCCCGATTGCCGGGCATGCAACGATTTCGGGCGACCGGATTTCGTTTTTCGGGATGATTCTTACCCCTGACGGCACAGTCTGGCATGAAAGCCGCGCCAGCGGAGCCACCGGTGATGCCGCAGCACTGGGGGCCGAAGCCGGGACCGAGGTGCGCGAACGTGCCGGCAGCAGCTTTTTCGACAGCTGGGCCTGAGGCGGGGCCATGCGTGTTCTGGTGACACGGCCGGAACCGGGCGGGCAGCGCACCGCCGATCAGCTTGCAAGGCTAGGCCATGTCCCGGTGCGGATGCCGCTGTTCGAGACCGTGGTTACCGCGGGGCTTGATGATCTGCCGCCGGTCGATGCGATCGGCGGGCTGATCGCCACAAGCGCCCGGGCATTTGCGATGTTCGGCAATGGCGGTGTGAGCGGAACGGGGCTCGTCGATGTGCCCGTTCACGCTGTCGGGCCTGCGACGGCACAGGCGGCGCGGGATGCAGGGTTTTCCCACGTTGCCGAAGGCGGGGGAACGGCAGAGGCCCTGACGGCGACCCTGACCCACCTGCAGGAACGAGATGCGGACGACGGGCAACCGGCCGGTTCGGCGGTTCGTCCGGGCGCGCTGGTCTATCTGGCGGGTGTGCCGCGCACGCGGGTCATAGAGACGGCGCTCGAAGGAGGCAACCACGGTTTCAAGGTGGTCGAATGCTACAAAATGGAGGAAATAAGTTATTCGACTGACATTTTAAAATCGGACTTTTTGTCGCCGTCACCAGACGTCGTCCTGTTCTATTCGGCCAACGCCGCGCGATGGTTTTCGGAGCTGGTTGACGCCGCCAACCTTACAAAAACCCTTGATTTCACTCGATTCCTCTGCCTGTCGCCGGCAATTGCCAATCAATTGCGCGAGACCTGGCGCGAACGTGCGACCGTTGCCGAGCGTCCGGACGAGGACAGCCTGCTTGCATCGCTTGCCGCGTT
>Ga0209345_10004372_pt1 | contig 13723 bp, 10 predicted proteins | sample Cruoilmetagenom7_FD_187294 | JGI IMG/M metagenome (GOLD analysis project Ga0209345, IMG submission 187294) | Oil polluted marine microbial communities from Coal Oil Point, Santa Barbara, California, USA - Sample 7 (SPAdes) (version 2) | ecosystem: Environmental > Aquatic > Marine > Oil seeps ...
GGGGCGGGTTGATCGAAAAACATCCGCTTTCGCTGCCCTATCAGTGCTGAGAGAGGGCGGGGGCGGGATTATTCAGCGGCTGGCGCTTCGTCCGCGTCACCCTCTGGTGCTGCGTCGGATTCAGTCGGAGCGGCTTCTGCAGCTTCGGGAGCGGCTGCTTGGACCGGAGCACCCAAACGGACGGTGCTGGCCTTCTTGGAATCTTCGACTTCGCCTTGCTCTGCTTTGAACTTCGCTTCGGTTTCCAGACCCTTGCGGTCGTCATTGGTCGCGATTTCTTCAAGGCTCAGGTGGTCAGCGGTGGTCACCAGCAGACGCATGATCTGGTCAGAGATCACCGCGTCACGCTCGAGGTGAGCGACCATGTTGGTTGGGCAGGTGAAGTACGCGAGGATGTACACACCACGCTTTTGCTTGTCCATCTCGAAGGAGAGGCGACGCTCGTCCCACTTCTTCATCGCAAGGACGGTTGCGTCCGCACGCTCGAAGAGGTGGTTGATGTGCGTGAGAACATCGCCGAACGCTGCGGCGGCGGCTTGGTTGACGAGGAACATACCTTCGTAGGTTCCGGTTCGTGATTCTGTAGCTGTTGCTGACATGTTTGACTCCAAATCGGGTCCGGCTCAGGAAGCCGGGGTGTTGTTGTTTGTGCTTTCTTTACTCTTCGTATCTTGAACGGCCTGATCGTCCTTTGAACGCTCTGCCGGTTTGTCATTGGGATGCTCTTTGCGCTTGGGCTTGACGAGCTTCTCATTGAAAGTGTTCATCGCGCTGGTGATGTCTTGATCCAAGATATGCTCGACGGCATTGGCTGCTTTGTCGAGACTCTCGTTGACCTTGTCCATCTCCTCGCTCATGAACTTGCTGAGAACCCAATCCGCCTGGTTCATCACACGCGGAACCTCGCCGACCCCGATGCGGATTCTGGGGTAGCTTGCGCCACCCAGAACACGGTCGATGTCGCTCAGTCCGTTGTGTCCGCCGGCACCACCGCTCTTGCGGACCCGGATGGATCCGACCGGGAGAGCGATGTCGTCGACGATGACCAACAGATCGTCCTGTGGATCGAGCTTGAAGAAGCGGAGTGCTTCTCCGACGCTCTGTCCGGACCTGTTCATGAAACCAGTGGGCTTGATGAGCAGGACCTTCTCCCCCGCGATGTTCGCGTCGAGTGTGACGCTGTTGAACCGCGAGCGGGCGATCTGTCCGACGGCGAACTTGGAAGCCAGTGCATCGACAACCATGAACCCGGCGTTGTGCCGAGTGTTGTTGTATTGCATCCCTGGATTTCCGAGTCCGACGATCAGTTTCATTCTTGAGTACTCTTTCTATTGCGGGTTGATTACTCGGTTTCGTCGGCCTTCTCGCCGATGACTTCTGGTGAAGCACCTGCGGAGGAGACTTCGCCCGACTCATCGGTTTCTTCTTCTTGGACGGCCTTCATGACGATCTGCGCGATGATCGCGTCTGGATCGGTGAGCAGCTTCATGGACTCAACCGGAAGCTTGACATCCGATGCGTGGAGCACATCGCCGACTTCCATGTCGGAAACATCGACATCGATGTGGTCCGGGAGGTTTGAGATGAGCACATTGAGCTCGATGTCATTGATTGGGTGCATCATGATCGCGCCCGAGGTTTTGAGACCAGCCGCGGTACCCACGAAGGCGAGGTGCGCTCTGGTGTCAACGCGTTCATTGAGATCAACGCGAGCGAAGTCCGCGTGGATGATGTTGGTGCCGAGGTAGTCGTAGCCGAGGTCCTTGAGGAGGACATGCTGCTTGGCGCCGTCAAGATCGAGCTCGAAGAGCTTCTCGCCCTTCTTGAGGTGGAGCATGGTCTCGTGCATGTTGATCGAGATCGACACAGGCTCTTCTTTGTGCCCGTAGACGATTGCGGGCAATGAGCCCGACTCACGCAGACGACGGGAGTACCGTGATCCGGTGCGCTCACGCTTTGCTGCGGTGAGTGTTGGTGTTGTATCTGACATTTCGTTTCTCCTTTATAAACTCTTACACTTTTTTGTGTTCGTATGTGCGTTGACAATCAATCAGCGTTTGGCACCCGAGGTGTCTTTGAAGAGGGCGCTGATCGAATCGTCGTTGTGGATTCGTTGGATGGCTTCACCCAAAAGTTCTCCGACTGAGAGAACGGTGAGCTTGTCTTTGATTGGGTCACAGCGATCACCCATCGGGATGGTGTCGGTGACGATGATGCGTGAGAACGGGGACGCGGCGAGTTTTTCCATCGCTTTGCCCGCGAGCACGCCGTGGGTTGCCGCGGCGATCACATCGGTCGCGCCCTCGTCCATGACGAGTTTGGCGGCTTCGCAGACCGTCCCTCCCGTTGAGATCATGTCGTCGAACATCAGGACGGTTTTGTTTTTGACCGACCCGATGAGGTTGCCCACCTCGACGGTGTCGCCGGTGAGTCGGCGTTTGTTGATGATCGCGAGGTCCGCGTTGAGCAGGTTGGCCATTTTCTCAGCGACCTTCACATTCCCGACATCGGGAGAAACCAAGCACAGGTCCCCGAGTTCTTCGCGGATGGTCTGGAAGTAGTCATAGAAAACCGGACTCGCGGAGAGGTGGTCCACCGGGAGGTCAAAGAACCCCTGGATCTGTGCTGCGTGGAGATCTATTGCCAGCACGCGATCGGCGCGGGCGGCGGTGATTAGGTTCGCGACCAGTTTAGCGGTGATGGGCACGCGTCCCTCGTCCTTGCGATCTTGGCGACCATAGCCGTAATACGGCATGACCAGCGTCACACGACGAGCACTCGCTCGGCGGAGACAGTCACAAAACACCAGCAGTTCCATCAGGTTGTCGTTGACGGGATCGCAGGTCGAGATGATGACATAACAGTCACGACCACGCACATCGTCGTCGAGCTTGACGATGACTTCGCCGTCCGGAAAGAGGATCGTGCGGGCTTTGCCCAGCTCCACCCCAGCTTCAGCACACACGCGATGCGCGAGGTGCTTGGTGTTGCGGCCGGAGAATACTTTGATCTCACCCATCATGACGGTGTTCCTTGCGATATCTGATCGCTGCTGGAGATTTGTCGTGCACGGTAAATAGCGTCGATCTGGGCGAGGTGTTCGAGCGTGTTGATGCTCAAGATATCCTCAGGCGGCACCGCATCAATCACCTCAACGCGTCGGTCCGCGTCGAGCATGTACTCGAAGATGTCGGTGATGTAGTACTCGCCGGTAAGTTCGTTTCGTTTGACTTTGTTGAGCGCGTCGAACATCGCTTGGGCGTTTACGCAGTAGTAGCTCGGGTTGACCTCATTAATCTTGAGTTCGTCTTCCGATGCGTTCTTCTGCTCGATGATGCGAGCGAACGAGCCTTTATCGTCACGGACGATCCGTCCATACCCGGAAGGATCGTCGATCCTGCTGGTTGCGAGGGTTCCCGCGGCACCGGTCGAGCGGTGCAAATCAAGAAGCTTGTTGAGGGTGTCGGTGCGGATGAGGGGACCATCGCCGCAGAGGACGAAGATGTCGGTGTTTGCGGTGTCGGTGTCTTTGTAGGAATCCAACGCGCTCATCACAGCGTGACCGGTTCCGAGTTGTTCTTCTTGGACCGCGAAGACGATCTTGTCGCCGTAGCCAGCGAGTGCTTCGCGGACGAGTTCTTGCTTGTACCCTACCACGACCACGACGCGGTCGCACCCCGCTTCAAGACACACATCGACGACGGCGCAGACCATTGGACGACCACCGACAGGATGGCAAACCTTCGGGAGGTCCGACTGCATGCGCGTGCCTTTACCAGCGGCGAGAATGATCGCTTCGAGGCGCTTTGAGTCTTGATCAACGCCGCGGGTGGATTGTTCGGTATTGGTGTCTGCCATGAGCAGTTGGCAGGACTGTGCAGTGCGTAGAAGGGCGCGGGAGAGAAAGAAGAAAGTTACCCCACCAAGATTCGAACTTGGACTATCTGTACCAAAAACAGAAGTGCTGCCATTACACCATGGGGCAAATAAGATTCTCTATCGTTCGTTCTATCGGCTCACTGAGCAGTTCTGCTCGACCTCCGCTGTCAAGACCTTTCGGTCGGTGTCACAAACCATCGCGGCTTGGACACTCCATGACAAGCACGAGAGGTATCGGCCGCAGCACGAATCGCCAGTGCCTTTGCTCAAAGCTGAGCATTGACAATGACTTGGAACTCGGACTCCCCCCGGCTGCAGCTGATGAACTGGTCATCAACAAAGGGGAGAACCCATGTCCGCGCCTCGGCTCAGTTTCTGGTGGTCTCACCATCGCTGAGCGTCCGTCACGGTCGGTTCCGCATAAGGAATCAAGTTTAGACCCCGATGCGAGCGGGTCAACAGATTCCGGCTCGCGCACAGGGCAGTTTCTTGGATCCGGAAGCATTTCTCGGAAGATTCCGGACGGAACCGTGCCGATACGGTGTATATTGGATGCCGATGGGGTTCAATACCGGAATCTCGCGTGTTTTCGACTCTTTTTCGTGTATCCAGTACATCCCGGTTCGTGGAATTCGAAAGGTCTCAAGTGATCAGATTAACCCGTTCTATCGTCCCCGCTGGGGTTCAGGCCCTGTTCGTTACCGCTTTGGGGGTCTCCGTGTTGTTCGGTTGCACCCAGCAGCGGTCTTCCGCTGACCCCGCTGCTCTCCAACCCGAGGGGGCTCGAACCGCTGTAGGACTGCCCGCGGATCAACTCCCCACGCCGATTGATCTCAGCGACCCGACCACCATCGCTCGCACGCTCATCACCCCCACCATCATTGACACCAACAAGCTCGCGGTCCGCCGGCAGCTGACCGGGCCGTATGAAGGTGAAGTCCGGATGATCAAGCATGTGCTTCCCAAGCACGGGCGGGACAAGAGCATGCCTGCCAATCCGGATAACTCCAGATTGCCGATCGGCGGGCTGTCACCCCTCAGCAGGGTCCAAGCGGGTGTGAACACTGGATTTGAAGCGATCTCACAAACGGAGTGGGGTCCACCTGATCCGACGCTTGCCGTTGGTCCGAATCACATCGTTGAAACGGTGAACGCCGCGATCGCGTTTTTCGACAAGGACGGCAACCAGACCTTCTCGTCCCACCTGGGCACGCCGGGGAATCCGGGATTCTTCGAGGAGGTCGGCGCGAGCTCGAACTTTGTGTTCGATCCCAAGTGTTTCTATGACCACAAAACCGAACGCTTTGTTGTTATGGCGCTCGAGCAGGTTGGCGACACTGAATCGTGGATCGACATCGCGATCTCCGACGACTCGGACCCCAACGGCGTCTGGTACAAGTACCGCACCTTCTCCGTCATCCATGTCAACGACAGCAACTACTGGGTGGACTATCCCGGATTCGGCTTTGATGACAACGCGTTCTATGTGACAGGCAACCTGTTCCTCCTCAATGGTGATGGGAGCGGTTTCGGAGGCGCACTCTTCCGGATATTCGACAAAGCCCCGATGCTCAATGGTGATCCGATCACGATCCTCGATATCGCACCCGATGCGGGCGCTTCCCTGCAGGTGGCGCAGATGTTCGGCGATGCACCGCAGTGCTACTTTGTCTCCCGCGCGACTTCGACCTCGCTCAAGCTCTGGACGATAAACAACCCGCTCACCTCCCCATCAGTCCAATCCACCTTTGTCAATGGACTCCAACCCGCAAACGGTCCGTCAGATGGCGCGCCGAACCCAGGCGGCGGTGAAATCTCGACCCTCGACGGGCGGCTTATGAATGTGCATTACCGTGATGGGAACCTCTACACCTCCCACGGCATCGACGACACCTCAGGAACCAACATCTCCCGCTGGTACCATATCGAAACCAACAACTGGCCCAACGGCTCGTTCCCATCACTCGTCCAGCAAGGCGAGATCGCCAGCGACAGCGGGCAGCACTACTTCTTCCCCGCGATCTACTCCGACAAAGATCACAATGTCGCGATGGTCAGTTCACGAGCGAGCGCGAGCGAGTTTGCGAGCGTCCAGGTCTCGGGACGGTTCTCGGATGATCCGCTGGGAATCATGAGCGAACCGATCCAACTTGCGATCGGCGACAACGGCGCGGATGGTCGCTGGGGTGATTATCTGGACATCGCGATCGACCCCAACGATGACAAGACCTTCTGGGTGATCGGTATGTACCAGCGTTCGTTTGGTTGGCAGACTTATATTGATTCGTTCAAGATTGCCCCGCCATGCGCTGCGGATTTGATTCTAGATGGAACACTGAACTTCCAGGACATCTCCGCGTTCATCGTCCGCTACACGGAACACGATCCAACTGTTGATTTCAACGACGACGGAAGCTTCAACTTCCTTGATGTGTCGATCTTCCTCAACCTGTATGGACAGGGATGTCCGTGATCGAGTGATTTGAAGCGTTCTCTTGGAAGAAACTGAGTTTTTTCGTTTTTTTCAATTGCAAGACCCGGACATTCAAGAGTAAAAAGCGTGCGGACGGACGCAGAGAACCCGATAGAAACGCGTGCCAGGAGGAACCGGGGGTTTTTTCTTGGATATTGGCCCTTGCTGCTGTATAGTCCTTGAAGACGGATGTGTTTGATCCGATTCAACAACAGATGCACGATGTGATGTTCTGCATAGTTGCTGTTTTAAATGATTGATTGTTGATTTGAATAGTCTGGAGAAGTGACATGAGATTCGCTTTATGTGCATTGTGTATGACTGCCGGCGCCGCGATGGGTATGGATCCAGCGGTTGTGTTATTTGATCAGGACCTGCTTGAAAGCCCGCCGACGGGCGATGTGCGGGTCAATCTGAGTTTGTTCGCGACGGGTCTGATCGGGAATGTGGACGGGACCCCTCAATACATGCCAACAGATATGGTGCAGATCCCGGATGGTTCCGGACGGATGTGCGTGCTCACCCTCGGCGGCGTGATCCGACTCATCCACGCCGATGGATCCCTCGATCCTGTCCCGTACCATGTGGTCACCAATGCCGATTCGTACATCGATCAGGCCAACTTCGGGGCGATCTCGATCGCGTTCCATCCGGACTTTGCCGATCCGAAAGCCGACGGATATGGTCGGTTCTATGTCATCGAAACCGAGAACGACACCGCCGGCGTCCCCGACTTTGACGGCTCGCTTCAGCAGGTCAGTATCGGAGGGGTGCATCACGATGTGCTCTATGAATACACCGCAACCGATCCATCAAGTGATACTTTCGCCGGCACCCGGCGCAGTCTGATGCGTGTTGAACAACCCGGGAAAGACCATAACCTGTTCGACATGTGCTTTGACGACGATGGACTGATGTTCGTCTCCTCGGGTGACGGAGGAAACCAAGGCGAGGGAGTCAACTTGATCAGGCAGAACGCCGGGTTCCTCGGCAATGTCTTTGGTAAAATCCTCCGCATCGATCCGCTCGGTTCCAACAGCGACAACGGGCAATACGGTATCCCAGAAGACAACCCGTTCGTGTCAACAGACGGCGCGAAGGCGGAAATCTACTCCTACGGGCACCGATCTCCTTACCGGCTGACCATCGACGACTCGACCGGCGATCTCTGGCTCGGGGAAGTCGGGCAGCAGCAGGTCGAGGAAGTCAACAAAATCGTCGCGGGGGGCAACTACGGATGGTCAACCAAAGAAGGAAGTTTCATCTTTGACCAGAATGATTTCGACAACAACTCAATCGACCCCGACTCAGACATGAACGGGACCGGCGACGCGGCGGACGCGGACGACTTGATCGATCCGGTGTTTGAGGTTGATCACCAAACCGCGCGATCCATCACCGGTGGATTTATTTACCAGCCCGACGACATCCCGGGTCTGCAGGGCATGTACATCTTCAGCGATGCGTTCGGGAACGGGCTGTTCTACGGCGACCCCGCCGAGGGTTCGGTCTCCGGAGAAACCGGCGGCGTGCAACGATTCCAGTTTGATCCGTCCGGGGTTTCGATGCCGTTCGGCACCATCTCGATCGCGCAGGACTTTGCGGGCACGCAGTACCTTCTCGCCTTCGATGGTCGAATCTTGCGAATCAACTCATGGGGATGCAGCAGCGCTGATTTCTATCCCGACGGGGTCCTGAACTTCCTCGATGTGTCCGCGTTCTTGGGCGCCTACGGCAATCAGGATCCGGATGCGGATATCAACGGCGACACCAACTGGAACTTCCTCGATGTGTCACAGTTCCTCGGTTTGTACGGCAAGGGCTGCCCGTAATCTCTCGATTCAGGCTTGCCAATATCCAAATGAATACCACTTTCGCCCCGATAACTCGGGGTGTTTTTATTCGATCTCTGCGTGCTCTTCGGCATCGAGCGCGGCTTGACCGATCAGCTCGTAACAAGTCTGCATGAGACCCACGAGCGGGAACCGGCCGAGAAACGGGCTGGGACCCAAGCGACGCAGCAGCACGCACGCGACCTGCGGCGGCGCGATCGGGGTGTCGAGTTCTTTGAGTTCGGGTCCAACACTCCAGAACGAATCGATCTGGTCTTCGAGCGGTGGACTGGAGATGTCCGACACGCCTTGGATGTGCGGGATCAGGACCGGCGCTGGGCCTGGGCCTTGGACACCGATCGCTCGTTTTTGACGGAGTCCGTCGATGAGTTCTTGTCCCGGCATGCCGTGGAGTCCGAAGATCTCCATCGGTTCGTTCCCGAGACGCTCTGCGAGCAGCGCGGTGAGACACACCGCGTGCTTGCACCAAGGCTGTTCTTCTGACCAATCCGGGCACGAACAGGTCGGTTTGAGATCGCTCGGTTCAGTCGGGAACAAACGGAGATCGAGCGGCGCGAACACATCCTCGATGTTGGAGGGCAGCTCCCCAGCGAGCAGTTTCGCGGCGTACCGCATCTGGTCCGCCATCGCGACGATGATCTGTTCTTGGTCGTGAGCCGTGTACTGCGAAAGCGAGAGCTCTGTTTTGTATGGTTTGTCGGAGCGACCTTGGATGATCCCTTCGCACAAGGTGCCCTCGATGGTCAAACGCTTGGTCTGACCGGCGCGTGCGTATTCGAGACCTTCGCGGTTGATCTGACCGTCCGAGCCCTCTTCAGCAACACGCAGCAAACGCTGGGTGATCCATGAGGTTGGTTGCTCGTCGGGTTTGAGCTTGAGCTTCACACCACCACGCACACGGCGCGGGTTCGTCAGCGACTTGCGCGACGAACGGAACGACGCGTACTGCGGCTTGATCTTCTTGGGCGCGGTCGGGACATTTGCAGAGAGCGTCGGACGCGCGACCATGTTGACCTGACGATCCTTCGGTGGAGGCGCGGGCTTGGTGGCTTCTGGCTTTTTGGGCGCAGACTTTTTGGTGGTCTTCTTCGTGACCTTCTTCGCAGCTTTGGGCGCGGCCTTCTCGGTCGCTTTCTCTGCTGATTCAGATGTGGGTTTCTGCGGATCGCCCATGGGTGTGCTTTACATCTCGTCTGAAATGGTGTCCGCTCGCAGCGCGAGGAGACTCCGGAGTTTGTCGGTACCGAGGTCGGTGAGCCAGCGTTCGCCGTGCCCGATGATGTTCTCGGCAAGTTCGGTCTTGGATTCGATCATCTCGTCGATCCGCTCTTCGAGCGTGCCTCGGACGATGTACTTGTGGACCTGCACCGTCCGCGTCTGACCGATGCGGTACGCGCGGTCGGTCGCTTGGTTTTCCACAGCAGGGTTCCACCAGCGGTCGAAGTGGAACACATGCGTCGCGGCGGTCAGGTTCAGACCCACACCACCCGCTTTGAGCGAGAGCAGGAGGATCGGGGTTTTGCCGGTCGCTTCCTGGAAGTCGTCGATCATCTTCTGGCGCTGTCCCTGCGAGGTTCCGCCGTGGAGGAAGAGGACATCCTTTCCGAGCTCGTGCTTGAGCATGTTCGAGAGGATGTGACCCATCTGGCGGAACTGGGTGAACACGAGCGCTTGATCGCCTTCGGAGATGACCTCGTCGAGCTGTTCGAGCAGACGGACACACTTTCCAGAGCGTCCCGGATCGATGACCTTCCCGAACTGTGGGTCGGCTTCCTTGAGCATCTGCGCTGGGTGGTTGCAGATCTGCTTGAGCTTGATGAGTGCCGCGAGGACCAACCCACGTCGGTGGATACCTTCCGCGTGCTCGACATCGGTGAGCATCCGCTTGACGCACGCTTCGTACAGCGAGGCCTGCTCGCTGGTGAGCGGGCACCACTCTTTGGACTCGAGCTTCTCTGGGAGATCGGAGACCACGGTCGGATCGGTTTTCACGCGGCGGAGAATGAACGGGCGGACCATCGTCCGGAGTTTGTCCATCTTGATCTGGTCGCGGTGACGCTCGATCGGCAGCGCGAACTTCTTGCGGAACGATCCCGAAGCGCCGAGGTAGTTCGGATTCAGGAAGTCCATGATCGACCACAACTCGGACAATCTGTTCTCGACCGGTGTACCGGTCATCGCGACGCGGCGCGGGACCTTGAGCGAACGCACCGAGATCGATTGCTTCGCAGCAGGATTCTTGACAAACTGCGCCTCATCGAGCACCACGCGTCCCCACTTGACCTTCGTGATGAACTCGTTGTCGCGGTGGACGAGTGCGTAGGTGGTGACGACGACATCCGCGTCCTTGCAGGACTCGATGAACGCGTCCCCTTGGGGGCGATCGACGCCGTGGTGGACCTTGATGTTGATCGATGGCGCGAAGCGTTCGAACTCTTTGACCCAGTTCCCGATCACGGACATCGGAACGATCAAGATCGTCGGATCGGGTCGTGCTTCTGGGTTCACTCGTTCGTGGAGGATCAGCGCGATCATCTGGATCGTTTTACCAAGACCCATGTCGTCTGCGAGACACGCGCCGAATCCGAAGCGTTCCATGAACGCCATCCAGCTCACGCCGCGGGATTGGTATGGACGGAGGGTGCCTTTGAATGAATCGGGTGTTTCGAGGATCGGCAGTTCAACGGAGACGCCTTCTTCTCCACCGAGCATCGAAGCGACCCAACCGGTCGCTTCGACTCCCGTGACCGGGAGCCCGGTCTGCGCCGAGTCGGACGCGAGCGCGAGCTGCATCGCTTCGCCGAGCTCCATTTCCCCGCCGGGGTTTTCGTGCATGAAGCTGATCGCGTTCTCGACATCCTCGGGACGGATCTCGACCCATTGCCCACCAATACGAACCAACGGCGAGTTCTTCTGCGCCAGCTCCTCGAACTCGTGGAGGGTCAGGGTGGTATCCCCGATCGCGATCTCCCAGTGGTATCCGACCAGCGTACTCAGACCGAGCTGTGATCCCGCGGCTTCCGAATCCGCACCTTCACCCAAGACCATTTCAGATGGATCCGAATCGATCCGGAGCTTGGTTCCAAGTCGGCCCGCTTGCGAATCCCACCAGCTCGGACATTCGACGGCAATGCCCTGCTCTTCGAGAACTGGTTTCACCTCTCGCAAGAACCGGTACGCTTCCTGCGTCTCGATGAGCAGCTGGATCGGTTCAGATTCATCGAGCGCTTCTTCGAGCTTCTTGTAGTATCGGCTCGCTCGTCCGAGCTCACCCATCAGCAGCTCTTGCGGGTTTTCAAGGGTCAAACCCTCGTACACAATCCGCTCGCGGTTGATCAGCCAGACATCCGCACCACGAATCACGACCTCCTCGTCGTCGAGCGACTGTAGATAGAAACTGAGCGACCACATGACGGTTTCGTCTGGGAGGTCGATATCGGGAGCGAGTCCTTCGGTGATTGGTTCTGCAAGACGCAGGCCGAAACGCCAGGTGCTTGATTCGCCGCGGTCTTCGAGTTCGGAGATCCATTTGCGGACCGTCCGCGCGATCTCCGCACGCTGTCCTGAAGTTGCGGGGACATCGACCGCAGCCCCGAGCAAACCATTGAGCCACGCGACCTGTTGATCCAGACCCGGATCAGACGACTCGATCGTGTCGGTCATCTCCTCGCTCAGCATCACCTTTCGGCACGCGGCGTCGGTCACATGTGTCAAAAACTCGACCGTAATACTCCACGCATCATGCGAATGACCATCGGGAACCGCACGCGCCGCGGCGGGCATCGAGTGGACGAGCTTGGCGACCCGCTTTGCGGTCATGTCGTCAGCGAGCCAAGGCTGCCAGCGGCCGGTCAACAGTCCGGACGCATCCTGGAAGACCATCGGAACAAAGCGGTGACCCGCGATCAGGTGCTCTGCGAGCCGGGACGCGGCGACAAAGTACTGCACGCCGGGGCCGGCATGAAAATCTTCGAGCGAGTCCTGACGATCGATGATCGATTCGAGCAGCAACGGCACATTCGCCGCTTCAATCGAGAGTGTTGGGACGCGGATATCCGCGAGCCCGCTCGATGCGTGCTCGTCGGTGTCGATCCCCCCGAACATGGACATGGGTGCGGATGGGAGCGGGGCATCGCCATGGACAGGGAGCCGAAGGACGATGGAGGATGGTTCGCCTTGGATCCAGTCCGGGATGACCGCGTGCGGATGGACGAGCGTGTCGTCGTCGGTGTCGGATTCGGAGGAAGCGGTCCACCATTGTCGATCGGGACACTGCTCAACCCAAAGGTGCAAGCGATCATCGGCCCAGTTGGCATGGATGACCTGCACCATTTCTGGTACTTGGGTCGTTTCAGATTCAAGAGGGCTCGCGTTGATCACGAAGGGCAAAGCTCCAAATGGGTAGCCCGTCAAGGGCGGCTCCAGCACCTCGTCGGCTCGCTGAAACTTGGAATAGGAGCGCAGGGACTCGAACCCTGAACCTGCGGCTTAAAAGGCCGATGCTCTACCAATTGAGCTACGCTCCTAGGCGTATTCCCATGACCATCCTGCCAAAGCTCGGCAAACTGGACATAAGAGAGTCATGGTATGCCCCACCCCTTCTTGGGATCAACTTCTCGCACGATCCAAGAGAATTTCTGCGTGGGTTTTTGATGCCCCCTGATGCTCTGCGACGCACCTGCGGGCGTTGTCCCCCAGTTCCAGCCGTCGAGTTGGGTCCGCGAGCAGGGCCGCGATCCGATCCGCAAGCCCAACCCGATCAATCACCTCGATCGCGTCTGCAGCGAGCAATGCGTCGATCTGGGACGCAAAATCGGAGTTTTGGGGCCCGATCAGCACCGGTTTCCCGAGCGCGGCAGGTTCGAGCATGTCCGAACCGTGTAGACCGAAGAACGAGCGTCCGATGACCACGATGTCCGCGAGTTCGTAGAGCGTGGACAACTCTCCGAGCGTGTCGAGGAGGAAGCGGGTGTTGGGTTTGGGGGCGTGATCAGACCGGCGCGTCCAGCCCTCGATTGCTGGGTCGGGTTCGTTGAACCGATCGGGTTTCCGCGGCGCGCACACGAGCTGCACATCGTCGGGACACGCTTGATCGAGCAGTTCTTCTTCACCCGGACCGGTCGATCCAGCAACAATGATCGGCTTGGTTCGATCCAGACCGAGCTCTGCCGCGAGCGTGATCGCGTCCTCGGTTGGATCGGGGATCGGGCCGAAGACATCGAGCGCGTCCCATTTCATCGTGCCGACGACGCTGACATTGTTCGCGCCCATCGCGGCGACGCGCTGCGCGTACGCGTCGTCTTGCATGCAGCAAAAATCCAACCGAGCGAAGGTGGGTTGAAGCAGTAGCCTCGCTCGCATGTACCCTTTGAAAGATCGCGCGGAGAGCCGACCATTGATCAGACCGATCGGGATTCGCCTATTTTTACAGTACTTCACGAAGTTTGGCCAGACTTCGAGTTCGACCAGTCCGACCACATCGGGCTGGATCGTGCTCAAGAACCGCTTAACCATCCAC
>Ga0209345_10004373_pt1 | contig 13722 bp, 11 predicted proteins | sample Cruoilmetagenom7_FD_187294 | JGI IMG/M metagenome (GOLD analysis project Ga0209345, IMG submission 187294) | Oil polluted marine microbial communities from Coal Oil Point, Santa Barbara, California, USA - Sample 7 (SPAdes) (version 2) | ecosystem: Environmental > Aquatic > Marine > Oil seeps ...
CACTCCATCTAAAGTATCTAATACTGTATATTTGTTTTCATCACATTGCTCTATATCAATGTAAATATTTTTCTTTTTTAAAGGATTTGGTAATGTAAATATTAAAAATAACCATGCAACAGATATAGCTACAACTACCATAGAGATATTGTGTAAACTTTCGATAAAACTTCCATCTATCTCTTTAAGATACATCCCACCTACAAAACCACCTATAAAGGTCCCAAGATATCCAAAAGAGTTAAATACTCCTAATACTTTCCCTTTTTCATGTACTTTGATATATCTAGTAGTTAAACTTTGCATAATAGGTTCATGCATATTAAAACCGATAAAAAATATGATAATACCAATTAAAAATAAGATTTGTGTATTAGCATATCCAATAAAAGAAAATGAAAGTGCAAAAAATACAATACCAACTAAAAGTACCTCTTTAAATTTCCCTTTTTTTTCTGCCATAACTGCAGCTGGACCCATAGCTAATACACCAGCGATCATTGCAGGTAGATAGATTTTCCATAAATCTGTTAATTCCCAACCATAAGATTTAGTAAGTATAATTGGAATAATCATAAATGCAAAAGTCATCATCCCTTTTTGTAAAAAATTGGTAATATTCATTTTGATTAAGTCAGGCTTTAGTAAAAAAGCAGTCTTACTATGATTGTGATATGTGTGTGTTACATGTGGAGCATTTGGTACTAGTTTTACTAAAATAAATATAGAAGCAATGGCTAATAGTGCAGTAAGCCAAAATAAACTTCCAATACCTGCATATGCTCCAATTATTGGACCTAATAACATAGCTATTGCAAAACTAGCTGCAATACTACCACCCATTAAAGCCATAGCTTTTGGTCTTTGTTCCTCTTTAACTAAATCACTAATCATAGCAGTAACTACGGCACCAATAGCCCCAGCACCTTGTAAAAATCTACCTAATAAAAGAGTAAGCATATCTGTAGCAATGGCACAAAAAATTGAACCAATCGCAAAAAGTAAAAGGCCCATAATAATGGTCTCTTTTCTCCCTAGTTTATCGCTCATGATTCCAAAAGGAACTTGAAAAATCATCTGAGTTATTGCATAACCACCTATTACTATTCCAACTAATGTAGTTGTAGCTCCTGGTAAACTTAGTGCATACACAGAGATAAGTGGAAGCACTATAAAAAGTCCTAAAAATCTAAATGAGATAATTAAACTTAATGGCATAATAGTTTTAAACATTTTTTATAAGCCTTGTAATTAATTTTTGCGATTATATCCAAATAAAAGTTAATTGGTTTAAATGTAAAAGTTATTATGTTAATATTTTAAAAAATAATTTAGGATAAAATAGATGAAAATAGTACTTGCATCTTCAAATAAGGGAAAAATCAAAGAGATAGAAAAATTATTACCGAATTTTGAAGTGTTTACATATAGTGATATATTAGGGAGTTTTGAAATAATTGAAGATGGTGATAGTTTTAAACAAAATGCTATTATTAAAGCAAAAACAGTGAGGGATAAACTTCAAGAAAAAGGCTATGAAGATTATATAGTTATAGCTGATGATAGTGGATTAACTGTTCCAGCTCTTAACAATGAGCCAAATATATATAGTGCAAGATATGCAGGGGTTAATGCTACAGATAAAGAAAACAATGAAAAACTTATTAATAAATTAAAAGAGAACAACATAGAAAAAACTGAAGCATATTATACAGCATGTTTAGCTATGGCTTATAATGATAATATATATACCACACATGGATGTATGTATGGAAGTGTTATAGATAAAAGTATAGGAGAGGGAGGCTTTGGATATGATCCTCTTTTTATCCCTAGTGGATATGAAAATACTTTGGGACTTTTAGATTTAGAAATTAAGAAAAAAATAGGGCATAGAGCAAAAGCATTAGAGTTAGCAATGAAGATTATTAAAATAATTTTAAAATAAAAAGCTAGATTTAGATATAATCCCCCTTATGAGTAAAAAAGCGACCAAAAAAGAGATAGAAACTATAAGAGATAAGTTTATAGAACATTATAGTAATGCGGTAACAGAACTTGCATATAAAGATGATTATGAACTACTTATTGCAATTATTTTATCTGCACAATGTACCGATAAACGGGTAAATATAATTACCCCAGCACTTTTTGAAAAATATCCATCATCAAAAGAGTTAGCAGATGCTAAGCTTGAGGATGTAAAAGAATTATTAAAAAGTTGTAGCTTTTTCAATAATAAAGCGAAAAATATAATTGCGATGGCAAAATCGGTACAACAATTGCATAGTGGAGAGATACCACATGATACAAAAGAGCTTATAAAACTTGCAGGTGTTGGAAATAAAACAGCTAATGTTTTTATGATAGAAGCAGATGGTGCAAACTTAATGGCTGTTGATACTCATGTATTTAGAGTTTCTCATAGATTAGGTTTGAGTGATGGTAAAACTGTTGAACAAACTGAAGCCCAGCTTGTAAAAAAGCTAAAAGATGATTTGCATATATTCCATCAAGCAATGGTTTTATTTGGTAGATATATCTGTAAAGCGGTAAAACCAGAGTGTGAAAAATGTTTTTTAACGGATGTTTGTAAAACCACAAAAACTTTTAAAGTAGGATAATAATGCAATTGATATTTAGTTTTTTATTTTTAATCATATCTTTTACTACAGTTTATAGCAGTGACTCTTTTGATGAGTTTGAAGAAGAGATTAAAGTTGAAAAAAGGATAGACCCTTTAAGTGGTTATAATAGAGTTATGACAAGTTTTAATGATGTAACATATGAATATGTTTTATCTCCAGTTGCTAAAACTTATGGGGATGTAGTTCATGAGGATATTAGAAAAAGTGTAAGAAATTTTTTCCACAATTTATTGTTTCCTGTAAGGTTTGTAAATAATTTATTACAACTTAAATTTCAAAATACACTAGAAGAAACAGAAAGATTTGTATTAAATAGTACTCTTGGTTTTTTTGGGTTTTATGATATAGGGCAAGAAGAATTTAAAATATATCCGCATAATGAAGACTTTGGTCAAACACTTGGATATTGGGGAGTAGGGAGTGGTTTTCATATAGTGTGGCCATTTTTTGGTCCATCAAATTTAAGAGATAGTATTGGGTCTTTTGGTGTAGATTCTTATTTAAATCCTTTGATATATTATGATGAAAGACCTCAGAATATTTTAAATAATATAGAAGATTCTAGAGGAATTTTACTATTTAAAAAAGTAAATGATATCTCATTTACCTATAAACAATATAAAATTATGAAAAAAGATGCTATAGATTTATATCCATACTTAAGGGATTCGTATGAGCAATATAGAGATAAACAAATAGAGGAATAAGATGAAGATTATAAGTAAAGTATTATTAGTGTTGGGAATTGTTTTTACAATAGGGCAAAGTGCTTATGCCAGTGAGCAAGAAGAGGTTAAAGAACTTTTTTTAAAAAAAATAGCAACAGTTGTAAATATAATTAAAGAATCAACTAATACAAAAGAGGAAAGAAATAGTAAGATTGTTCAACTATTAACTCCTACTATAGATTTTGAAATTATGGCAAAGTTAAGTTTAGGAGCTAAAGAGTGGGCCAAACTTAATGAGGAACAAAAAACAACATTTGTAAAACTTTATGTTGAAAGGATGAAACAATCTTATTCATCAAAGTTAGATGCATACAGTGGACAAGAGATAGAGGTAACTAAAATATTACAGCCAAAATCAAATAGAATTGAGCTTGTGACCAATATTGTTAACCCTGATAATAATTTGGAGATAAGTTACAAATACTATAAACCTGCAAAACAACAAGAAGGGAAAGATACTTGGCTTATTTATGATGTAACTATTTTAGGTATTAGTATTTTAAAAACAGATAGAGCTCAATTTAGTGAGTTTTTACGAACAAAAACAATTGATGATTTAATAACAAGACTTTCGAATTCTTAAAATATGTTAGAGAAACTTTATAGTAATTATCTTTTAAAATATCCAAAATTATTTTTAGCTTTTATAGTTTTTTGTATGACTATTATGGCTACAAATACAACAAAGCTAGAGATAGATGCAAGTGCTCAAACACTATTACTTGAAGGGGATAAAGATTTAGCATTTATGCGAAAAGTTGGAAAAAACTTTGCAGCAAATGATTTTTTACTCGTAACCTATACCATAGAAGATAATCTATTAAGTGATGAAAACTTAGAAAATATCAACCAAATTTCAGAAAATTTAGCAAAGCTAGAAAATATTCAATCAATAACTTCAATTCTTAATGTACCACTGCTTCAATCTCCACCAAGACCAATAAAAGAACTTGTGGGCGATGTAAAAACTTTACAAAATAGTGATGTAGATAGAAACTTGGTAAAAAATGAATTTTTACATAGTGCCATATATAAACAAAATCTTGTAAGCGATGATTTTAAAACCACTGCTATTATGATTAATTTAAAAAGAGATGAAAAGTATGCTTCTCTTATAGATAATGAAAACAAATATATCAAACTAAAACAAACAAAAAAACTTGATGAACAAGAGTTGTTTAACTACAGTAAAGCAAAGGAAGAGTTAAAAGAGTATAGAGATATTTTACGAGTAGAAAATCACAACTTAATACTAAATGTAAGAGAAATACTTCTTAAGTATGAAGAAACTACAAACGCAAAACTTCATCTTGGTGGAGCAAATATGGTTGCGGATGATATGGTAGAGTTTGTTAAAAATGATCTAGAGATATTTAGTATTATGATTGTTGTATTACTCATTGTGATATTATATATTTTATTTAAAGAGATGCGATGGGTATTTTTGCCTTTATTTATATCAACAGTATCTATTATCATTACAAGTGGTTTATTTGGAGCAATTGGATGGGAGATAACAGTAGTTTCATCTAATTTTATATCGCTACAACTTATTATGAATATGTCATTAGTAGTACATCTTATTATAAAATATAAAGAGTTACTTACATTACATCCAACTCATACTCAAGAGTTATTAGTTACAAATACAGCTTTAGCTATGGCAAAACCATCATTTTTTGTAGTAATAACTACTATTGCAGGATTTAGTTCCTTAGTATTTAGTAATATTTTACCAATAATCCATTTTGGGTGGATGATGAGTGTTGGTATTGTTATATCACTTTTAGTTACATTTTTACTTTTTCCAATAGTATTATCTTTTATGAATAAAAGTAAAGAGGATAGATTTTCTAAAACAGATGTACCTTTTACTTCTAAAATTGCAAATCTTGCTTTTGATTATAAAAAAACAATTTTATTTATAACAGTTATTGTTATTGTATTTTCAATCACAGGAGCTACAAAGTTAAGAGTAGAAAATAGTTTTATAGACTATTTTAAAAAAGAGACTCAAATATATCAAGGTATGAAACTTATAGATCAAAAAATAGGTGGTACTACACCTCTTGATGTTATTTTAACTTTTAAAGAAAATAGCGATGAGGTAGAGTCAGTAGAGGTTAAAGAAGATAATCTACTTGATAGCTTTGAAGATGAATTTGAACTAACACAATCTGATAAAGAAAAATATTGGTTTACTGTTTCAAAACTTGAAACGATAAAAAAAATACACAATTATTTAGACTCTTTAGAGCCTATAGGAAAAGTCTTATCTTTAGCAACTCTAGTAGAAGTTGGAAAGTCATTAAATGATGGCAAAGAGCTTGATGGTGTCACATTAGCATTACTGAATAAAGAGTTACCCCAAAAATATAAGCAAGTGATACTTTCCCCTTATGTAAGTATCCAAAATAATATGGCTCGAATAAATACAAGAGTTATAGATAGTCAAGAGGGACTACAAAGAGAGCAATTAATACAAAAGATAAACAAAGATATAGCTCAAATAATAAATCCAAAAACTGAAGAGTTTAGAGTATCTAATCTTCTTGTGATGTACAATAATATGTTGCAATCCCTTTTTGATTCACAAATAAAAACTATAGGGCTAACAATAGCTATACTTTTTATTATGTTTTTAATTCTTTTTAAAAATATAAAAATAGCAACTGTAGCAATCATAGCAAATATAGTTCCTGTGGGGGTAATATTTGGATTTATGGGATGGATGAATATTCCTCTTGATATGATGACAATTACAATAGCTGCTATTAGTATTGGGATTGCTGTTGATGATACGATACATTATATTCATAGATATAGATTAGAGTTACAACAAACAAGTAGTATAAAAAAAGCTATTATCAATGGACATAGAAGTATTGGTCGAGCGATGTTTTATACTTCTACTATAATTATGATAGGTTTTTCTATATTGGTATTATCAAACTTTGTACCAACTATCTATTTTGGATTGTTGACAATGATTGCAATGTTTATGGCAATAGTTGCGGATCTTTTACTTTTACCAGTATTATTAATGACACTAAAAGAAACTAAGTAGTTTCCTCTTGTCTTGGATCAAAGTCTATAAGTTTTGTTCCTGAAGTTACAGGTATATTTATAAAAGTACTTAAATCATCATCATCAATTCTTTTTTTAGATAGAGAATAAAAAGATAAATAGATTCCCAATATTGCAAAAATGATAAATAAAAAACTACTATTAAAACTAATAGAAAAACCAATAACCAATGGTGCTATAAACGAGCCTATCCCATAAGTAAAAAGTAAAGTTCTACTAATCTCCAAAATATCTTTATTTTCATCCATAACATCATTTGCCCTTGCAACTCCTAGTGGATAGATAGAAAAAATAGTTAAACCTAATAAAAAACCAAAAATATAAACCATAGTTGTATTAAAAGAAAAAAAGAGGAAAAATAAAGAGACAAAAGTAGTAGATTGTGCACAATATGCAATAAGTCTCCTTCTTCCATACTTATCAGATAAAAGTCCTATAGGCCACTGTGATAAAAGTCCCCCCAATAGTGTAATAAGCATAAAATAAGAGACCACCTCTACAGAGTTAAACTCAATCATAAGATACACTGGAATCATAGTAAAAAAACCACCTACAAAAAAACCTCCAATAAGACTTGATGTAGCCGCTAGTGGAACTACAGAATATATTTTAGGGATACTAAATTTTTCAAAAGGTTCTAGTATTGGTTCTTTGATTTTTGTTAAAGAGATAAAAATAATTGAGATCAATACTAAAATAGAACCTATAGTAAAAATTGATTGTGTAAACTTTTCATTTATATTTAAAAGTAATTGTCCTATGGCAGTACTTAAATAAAAAATAATTGTATAGATAGCTAAAATTTTCCCTCTATCTGCACTGTCACTTTTTTCATTGAGCCAACTTTCTAAAATAATAAGTAGTCCATAAAATGAAAAACCAGATAAAAATCGTAAAAATCCCCATAGGTATTGATCATAATAAATAGAATGTAATAAAAAAGAGCTCACCATAATAGATGCAAAAGCGGCAAAACTACGAATATGACCCACTTTAGAGATAATACTTTGGCTTAAAATAGAAGACAAAATAGCACCTAAGAAAAAAGAAGCATTAATAATCCCTATTGTAATGTTACTAACATCTAGTTCTTTAAGATAGATACCTACATATGTTAAAATCATTCCATATCCAATGGCTAAAAAACTAATAGCAAAAAAAAGTGAAGATATAGGGAGAATGGATTGTTGAATTTTTGACATAAAAAATCCTTTTTTAGTATTGGGATTAGATTGATTATATAGGAAAAGTAATTATGTTCTCCTATAGTATGAACATAATTACCTAAAAGAGTAAGATATTGATTTTTAAGAGATAGGGATCTCTTCTTTTATAGTAAGTCCAAAACCAGTGAGCCCTACAAAAGAGTACTTTCCTCCACTTGTCAGAAGTTTAATCTCTTTTACACCAAGGGTATTAAGTATTTGAGCTCCAATACCAAAATCTTTCATAGTCTCTTTATTTTCATGGGTATTATCTAAAAAGATTAAAACACCACCTTTACTTTCTAAAAAATTTATAGCTTTTAACATTGAATTGAGTTTATCGTTATTTAAAAATAGGTTGATATCAGGCTCAACATTATGAAATTTTACTAAACTAGTCTCTTCTAGTGAGCTAAATACTATAACAGTATGTTGATTATTTAAGTGATCTTTAAATATTCTTTTTTCAACCTTTTTTTCAAAAAATGTTACATTCTCTTGTGAAATCTCTTCAACTAAACATTCATGAGCCATTCTGTATTCAACTAAATCAGATATATATACCTGTTTCATATCATGTTTTTTTGCAAAGATATCAAGATCATCTCGTCTAGCCATAGTTCCATCATCTTTCATGATTTCACAAATTACAGCTTCACCTGCAAGTCCAGCTAGTTTACAAAGGTCCATACTACCTTCTGTATGACCAGTTCGTACTAAAACACCACCATCTTTAGCTATGAGTGGAAAAATATGTCCAGGTCTTACTAATTCAGTTGTATTACTAATTGGATTTGCAAGTATTTTTATAGTGTCATCTCTCTCTTGGGCACTAATCCCTGTACTAGCTTTTGCGCAATCCACAGAAACTGTAAATGCTGTTTCATACGAAGAAGTATTACTTGCTACCATTGGATTTAAATCTAGTCTAAGTGCAGTTTCTTTTGAAACTGCTACACAGATCAATCCTTTTGCATGACTTGCCATAAAGTTTACTTTTTTATCATCACTTAAAGCAGCTGCGTATACTAAGTCTCCCTCATTTTCTCTATCTTCATCATCAAGCATTATTACCATATTGCCTTTTTTGATTTCTTCTATTGCTTCTTTTACTCTTTGTATTGCTGACATAATATAGTTTGCCTTTTTATTCTTATTGTTTTTATGATTATAACACAAATTTTAAAAATTATCCTAAAAGCTCTTGACAAATATGTTTTTTTTTACTATAATTCCAGCACTTAAAAAGAGATACACTTATTGGGGTATCGCCAAGCGGTAAGGCAGTAGCTTTTGGTGCTACCATTCGGGGGTTCGAATCCCTCTACCCCATCCACTTTTTAAACCAATTTACATATCGCGGAATAGAGCAGCTTGGTAGCTCGTCGGGCTCATAACCCGAAGGTCGCTGGTTCAAATCCAGCTTCCGCAACCAATTACAATACCTTATTCATAAGGTTCAAAACAATCAATTAATTAGAAATATTGTTTAGGTTTTAGGATTACCTTTTGGTATCCATTATACAACTATTTATAAGTTGTAATCAAAAAGTAATTTTATGAAAGTAAAATTCATAATGCATTGTAATAGATGCTAAATTAAATTAAGGAGGTAAACATGTCAATAAGAAACATTACAAAAAATGAAAAATTAGAAGTTTTAATAAGACTTTTAAAATCAAATGAAAATTTTGAAAATGCTTGTTCAAAATCTGGACTATGTCCAAAAATTGCTAAAAATCTTTTAGCGAAATAATCCACAATTTAAATAAGGTTAACTCACGAGCCTTTTTTATCTCTTCATCTATATTTATCTCCATAAAAATTACTTATTATATGTGTTATTGCTAAAAGTATATTAATTAATAATATTTATAATTAGTAAGCTGTTTTATTGTACAATTATTGAAACTACAAGGGGTAATTTATGAAAAAAATATCAATTTTAATAATTTTCATATTAAGTACACTTACACTAAGTGCAACAAACTTAAGAATAGAACCAAATGAACTATCAAAAGATATCACAAGTTATAAAATATTAGATGTAAGAGATAGTGAAGCTTTTCAAGAAGGTCATATTAAAAATGCTTTAAACTTTCCTATTAGTCTAACTTATGAACATAAATCTGTAAATGGAAAAATTACACAACCAGCTAAGATGCAAAGTATATTAAGAGATTTAGGACTTAATGTTCATGATAAAGTTGTAGTGTATGACGATGGTACATTTTTTGATGCTGCTAGGCTTTTTTGGACACTTGAAGTGTATGGATTTACGAATGTAAAACTTTTAAATGCAGGTTTCCAAGAGTGGGAAGTAGATAATCTTCCTGTATCTACAACTACATTAACACCTGTAAAAAGTGACTATATAGCTACCATAAATAATAAAAGACTTGCTACAAAATTTATAACACAGATAGCGACAAAAAGTCCTACTCAAGTGATTATTGATGCAAGAGGAATTAATGCTTATGTGGGGAAAGTATCATCTGCCAAACGATATGGGCATATTCCAAAAGCTATTAACATCCCTGCAACCCACAATATAAATGGAAGTAATACAGTCTTAAAGTTAAAAACAACCAATGAACTCCAAGAAACTTATAAAGAGATATCAAAAGATAAAAAAATAGTACTTTATTGTGCAGTTGGACGAATATCTGCTACGAACTATTTTGCAATGCGAGAGCTTGGGTATGATGTTGCGAACTATGATGCATCATGGAAAGAGTGGGGGAACGATTTTAATCTACCAATTATAAATCCATCTAGTAAAAAGTAGAGTTCAATTATGTGGAATCGCTTTAATATAAAAACTCAACTTATTATATTTATGACAATAGTTGTTACTGTTGTAGAGATAAGTACACTCTTTTTTGTATATAACTTGCAACAAAAAGAGAATCAAAAAAATGCTATTTTAGAAGTTGAGGCTATAACAAAGTCTTTAAATAATGACCTCTTAAAAGTGATGTTAAATCCCAATGCTGATATGTTATCAGATATTACTTATAGATTGACAGCATTTCCCAAGATTGATGGTCTTATTTTGTATGATGAAAATAAAAATAGTATTTATAAATATGCTCATGAAATTGATATAAAAAATCAAAAAGAGGAGATATTTACTAAAAATATAATTTTTACTGAAAATCATCTTTTTATTAAAAATGAGATAAAAGCAGAAGGGTATACTTTTGGTTTTTTACTTTTAGATATAAATCTCTCTTCATACAAACAAAAACAATTACAAACAGCCTATACAATTTTAGCAATCTTCCCATTTGCATTATTATTTGGATTTATGGTTAGTAGCATTTTAAGTAAAAACTATACAAAACCTTTTATAAATCTCCTTGAAGCTATGAAAAAAAGTGATCCTACCAATAATGAAATTATAAAGGTAAAAACAACAGCTAATAATGAAATAAAAGAACTTTTTGATGGTTTTAATACACAAATGGAACAAATTTCGGCATCTTCAAAGGAACTACACTATCAGGCTAATCATGATCAACTTACAAATATTTATAATAGATTTTATATAGAAAATGAGTTGCAAAATTCTTTAAAAGATGAAAGTAAATTAGGGCATATTCTTTTATATATTGATTTAGACCAATTTAAACTTATTAATGATTCAGCAGGATATCAAGCTGGTGATGAACTTTTAAAAATGATTGTAAGTGATTATCAAAATATATTGCCTAGGAATGGTATTTTTGGAAGAGTTGATGGTGATGGTTTTATGGTATTACTTAAAAATAATACTTTAGAAGATGGTAAGAAGTTTTTAGAGGAAAGTTTAGAGAGGCTTAGTGATTTTAGATTTTCCCATAATAATGAAACATATAGTATCTCAGCATCTATTTCGTTAATATATTTTAAACCATTTCAATACACTTTAAAAGAGCTACTAAAAGCGAGTAATAGTGCGCTTTATAGTGCAAAAAGTAAAGGTAGAAACAAGTCACATATCTATGATATTGACGATAATATCACTCAAAGATTTAATACTGAGATACAAACAGCAAAATTTATAAAAGAAGCACTAGGGGAGGGGCCTTCTCGATTTGAACTTTTCGCACAAGATATAGTACCATTGCAACATGAAACAGACAAAGTAGGTTATGAGATACTTATACGGATGTGGGATAGAGATGGAAACTTTATCTCTCCTGATGATTTTTTACCAGCAGCTTCAAGATATCAACTTATGGCAGAGATAGATGTTTTTGTACTTTGGACATATTTAGAAAGTGTCACAAAAGATAAAAATCATATAGAAAAACTTCATTCAGCCCACATAAATCTAGCTGGTTCAAGTCTAAATAATCCAGATTTTCAAGCAAAAGTAAAAGAGGCTGTTACACATTTTGATTTTCCATGGGAAAAGTTAGAGTTAGAGGTAACAGAAAGCTCAGCAATTGGAAATTTCAATAGAGCGAATGAGTTTATACTGTGGTTAAAAAGTAAAAAAATAGGGTTAGCTCTTGATGACTTTGGTACAGGTATGGCTTCATTTGAGTATCTAAAAAGCTTACCTTTTGATGTGGTGAAAATAGATGGAAGTTTTGTAAAAGATATGCACATAGATCCTATTGATAATGCAGTTATCCGATATATCCAAGAGATAGCTCAGCTTAAAGGGCAAGAAACGGTTGCTGAGTATGTAGAGACAAAAGAGGATGTTGATGCTTTAAGAGAGATTGGTATCACTTATGGACAAGGGTACTTTTTAGGAAAACCAAGACCACTTAGCTCTTGGCTAGAGTAGAGGTTATTCTAACTCTAGTTGCATAAGATACATCTCTTCCCCATCCAAAATATCTAGTTGGGTACTTTCACACTTAGGACAACAATACTCATTTTTTTCTAATTCACTAGTTGTTTGACACTCATTACAAAGTATTTTTACTTTTTGTATATTGATAACAAATTGAGCATTATGACAAATTGTTTCTTCTTTAAAAGTATCAAAAGCTGTTTGAAGTAGGTCAGGTTCAACTCCACTCATAACACCTATTTTGACAATTACTTTTGTAACTTTTGTAGCATCATTTGCTTTTGCATTTTCTTCGCAACTATCAATTAATGATTGTACAATACTATATTCATGCATATAGTTATCCTTTTTTGTATAATTTAGGGTTTTATTATATCGATAATTAATAAAAAAATATGTAAACTAGAAGAAAAATATGGGTGTAATTATGATAGATTTTTCCAAGATACTTGTTATTGTTACTTTACTTGGAGGACTTGGTATATTTTTGGTAGGTCTTATAATTATGACAAAAGGTTTACAATCTGTTGCCGGAGATAGCCTAAGAAATTTAATGTTGAGATTTACAAAAAGTCCTTATAGCGGTGCCGTAAGTGGTGCTTTTATGACTACTATGTTACAGTCTTCAAGTGCTACAACCGTAACAGCAGTAGGTTTTGTAGGTGCTGGTATTATCACTTTTTCTCAATCCCTTGGTATTATTTTTGGTGCAAATATTGGGAGTACAATTACAGGTTGGATTGTTGCTCTTTTTGGTTTTAAATTTAGTCTGGGAACAGTTGTTTTACCTTTGATTTTTTTTGGAGCTGTTTTAAAACTTTTTGCAAAAAACAATTTAGCTTCTGTTGGTTTTGCACTTGCTGGTTTTGGACTTATTTTTGTTGGTATAGATACGATGCAAGATGCGGTGAAGGGGTTTGAAAATATTCTGACTCCTGAAATACTTCCAAGTGATTCAATTCGAGGACGATTGTTACTTATAGCTATGGGAATAATTGTTACTATGATTACACAGGCTTCAAGTGCTGGTATTGCTGTGACTTTGACACTTTTGTATGGAGGTGCTGTAAATTTTGAACAAGCAGCCGCTTTGGTTATTGGTATGGATGTGGGGACAACAGTGACAGCTGCAATGGCTACAATTGGTGGAAATATCAATGCACGAAGAACAGGTTTTTCTCATGTAATATATAATCTTTTAAGTGCAGTATTTGCATTTATGTTTATCACCCCTTATAAAGGAATTTGGGAATATATACAAC
>Ga0209345_10004374_pt1 | contig 13721 bp, 14 predicted proteins | sample Cruoilmetagenom7_FD_187294 | JGI IMG/M metagenome (GOLD analysis project Ga0209345, IMG submission 187294) | Oil polluted marine microbial communities from Coal Oil Point, Santa Barbara, California, USA - Sample 7 (SPAdes) (version 2) | ecosystem: Environmental > Aquatic > Marine > Oil seeps ...
AAGAAACTGACAATCCAAAGCCGCCGCTTGCAACATCAAAAACAGGCGGCATAATCAATCACGCTAACGAACCAGAGCCTCCAAAGCTCAAGCCGCTAGGATGTTCCATTTTATATGACGACGGACACTCTCAAGTGAGACAGCTTCAACGCAATTCTCGCCAGAGATCAGTACTGGACTGCGCAGGAAACGGATATGAATCCTTCGCGCCTTGCCTTTCAATGGTCGATCGGCCCAATCGCGCAACATGTTAATATTCGTACGGAGGTGTCGGTTCGAACTAACTAGGAGTTCCTCCTCTTCAGTTAGTATCAACTCCTCAGGATGAATTACCACGTCTGAATTGTCGATCTCGCCAATTCCACGCAATTCTACAGGAGTAAATTTTGCTTGCGCCGGTCCTCGACGTGCAATCAGATGCACATCTGTAATCTGGCTATTGGAGAGAGCCTCGAGCACTCGGTCTGGTACGTCTGTCGCAGCAAGAGCGTCAGAATCTCGCACTAGCACCCGTGCGATATCAAGTGCAACGTTCCCTGCACCGATAACAGCGGCGTGTTTTGCCTGCATACGAAAGCCTTGTTCCGCGGCATCAGGATGTCCATTGTACCAGTTCACGAAATCCTTGGCGCTGTAACTACCAGGCAAATCTTCGCCAGGTATATCGAGGCGGCGCTCACCTTGAGCGCCCGTAGAATATATGACCGCGTCATAATGCTTGAGAAGGTCGGCCCGGTTGATGTCTGCGCCGAAACGAACATTGCCAAAAAATCTAGCGCGGTTCTCTTGATCGAACGTAGCTTGCAGCACTCGTGTAACAGATTTCATTTTCCGGTTGTCCGGGGCGATACCATAGCGAACCAAGCCGTAAGGAGTTGGTAGCTTGTCGAACACGTCAACGCAGATACTCGAGCTCGATTCCAACAACGACTGTGTTGCGTATAGCCCGGCAGGCCCAGCACCGACCACCGCTACGCGTGCGTTGCTGAGATCCTGATTAACGTCGCCCAGGTGTTCGGTGGGGGGCGCGGTCGGCTCTGCAACCTTGTCACTCATGGTATATGTTCTCCATTCAAAAAGAATATGGTCAAGGCGAAGCCTACTGAACTAGGCGATGCCTCGTTTTTCCAGATACTGCCGTGGCTTCGGGCCTCGCACTTCGATTAGCCTATAGATCTCGGTTCTCTAGAGCCCAATATCCCCTTCGAAACCGCTTTCACGGCCAGCTCACGACGATGAGCTGGCCGTATTCCTGTTTTTGGATTTGCACCAGTCACGCCGCCAGCCAGTTCAGAAAAGTCAAACGCTGTGTCAGAAAAATCATGTTGCATCTGGCGCGATCATTTGGCTTGTGGGGGCACGCACCTATCCAGTCAGGTATGAACCAGCGCGGCCCTTGGCCTGCTGCCGCTATTGAAGAAAGAGACGCCACATGAACGTAGGTATAATCGGTGTTGGCCTGATGGGTCACGGTATCGCGCGCAACGTTTTGCGGCGCGGGGGCTTTGCGCTAAGCTTTCTGGATCACCCCGGCAACCAACCGACCGACGAACTGTTGGGCCTTGGCGCGCAGGCGATGGACACGTCGACCAAGGTGGCTGCGGCCTCGGATGTGGTGATCCTCTGCGTGACCGGCTCGCCGCAGGTTGAGGCAATCTTGACCGGCCCGGAGGGCGTTATCGCCGGGTTGCGCGCCGGTACGGTGGTGGTCGATTGTTCGACCGCGCTACCCGCCTCGACCGTGAAGATGGCCGAAGCGGTCAAGGCTGCCGGAGGTGATTTCATCGACGCCCCCATGACCCGCACCGCCAAGTTCGCCCATGAGGGCAAGTTGAACTTGCTGGTGGGCGGTGACGTCGCCGTACAGGAACAGGTACGCCCCGTGCTGGCCTCCTTCACCGAAGCGGTGACGCATGTGGGTCCGATCAGCGCGGGGCACCGGCTGAAGCTGCTGCACAACTATGTCTCGGTCGGGTTCATGTCGCTGCTGGCCGAAGCGGCGGCGCAATCCGCAGATGCGGGAATTGATCCGCAGTCTTTCGTGGATGTGCTAGCCGGTGGCGGCGGGGCAAGCATTGCGCTGGATCGTCTGGCCCCCTTCATCACCAAGGGCGACCGCGACGCATTGCCGTTCGCCATTAGCAACGCATTGAAAGATTTCGACTATTACCGCGCCATGTCGACCGAAGCAGGCGCACAACACCTGATCGCAGACGGTGTGTATCAGGCCCTGTCGGACGCCGTGGACAGTGGTGAGGGCGACGCCTATCTGCCCGAGTTGGTGCGTATTTTCCGCAAGGACGCCTAACGCGTTTTGCCGGTCTGCTTTAGCCGCGTCGCCATAGTGCTAAGCACCTCATAGGCGCGCCCGACCTCGGCGTGCCAATCGGCCACGACGGCTTGCTGACGTGTGACGACATCGCGATCGTTGCGCGCAGCCGGGCCTGTTAGCGCAGCCTCGGGGCCAAGCGCCAGATTGTTGTCGATGGTGTTACGCAGCAATGCCGCGTGCAATCCGTGCATCGCGTCCTGCGGCACGCCGGCCTCGGTCCAAGCCTCTTGCGCGATGGCTTGCAACACAGTGGTCAAGTTGCACGAGATGACAGCCGCCGCGTGATACAGTGCCTTTGCCTCGGTCCGGACAGGAAAGCACCGCGCGCCGATGGCGGTCAGTAACGGCTCTAGCGTTGCGACGGCGGTTTCATCGCCTTCTAGCCCGCAATATGTGTCCGCAAATTGCGCGACCGACACCGCCGGATTCGCGAATGTCGTCGCCGGGTGCGCGCTGGCCAGCCGCCAGCCCTTGGCCCCAAGCGGCGCCATTTCGGTGGCCGGTAGAAAACCGCTGCAATGCACTGAGATGGCGGCCGGATGATCGCAAGCGGCCAGATCAGCAGCAACCGCCGCGACGCTGGTGTCAGAGACCGTCATCAGCCAGATATCAGCGGGGTGCATATCCTGCACAGATGCCACAGGCCGCCCGGCACCGATGAAATCCGCCGCTAGGGCTGCCTTGTCAGGGGTGCGGTTAGTGATGTCCTGAACATCGCACAACCCCGCCCGCACCAGCAGGTGGGACAACGTCTGCCCCACATTGCCCGCGCCGATCAGATTGACAGTTGGTTTTTGCGTCACCCCATCGCCTTTACTTTGTCGATCAATGCACCGACCACGCCGGTGGTCGACAGATCACCCCCCAGGTCGGGGGTAAAGCATCCCTCGGTCATCGCCTCGGCGCAAGCCTCTTTAATCTGTGTCGCTGCGGTCAACAGCCGTTGGTCGTCATAGCGCAGCGCCAGCCAATCCAGCATTGCCGCCGCAGACAATACCATGCCGTATGGATTGGCCACCCCCTGCCCCGCGATATCGGGCGCAGAGCCGTGTGAGGGTTGGAACAGACCGTTGTTGTCCCCCACTTCCGCAGAGGGCGCGAGCCCAAGACCGCCGATGGTGGCAGCGCCAAGATCGGACAGGATGTCACCGAACATATTCTCAGTGACGACGATATTATAGTGGTTCGGACGCAGAACCATATGCATCGTCATGGCATCGACGATCGCATAATCGACCTCGATATCGGGGTATTCCTTGACCACGCCATCAAAAACGTTGCGGAAAAATGCATAGCTGCGCAACACGTTGGCCTTGTCACAGCAGGTTACACGGCGGACGCCGTCTGCGGGCGCACCGTTGGATTGGCGGGCCAGTTGGAACGCCTTGTGCACGATCCGCTCGATCCCTTTGCGCGTCTGGACAAGGGTATCTGTCGCCACCTCGTCGCGCAGCAACGTACCGCCCCCGCGCGAGGCATAAAGCCCCTCGCTGTTTTCGCGCAGAATGACATAATCAATCTTGTCCGCACCCTTGCAGCACAACGGGCCGGTGATACCGTCAAAGAGGCGAATGGGGCGGATATTCGCGTATAGGTCCAAGCCAAAGCGCAGCTTTAGCGTGAAATCGACGCCTACCTCTGTCCCGTCCGGGCCGACGACACCGGGAATGCCGGCGGCACCGTGCAGAACCGCGTCGGCCTTGGCGCAGGCGTCATAGGTGGCTTGCGGCAGGCTTTCGCCGGTTTTCAGAAAATGTTCCGCGCCGGCAGGGTGCTCGGTAAAGCGCAGGACGTTGCCGGGCAGAACAGCATCCAGCACGGTCAGAGAGGCTTTGCAGATCTCTGGCCCGATGCCGTCGCCATGCACGACAGCGATATCATATTGATCTTTCATGTCTTTTTCCTTTCGGTGATCGGGGGTGTCTGCACGGTGATCGACACGCGGGCCCCCGCTTGCGACCTGTTTGGCCAGACAATCCCCTACAGGGCCGAGCTTTCAAAACCGCATATTCTGAACGCCCCTTCAGCTTTTCCGCGTTTAACCTCGGGGATCGGGGGTGATAGGGAGTAGACAAAGTTGCAACGAGGTTCCCATGACTTTGACCTTTGACCCCCGGAAAATGGCTGCGACGCTTTATACCGGCCAGTTCTGCCCCATGTTCATCGACGGCAAACAAGTGCCGGCCCAATCGGGTGAGGTTCTAGACGTGACCGATCCGGCAAGCGGGGGCGCCATCGCCACCGTTCCGCGAGCATCGGCAAGCGACGTCGATATCGCCGTGAACGCAGCCCGCCGCGCGTTTGAAGGCGAGTGGTCTAAATTTACCCCCTACGACCGTCAGGAAATCCTGCTGCGCATCGCAGATCTGGTCGAAAAGAACTGGAACGAGCTGTGTGTCACCGACACATTAGACATGGGGCTGCCGATTTCGCGCACATTAGGCAACAAGCGCCGGGTGGTCGGGATGCTGCGGTTTTATGCCGGACAGGCCACCGCCCTGCATGGCGATTACATCGAAAACTCGGTGTCTCAGTCGATGATTACCTTTACCACGCGCGAACCTGTGGGCGTTGTGGGCGCGATCATCCCATGGAACGCTCCCACCGCCGCCTCGGTCTGGAAGATTGCCCCGGCACTGGCGACCGGCTGCACCATCGTGCTGAAACCCTCCGAAGATGCGCCGCTGGTGCCCCTGCGCCTTGCCCAGCTGATGCAAGAGGCAGGCCTGCCCAACGGCGTGGTCAACGTGGTGACAGGCTCCGGGTCAGAGGCCGGTGCGCGGCTGGCGTCCCATCCTGATGTGAACAAGGTCGTCTTTACCGGTTCTACCGCGACGGGCCAGACGATTGCCCGCGCCGGTGTTGATACGCTCAAGAAGATCACGCTGGAACTGGGCGGGAAATCCCCGATGATCATCTGCAAAGACGCGGATATCGCCAAGGCTATCCCGGTGGCGGCAATGGCAGTTTATGCTCACTCGGGCCAGATCTGTATCGCCGGATCGCGGTTGTTCGTGGCGCGCGAAATCCATGACGAATTCATTCACGGCCTGTCCGAATACGCGCAAATGCTGAAAATCGGCCACGGGCTTGATCCCGACACCGATCTTGGCCCGCTGATCAACAACCGCCAGGCCTGCAAGGTCGAGGGCTATATCACCTCTGGCCAAGAGGAAGGCGCGCAGCTGATTACAGGCGGCGACCGTCCCACAGGGGTCGCCTACGAGGGGGGTAACTTCCTGCGTCCTGCAGTCTTTGGCGGTGTTGACGACGGGATGACCATCGCCCGCGAAGAGATTTTCGGCCCGGTCATTTCCGCCATGCCCTTTGATACGCTGGACGAGGCCGTGACCCGCGCCAACGCCACGCCGTATGGTTTGGCGGGCGGCATTTTTACCCGCGATCTATCGACCGCGCATAAAATGGTCAAACGAATCAAGGCCGGGTCGGTCTGGGTCAACATGTACCACGCGATTGATCCCGCCGTGCCCTTTGGCGGGCTGAAAATGTCGGGCTATGGCAAGGAAGGCGGCGTCGAGCATCTGCACGCCTATCTGGACACCAAGGCTGTGTGGATGCAAACCGACTGATCCGCGTTTCAATGGGTTGAAACACGCCATCCTGCGGATCATCGGCCTGCCGGGTAGTACTGTCTTGTGCATACCTGTTCAGGATTCCTGCATTGTCGGGCAAAGGTCACGTTCGTAGACTGCGGCGTCGACCGTAAAATACCCTGCCGGGCTAGGGAGAGCACACAACCCCCGGCAAACAGACCGCTTTACGGCTACTATTCACATGGAACAGGAGGAGACATCCATGGATCGCAGAAAATTCCTGAGAAGCGGCGCAATCGCCGCGACAGGTGCCACACTGGCGGCCCCGGCCATCGCACAAGCCAGCCCCAGCGTCACTTGGCGTCTGGCGTCGAGCTATCCCAAATCGTTGGACACGCTGTTTGCGTCCAGTGAAGAAATGGCCAAAGCGGTCTATGAGCTGACCGACGGCCAGTTTGAAATTCAGGTCTTCGCCGGTGGCGAATTGGTGCCGCCATTAGGCATCGCCGACTCCGTGGGCGATGGCACCGTCGAAATGGGCCACACCGGGTCGTATTTCTACATGGGCAAAGACCCTGCGTTTGCCTTTGGCACAGCTATGCCATGGTCGGGCAACGCCCGTCAGTATCAGGCATGGATGCACGAAGGCGGCGGCAACGACCTGATCAACGAGGTTCTGACGAACTTCAACCTGATCAACATGCCCGCAGGCAACACCGGCACCCAAATGGCCGGTTGGTACCGCAAGGAGATCAATTCGCTGGAAGACCTAAAAGGTCTGAAAATGCGTATTGGCGGACTTGGCGGCACCGTGATGAGCCGCATGGGCGTCATTCCCCAACAGATCGCTGGTGCGGATATGTATCCCGCGCTGGAGCGTGGCGTGCTGGACGCGATCGAGTTTGTCGGCCCGGCCGACGATGAAAAGCTGGGCTTCTACAAGGTCGCCAAATTCTACTACGCCCCCGCCTTCTGGGAACCATCGGGCGAGTTGAGCTATTTCATCAACGCCGATGCTCATGCTGCATTGCCCAAGCATTTCCAAGCGGCGCTCAAGCACGCTTCGCGATCTAGTGGCGCGCAGCTTTTGCACCGCTACGACACCCGAAACGCGGCGGCCTTGCAACGTCTGCTGGCCGAGGGCGTCCAGGTTCGCACCATGCCAGAAGAGATCCTGCGCGAGAGCTATCGCCAGACCCACATGCTCTATGCGGAAATGTCAGATCAAAGCGCGAGCTTTAAGAAGATCCACGATCACATGTTCGATTTCATGGACAAGGCGCGGACCTTTACGAACATCTCTGACTTTGCCTTCGACTATGTCGGGTATCAGGCACAACAAGGCAACTGGCCCAAAAGCTAAGGCTTTCAGGCTTTGACAATAAGAGGGTGCGTCCATTCGGACGCGCCCTTTATCTATGTCGGCGGGTCGTGCTTGATGACCATGGTCACACATGCCATGCAGGCGCAGCTCCCCACTGCGCAGCACTCTTTTTCAGAGGTGTTTACCGCTGTCACCAACGGCCTCGCGTTCGCCTCTTTGCGCAGGCCCTAGGCAATGAGCCTCTAATCCTGCGATGCCCCCAGCGGCGACAGTTGCAGCGGCGGCAGCCCACCGCCGGACGATCCGGGCAAACCGGGTAGCGATCCGCCTGTCGACCCCGGCAGGCCCGGCAATGATCCCCCACTCATCCCCGGCAGGTTCTGCTGGATTCCGCCCGGTATTGGCGGTGGGACTTCCTTGTAATGGGTCACAAGGCCGGGAAAGATGATGACGATGGCCAGAACCAGAACCTGCAAACCGATGAACGGCAGCGCGCCCTTATAGATTTCTATGGTGCGAACCGCCTTCATCCGGCGCGTGCTTACAGGATCGGTCCAATCCTCATCCGGTGCGACCGAGCGGAAGTAAAACAACGAGAACCCGAAAGGCGGCGTCAAGAAGGATGTCTGAAGGTTGATGCCCAGAATGACACCGAACCAGATCAGGTCGATGCCCAATTGAGACGCCACCGGCACCAGCAATGGCACCACGATAAAGGCGATCTCAAAGAAATCCAGGAAACAGCCAAGGACAAAAACGATCAGGCTCACAAAGACCAGAAACCCAAGCTGCCCGCCCGGCAATTGCAGCAACAGCTCTTCAATCCACAGGTTGCCGTTGATGCCGTAGAAGGTCAGGCCGAAAATTCGCGCACCGATCAGGATGAACATCACAAAGGCCGCCAGACGCGCGGTCGCATCCAGCGCGGATTTCAGCATAGTATAGTTCAACCGCCGCCGGATAAACGCCAGCACCAGCGCGCCTGCGGCCCCCATCGCGCCGCCCTCGGTTGGGGTGGCAATACCAAGAAAGATGGTGCCAAGCACCAAAAAGATCAGCGCCAGTGGCGGGATCAGCACGATCACCACTTCCTCGGCCAGATAGGACATCAGCCCCAAGGACAGCTTGCGATTGAGCATTGTCACGCACAGGGCAAACAGTGCGGCCAGAGTAACCGATGCCACCAGCCGGATTTCGGATGCAAAGCCGGTAAAGCCCCAGCGTTGCGCGGTCAGAGCCACGCCGACCGATACCACGATGATCCCGGCCAACGACCCAAGACCACCCTTGAACTTGTGCGCCTCCAACGGCAGCGCGGGCATCATGCTGGGGCGAAAAATACTGAGCCAGACCACAAAGGCACAATAAATGCCGATGGTGATCATCGCCGGAACAAAGGCCCCCACGTACATGTCGCCCACGGGGCGGCCCAGCTGATCGGCCATGACGATCAAAACCAGCGACGGCGGCACGATCTGCGCCAGCGTTCCCGACGCCACAACCGTGCCTGACGCAATCGCGGGGCTATAGCCATAGCGCAGCATGATCGGTAACGATATCAGCCCCATCGCCATAACGGATGCCGCAACAATCCCGGTTGTTGCCGCCAAAAGCGAGCCTACCAGCACCACCGCCAACGCCAGCCCGCCGCGCACGGGGCCGAACAACTGGCCGATTGTGTCCAGCAGATCCTCGGCCACACCGGATCGTTCAAGGACAAGCCCCATGAAGGTAAAGAACGGAATCGCCAATAGCGTTTCGTTCGACATGATCCCGAACACTCGGCTGGGATGCGATTGCAGCAAGGGCCATGACAGGTTGATCTCGTTCGAGTAGGGCGACAGCTCGACACCGATCACGAAAAAGGCCAGACCGCCCGCAGCAAGGGTAAAGGCCACAGGATAGCCCAGCAGCAGCATCGCCATCACCGAGCAGAACATGATGGGCGCGAGGTTATGTGCGATCAGATCAATCATAACAGATCAAGCCCTTCGTCGCTTGGGGTATCGATTGACACGCCTCTTAGCACTGCAATCCGCTTGATGATTTCCGACACGGCCTGAAACAGCAGCAGTACAAAGCCCAGCAGGATCAGGAACCTTGCCGGCCAGATCACTAGTCCGCCGAAATTTGACGAGGTTTCGCCCGACAGCGCGGCGCGCAGGAAAAACGTCCAGCTTAGCCAGGACATCAGGATGCAGAACGGCGTCAAAAACGTGATGTGGCAGACAAGGTCGATCACATCGCGGGTTTTCTGGGTCAGCATGCTGGTCACGATATCAATCCGCACATGGGCATTGCGGCGCAGCGCGTCTGCTGCCGTCAACATGAAGACCGCGCCGAAAAAGTACCATTGCAGCTCTAGCCACGCATTGGACGACACGTTGAAGGCCTTGCGCGAAATGGCATTGGCCGCGCTGACCAGAACGGCGGCCAGCACGAACCACGACACGTAGCGGCCGAAAAGCTCGGTCACAGCATCGATGGCGCGCGAAATTTTCAATATTAAGGACATCATCTTTTGGCCCCCCCTGTTTCCGGTTTCCCAGCTTCGTTTCATACCGCAAGCCAAGTCGGTCGGGCAGATGATCGTCAATTATAATACGTTGCCGGTGAAGCAAACCCCCGCCTATCAGCATGTTTTCACTGCTGACAGGCTATGCGCATGATAGCATCAAATCGTCCACCCCTTGCCGCCCTGCTTGCGCTACAATTGTGCTGCCAATGCCTCGTGCATCGCCTCCAGATCGGTTCGGATCAGCGACATCAACTGTTCCGAGAAACTGTGATGCACATACCCGCGTGGCGTAATGATCCCAACGGCCCGATGCGCGTGGTCATGGGCTATCGGAATAATGCTGCACCCGCTCAGGGTTTGCGCCGAAAGCGCGATGCTTGGCACGATACAAACGCCAAGCCCCGCACTGGCAAAGGCAAGCGCGGTTTGCCCGCTGACCACCTCGTATTGCACCTTTATCTTCGCGCCTTCCTCGGCCACCAATCGGTCAAACAACGCACGCACGGCGGTCGCCTTGTTCAACAGGATCAGCGGAAAGTCCTGCAACTGTGTCACTGTCAGCTGCTTGATATCGTCATTCATTGCTTCAGGCACGCAGGCAATCAGCGGATCGTCGATGATCTTGTCAAAGAAGAAGTCAGAGAGGTTCGGCACCTCAGGCCCAATGTAGAATTCAACCTCTTGCTGCTCCAGTAACAGCAGCGCGGCGGCGGTGGGCACTTCGGTCACTTCGACCACGCTGCGCGGATAGCGCAGTTTGAAGGTCGACAGGATTTCTCCCAACCGGCCAGCGGCCAGCGTCGGGGCGCAGGCGATGCGGATCTTGCCTTTGCGCTGTTCGGCCAGATGCGTTAGCCGGTCAAGGCTGATTTCCACATCTTCCATCGACTTGCGGATCTGTTCAAACAGGATCTGCCCTTCGGCGGTCAGCAGCGCCCGTTGCGGGGTGCGCTGAAACAGATTGATGCCGATCTGCTCTTCCAGATTGCGAATTTGCATACTCACCGCCGAGGCAGAGCGATTGCTTTCCTCTGCGGCGCGCCGAAAGCTGCCGTGTTCGGCCGCCAGCAAAAACGTCCGAAGAAGTTTTAGATTGATATTCGACATGTGATCCAAAGCAAATTGCGTTCTTCCTGAAACAGGGAAAGCGGCGGACGCTTTAACGATCAGGTTCGTTTCTAGGGGCAAGACGCACGCCCCAGTTAGCGGGCTTGTTAACCCTTTCCGCAATTACTGTAAATCAGATGGCCACAGTGTGAAAACGCCCCGGTTGCCGGGGCGTCACCTGCGCGGGTGGATCAGCCGAGGTTCAGCCAGACGTTTCCGGCTTACCCTTTGGCAAACCCTGAAATCACATTGGCCGGTTCTGTCGCAAAATTTCCAGTTGGTTGAAGAACGGCTTTCGCTTGACGCACCTATGCTGCGAGATCAGCAAACAGCTTGAATGCAGGCATGTCTTTTTGAGCAAGCTGACCCTTACGGATCATGTGCGCCGTTTCGATCCCGGCTAGCGTTGCCACAGCCGAATGGAACGCTTTGAAGCCGAGCATTGGTCGGGTGATCCGCTTAATAAAACGGTGGTCTTGCTCAACGATGTTGTTGAGATATTTGGATTGAACGATACCGATGATCCGACCAACTCCAGTGACGGGGTGCCGCCCATCAGAATTCTAGGATGATCTAGGTGTGGCCATTCACACATCGGATACAGACGACCACCCATCCCTGCATTTTGAAATCGCCGGGGCAAAGGTTTCTGATGGGGACGTTGGCCATCCCGGCAAGGGCCAAATTTGGCGCCAGATTGACGTGCGCTGCCAGACTGATGAAGCCATCTGGCTCTTTGATCACATACAGAAGCTGGATCAGAAGCCCATTTTCCTGAAACTCCCGACCGTGACACATAAGCAGTCCGGCGAGCTGTTGATGCCATCTAAACGTCATCGGCGGGTCCGCCAAGCAATAATTCACGGAGTGACAGTTAGCCGCTTTCTCTAGCCCACGACCCGGAAAACGTCACCCGTCGTTGAATTTCGGATAAGATCAACGCGCGTTCCATCCCAGTGGTAAGCAAGGTGACGCCCTTGTGTAGGGTTATGCGCGCGATCTGGATAGAAGAGGCCGACACAATCCCCTTCCCCGCATACACTTGGATAGACAATCCCGTCCGAGCCCGTCGCTCGAAGAGATACAGCAAGTTGTTGCGGGTTCGTGTAGTCAACTGGGTCGAGTGCTTCTCCGAAATCCTGTGCGTCGCGTCTAATGTCATGCAACTCCGCATCCACATCCAACAGGAGTTCGCGAAACTGCGAAACCCAGCCCGGCGCCTCGTTCGTGGCTGACATAAAACCTTCATGGTGATGCGCAGTCTCATCGACCGCAGTTTCAAAGTCACTGGCGATATAGAGGACACCCAAACGGCCATCTAAAAATCGGCTAGGCCGATCCACACTGGTATGTGTGAACGGCGCCATCAGATAACTGGCCCCCTGCCCACCAACCCGTCGCTCAGCTGGGATCAGGTCAATGTTGCCAATGGTCTCCATCAGCCTTGGATTTGTTTTCTGCTCAGCCGAGATAAGCAAAGGCCAGTCTTCTGGCTCAGCAATGTCCTCGAACAAGTCGATTGGCGGGAACGCGCTTCGGATGATCCGGACAGCGCGTTCCCACACCACATGATTGACTGGAACTTCGGCGGGATTGATTACCAAGCGCCACGCTCCGCATCGACATACCGGCGAACGCGCATGAGGTCCGTGAGATCACCGCCAAGCATGATATCAAAAGCTGAACGGTCACCAAATGCTGTGTTTCGAGCTTTGATCCAGGCGTAGGTTCGATCCGGTTCCGAAAAGATGATGCGAAGAGCTTTATGGATGCCCAGAAGATTGGATAGTCTTGCTTTCATGTCTCGGTCAATGCGCCCCGGCTGACCGGCTTTCCAGCGGCGATAGGTTCGCACTGGAAGGTCAAGCAGTACGGCGGCCTCTTCATCCGTGATGTCCCATTTTCCGAACAGGTTAAGGACGGCACGCAGCATGGTTCTGTCGCAAAGTTTTCGCGGTTGGTTGGACCGGCTCGCGAGTGGTAGGTGTGGGTTTTTGAGTTTGAAAGCGAGCGGCCAACCCTGACGATTGATTTCAAAGGGAACCATTTCCCGAAGAGCGTGATCCTTTACGCTGTGTTTTTCTATGTCCGCTACGGTGTCTCGTATCGGGATCTTGAGGAGATCATGGCCGAACGCGGCGTTGAAATTGATCATGCCACGCTGAACCGCTGGGTGGTGAAATTCTCGCCGCTGATCGCTGCAAGTGCACAGGCCAGAAAGAAGCCGACAGCCGTCTCTTGGCGGATGGACGAGACATACATCAAGGTTCGCGGCAAGTGGACCTATCTGTACCGTGCTGTAGATCGGGACGGGCAAACCCTTGATTTTATGCTGTCAGAGCGTCGCGATACCGCTGCCGCACGAAGGTTCTTCAAGCGTGCCGTTGGCACCAACGGTGTCCCAGACCGAATTGCCATCGACAAGAGCGGCGCCAATTTAGCTGGCTTGCAAAGTCTCAACGTCATCCTCAAATTCACGGGAACTGGTCGGATCATCAACATCGTTCAATCCAAATACCTCAACAATATCGTCGAGCAGGATCATCGCTTCATCAAACGGATTACGCGGCCAATGCTCGGCTTCAAAGCGTTCCATTCTGCGGCTGCAACGCTAGTTGGGATCGAAACCGCACACATGATCCGCAAGGGACAGCTAGGCCAAATAGGGCACTTACCCTTCAAGCAGTTCGCCGCCCTCGCAGGATAAATGTGTCCAGTGCCTACACACATTTATGCAGTACGAAACTTTGCGACAGAACCCTTTGTCCTCGATGCTCTGGAACAGGCCCTGCATGATCGACGCCCTGTTCAGAAGGGCGGATTGGTCCACCACTCGGATCGCGGAGGGCAATATTTGTCCATTCGATACACCGAGCGTTTGGCCGA
>Ga0209345_10004375_pt1 | contig 13721 bp, 5 predicted proteins | sample Cruoilmetagenom7_FD_187294 | JGI IMG/M metagenome (GOLD analysis project Ga0209345, IMG submission 187294) | Oil polluted marine microbial communities from Coal Oil Point, Santa Barbara, California, USA - Sample 7 (SPAdes) (version 2) | ecosystem: Environmental > Aquatic > Marine > Oil seeps ...
AAAGGATCTAGAAAAAAATCTAAAAATTAGATCTGTTTTATATTTTTCATATAATGAAGATATTTATTAATGTATGTACAATATTTTATGTTTATGAATAAGATATGAAGATTTACTTTCAACTAGCAAAGATTGAGTGATAGACATGTTTATAAATAATTATTATATGAAAAATATAAAACAGATCTAATTTTTAGATTTTTTTTCTAGATCCTTTTTGAAAATTTCTTAATTGGATTTTTTGAAAAAATCGAAAAAAATTGCCATCTGAGGACGATTTCTCAATGACTTTTTAAAAAAATTCTCAAAAATCAAAAAAAAATCTTAAAAATATAAAAGTTGTGTTAATCGATAGGAAATTTGATTTTACATCTATTGGTACAATTTATATGTTAGTCATCCAATAAATAAATTTTTCGATTTTTTTAAATTTTTTTAAATTTTTTATTGTAATATAGAGAATTTTTTTTTCTTGAAATAATGAATATTTAATAATTGTTATTATTAAAGTTTCTCTGTTTTGCTTGTAGGAGATCTGAAATGGTTTTAGGGAACTTTGATGCAGTAGCAACACCGTAATAATAAGAGTCAATTTCAGATTCAATTGTTGGAGTTGATGATCCCATAAATTTATGAAAATCAACAAGTCCACCACCATTACCTTTTTGTGACTTGGATGCGTTGATTAAAGCACTTGTAATCATATGTGCAGCGACTATGTTAAGTTTTGCACCATTTTCAGGATTGATATAATTACTATTATTTCCTGAATTTTGTGCTTGTAATTCATCATTTAAAGCATTTTCTATTGTAGATGCAATATATGTATTGTAATTAGTCAATAAATTTCTATCTTGTTGTTGGAATTTTGATTTATTAATAGAACTACCAATTGATTGATATTTTGTATCAATTAAATCATCCTCATCGCGAGAAATAGTTGCGGCAGAAAGTCTTTTAACAAGACCAGAAGTTGCTAATCTTAATCTTGATCCAAACCATAACCAAAAGATTGTAACAGAGACATTTGTACAAAGAGAAACAAATAACATATAAAAAGAAAAATCTGGAATAGTTTCTGTTGGAAAGTATCTATTGATACAATAAGGAACGTCTGGAATTGCTACAGTCATATTATTACAATTAGTCCAATCAACAATCATATAAACAATATGGAAAAATCCCCAAATTGCCCAAACCAAACATATAATTGTTTGGATAGTGTATGCAATAGAACTTTTATAATTAATCCAAAGATTTAATGTTACTAGTAATGGTATCATGAATGTTGTAGATGCTGCAAAATAATAAAATATGTCTGAATTCCAAGGATCTAAATCTTGATCTGCAAATCTAAACGCCATTAAAGAAATTGCATAAACAACAATAGCAGCTGATTGCAAGATTGCCATCAGAGATGAAACTGTTTTGAGAGACCTCAAAGGATCTCTCCTACTTTGAAAATTAGCTTCCATTCGGAATGACATAGAAATTTTTTTCTAAAAAAGGATATTTTTTTTTGTTTTTTTTCTTTGTTATTTACACCTATCACACTAAAATAATTTTCGAAGAATAAACGCTTATGTTTTTTTTTGCTTTTTAAAACAAAAAATAGTTTTTTCAAGTGAATATATATATGTATATATATATTTTGCTTTTATTTATATTCATTAGAATTTATCATTCTTATGTATAAACCTAAAGTTTTTTTTAATTTTTTAAAAATTGATATGCTTCAGTAGTAATTCTTGCATTTTGCAAATCTTTGCTATTTTCTTCAACTGATCTAGCAGAAATAGGTGGGTCGTATCTGTAAATTTGCACTGATGGGTCTGTTGGATCCGGACCTAAAGGTAAATTTCCTTCAAGATACAATCTTAATGTTTCTGCAACATTTGGCGATGGTGTGATACTATCTGATGTAAATGTAATAAGAGCACCAAAAATTGTTGTATCTGCGTTACCTGGAGAAAGTTCAGTAGGAACTGCTAATAATGACAATGCACGTTCTCCAGCTGACGGAACAAAAGCAGATTCAACAAGTCCTAATTTTCCAGTTAATTCATCTGTCCAAGTACCAGAAACTGATGATTTACCAATTGCTGTATGTTCACGTTTTAAATCTAAAACAAATTGAGATTCAGCAAATGCTGGTGTTCCCCAATTAATATCATATGTTTGAGCATTATCTGATTTTCCTTGTCTACAAAAACAAGGGAAATTAATGTCACTATCTAATTCTTGTAAAATATAAATAACGTTTGAGCCATCAAGTGCTGCATTGATTTCAATACCTTGAAATCTACATTCAGCTTCATTATAGTAATTATATGCCCATGTATTGAATCTAAATTGTGTTGCATATGTACCATCTGATTGAAGAGTGATAATTTGACGATCGTGTTGCCAAACTTCACCTGGAAGAGAACTGTATTTGATATAAAATTCATGCCTATTTTGGAAAGCTTGACTTTCTGGGCTGCATAAAAATGAATTTAAATTATAAGCAGAACATTGAGCAATTATTACCAAAACAAGTAAAGATAATAACGTAATTTTCATTTTTTTTAATTTTTTTAATAGTGGTTGTTTCAGAAAAATAAATTTATTTTTTTGTTTTTTTTTATTTTTTTTGAATAGAAAGTTTTTTTTACCTGTTTTTTTTAATACCACCAGGGAGTTTTTTTTTGGAATACTTTTCAAGCAAAAAAAAACATGTTAACATTGTTTTAATCAAATTCATTAAATGGAATATAATCATCATTGTCAGAAGATGTATTATCTATGATTGAAAGAATGTTTTTATCATCTAACAGATTTGTATTAAATTCAGAACTTAGTTTTTCATAATCGACATTCTCTCTATTGCTACAAATCTGGTGTATACAATAGTTTAAATAATACCCTATATCATTGCAACAATTTACAAACCAGTTAATGGAGGATTCATTTATTTCTCTTGTCTGATTCATTTTAGCAGAATTAGAAAAATAAATTTTTTTACTCCATTAATTTTCTTCTTGTTGGTTTATTTAAATTAAAATTATTATTTTTTTACCAGTATTCCCATCGACTTGGAAGATAATCATCCAACGCAGTTGAATAAAATTGACCTGATGGAGCTTTTGCTATTCTATATTTACATGTTACAAAACAATAAACCAGTAATATACCAGCCAGTATAGCTAAAAATATTACTAATCCTGAAGCTTGGGTACTAGCAGATTCTCCTGAATTCCACCAATACATAGAAGTTCCAGTAGGATCATCCATTATTGTTTGATCATCTATCGGTTCCCCTACTACAACATCATACCATGTACCATCAACAGCCAGATTTCTATTAATTATGTAAATCCACTGAACTGTTGCTCTTTTATCATCAATACCAACGTTCGAATTTATGAAATCTATTCTTGTTGATCTTATTCCTATTGGAAGGCCAGAAGCTGCATTACCTTCTAAATCTATTGTGGTATTTGGAGAAGTTATTGGCAATCCATCTAACCAATATGCTGCAACATATCCTTGAGGAGTAAAATCTCCAGTTCTTTCAAAATCATAATCATCATCAGATTCAAAAAAATGTTCATTTCCAGCAAAAATGAATTCAACTACAGTGTTCACGCACGATCTTACATAAACGCAAGCTAATTCATTTTCCCATTGTCCTCCGCATTGATCAAATATATTTCTTCTTATTATTATAAAATCATATTCTTCTGCATATATTGCTGCACCTTTTGCATTGAAAAACTCAGAATTCTCTATAATTAAAGAACCGCAAGACGAAGTAAGGTCAAGAACTCTTGCTCCATCATACCCCATAAAAATAGTAGATTCAAAAGCAATAGAATCAAATTGACCAGAAACTGCACTATTTTTTGTTCCATCTCCATTAAATGTACAATTTATAAATGATATCGATGAAACGTCAGACATGATTGCTGTTCCAGGTTTTATTGTTGGTTGAAGGTTACCAATAGCATGTGTAAATATTATATTTTGAAATGTTATGATGCCTGCATTCAACAGTATTGAATGAACACCAACGTTTATTTCCGCTGGATTTTCTAAATCAGATGAAAAAATAGTCCAATTTCCTGCTCTAATATCCACAGTTTGTGTGAAAGGAATGTTTTGATTCCTTAACTCTATTTGTCTTAATGGATCAACACAAGATAATACTGCTTGATTAATTGAAGTAAATAACCATGTGTTATAATAAGCGTTTTCCACAACAAATGTATCATTTTGTGGATCTACTATGCAAGTATCTGGTGGTAAAACAGGGCACGCATCATTACAAATTGCACATTCAGCAAAAAATCCTTGCATGACATCTCCGTAAGTATTACAATAAATAATATCAGCATTTAACCCCTGAATACCAGGACCATTGGTCGGTAATTGATCAGCAGTTATATTGCCTAATGCAAGAAGTTCCATTGCATCAATAGAATTCATTGCAGAAGCTATGATTCTTAATGGATAAAGTCCGGGTTGGAAAAATGGAAATAATGTTGTATTAACTGTTCCAGGAATAAGTGTTTTAGCCATTGTATCTCTATCAATATCGTAAAGCCTTAAACCGATAGTAAAACCTCTTTCAGTCGGATTGATAGAAAATTGATTAATACCATTACTTCTTCCAGTTTTATTATCTTCATTTAATTCCTTTGAACTTTCTGCAGTTTCTTGATTTGCATTCGCACTAAAAACATCTTGTGGTCTAAGCGTTGTGCCTAATACACTATCAGTTGTTCCATCAAACGAAGGAACATCATCAGTAGTTGCGTCATTAAGACCAAGTAAATTAATACCATCCGAAGAAAATATTCCACTTAAATCATTTGCATTGGCTGAAACTTCACCATCAGCAACAGCCAATTCCGCAGAAGTAGAGAAAACTCCAGTATCTGTTTGGTTTGTAAGTAATTGACAAGTATTGTTTCTAAACGTCCATATTCTTGGACGGCCAAAACCATGAACTTCCCAACAAGCAAATCTAACTTTATTTCCTTGCCCACCTCCAATTGGAAATAAGAATGGTTTTGATTGATTAGCAATATTATTTTCACATATATAATCACCTAAAGAATCGACGTTTCCCTCTAAGTCAACTAAAGCTATTTCTTCATATTGTCTCATTCCGCAATTAATAAAGATATTTTTAACAATTTCCCAATTTGCAGGTTGATGGATAGAAATTACTCTACCATCAAAATCCATAAATGTATTGTTTATAAATGAAGCAAAACTAAAAACTCCATCACCACTTGGAGGTTCGACTGGTCTAACGATTCTACCATCTTGGGTAGCTATTTGATCTGGTGTTAAATCTAATTGTTGACCAAAACCATTTGTTGATGTAATAGGTTCACCTTCTTCATCAACCACAACCACAAATGGAGAAAGATTGATTCTTCTATGTTTTGTAAAATGAACAAATATACCATCTACATCAGGAGATCTTTCTGTCAAGAAAACAGTTCCGTCTGGAAGGATCACAACACCAACTGCTCCTCTTGGATCATCAATAAATCCTAATTGTGTCCCTTCTGGATAATGCCAAAAATTGTAAACAAGAGAGTTTTGGAAAACAAATTCTCCATCTTCGACTCTCATAAACACATCCATTACTCTAACTCTATCTTCTGTTCCAATAAAATAACGTCCATCAAGACAAACTTTATTAAATATAATCTGAAAAGCATTAAATTCATCAAGAGTTCTAAACATGTGTGGAGATTCTTCTTCAACAATCGTGTCATATTCATAACGAAATTCAATAAATTCCAAAATTGTTCTATCGGCAAGAATAACATGATTTCCATAAATAACTGGTTTGTCGCAACAATTCAAATCATTCAACCCAACAGCCCAAAAATCCATGAAAAATCTAATATCTTCTCTTCTCAATCTTGCTCTTTCTGATGTAACACTACACTGATTCAATGTTAAAGAGAAAATATTACAATCTGTGACATTATGAATGTATCTAAACCCATATTCTTCAACTCTGTTCAAGTCGTGTCTTGGGTTTGATTCCATCATCGGGTATTGTTCATCAAAAGATAAACAATCAGGAAAAGAACATCCTAAAATAACTAAAGAACCTGGAGCAGTAAAACCAAAATCTTCAGCATCATCTTGTATTTGTCTTGTAAATTTAGTTCTTACCAAAGCATTGGTTTTAAAAATTTCAGATCTGTCAGTAAATAGAATACCAGAAGTGTGTGTGAAAAGAGCACCAAATCTTCCATGATTTGCTACATTGCTGTGAAAATTTTCTACTGGCATATTTCCTCCAATAAATCTATAGGTGACAGAAGATTGATCTGGTTGGTCGAGAGAAACCGATTGAATATTTCCTCTAAAAACACAAGTTCTAGATGGATCAGTGTCAGTATTACATCCTCTATCTGGATCAAGATCTGGAATATCAAATAATTGATCTGCTTGTTCTGCATCTCCACCATTACCAAATATAGCTTGAAATGCAACTGCTGCAAGGTTCGTTGTTGTAATTGTTCCTAAATCTCCAAATGCTTCTATTGACACAATATCAACATTTTCACCCTCAGAAATACCAACACACTCTTCGAGCAAGTTTTCATCAAATCTAACAGTATAGACATTTCTTGCTCTAAAAGCTCTTCCTGTTGTTAAAATCCATCTATTCAATTCAACATCGACAGTGACTGCTTCGATATCAATTGTTCTTGTAAAAAAATTACGAATAGTGTTATAAGCTAATCTAAAAAATGATCCTAATGGACCTACAACAGCTCCAGCTTCATTAACACCATCTCCAATAATTTCATTATTTAGCAAAGTAAAATTATTTGGTGGAGTTACACCATCATCATCATCATCCGCAGTATCAAAAAATTCAGACTCTCCAGTTGGTGAAAATACTGGAAATGGATTTGTGTTTGGATGAACCCAAACTACACCTCTCAATGTAATATTGTTTCCACGTATACCATGATCTGATGCAACAATAACAGCTCTATCATAAGATCCTAACCAAAAATTTGACCTTCTTATATCTATAGTTTCTTCAAAAACATTTTCTCCTTTCTGAACAACAACTGCATCAAATCCGCAATTTTCAATAGCTGGTTGGATTCTATTATATCTTAGTGTTTCGAAATCAGGAGTTTGTGGTCCATAATCTTGATTTACAACACATGCTTCAAATAATTGTCTAGGTCTTGATTGATGACATCCATTAGTACAAACTCTTCTATTCCATTGTTGAGGATGACCTTGAACCCAATCTTGAATTGAACCAGTAATCAATGGAGAAATTCTAGATGATTCATGCATAATTCCTTCTCCTGTGAAGAAATGTAAAACTTTTAAAGCAAATCTATTCAAAAGATCCCATCCACTATCAAGTCTTAAACCAAATCTTTCATACCTCCAACCAAACGGTAATTGTTGAGCAACATTAGAACGTTGAAACCATAGAGATGCGTCAGGTGGAACATGATCAATATAGAAAGCAGCTGAAGTATTCAATAATGATCTATTTGGACAAACAGTAATATCGAATGATTGAAATCCATCACATCTACAAGTTAATTGACCATTTGGATTACAAATTAATTGTAATGCTTCCATTCCAGTATCAACAGGTTGTTGAATTGGTTCAGTACAATTAGGATCAATTGTAAAATTACACATTGGGGCTGGTATTGCTGGAATTGTCATATTATCGAGACCTCCAAGAGTAACATCCCCTAAACAAGAACAAGGCCCAGGTCCAGGAATATTATAAGAATTATCACACGGAAGTGTTAATAATCCATCAGACGGCACTGGATGTCCTGGTGCATAAGTTGCTCCAACACAATTAGTTTGATTTGTTAAAATTGCACAAAGATAATCTACACCATCAAAAGTTAGAAGGCCATCAACAACTAAACAAAGAGTATTGTTTATACATGGTGTTTGAGGAATACAACTAACATCTCTTATACAAGGAACAGTAAGAGCCATATCATCACAAAGACAAGATACTTGAATAAAACCATCAGTCATACAAGAACCTGAACCTAAATTACAAGGATGGAAAACACCTTCATAATATAATGTACCATTAATACAAGTTTCTTCATTACATGACACTAACGCCATTCCATTACTACAAGTTTCTGGAGGAACTGGAGGAGGGTCTCCAGTTCCTAGTGTTCCACCCTCAAATGGACATTGAACCACAGTATCCAAACAAAACTCTCCAGGCAAACCATCAGGAATTGCCCATTCACATTCTTGATAAAGACCAGCATTTCCAGCCGCTTGAGACCCAGTTGAATTTGTTGTGAAATTTGCATTAAATCCTTCTGGACATGGACAAGGCAAAGCATCCAAAGATCCAGACATTATTATAACAGTATCAGTACAATTTGTGTCCACTGTCACATTAACTAACAATGTGATATTATCCATTGGTGGAGGTAAAGTTATATTAACTGTGATGATTTCTTGACAAACATAAGTATATTCAAATGTTTCATTTTGTAATTGACAGTTAAGAGTCAATGTATTGTTTCCATCAACCAATTGCTCTAAATCTGGTGTGAGAAATGGAATATTGACATTTAAATCTCCATCAAAAATCTCTTGTTCAACAACTTCTCCATTTCCGAGAGTAACATTAACCATACTTGATTCACAAGTGCAAGGAGCATAAACAGAACAATCACTATCGAATACAACAACACCTTCTGCTATTTCAACTTGTTGACAATCATCAAGTAAAGTTTGTGCAATATCAAGACATTGCATTACTCCATTTACACATCTTAATGTTGGTGTAATATCATAATCACAATTGATTGGCAAATTATCTTCAATTGCACAATGTCTATTATTCCAAATAGCAAATTCTCCCCTACTAATATGATTTGCATTTAAGTAAACACAAGCTTCAGTTTGACCTCCACATGGACAAAATTTATTATTATTGATATCATAATTATGCAATCCTGATGACCAAATTGCTGATCCTGGAGTTTGTTCAAACGAGGAACCAGTAACTTCAAGAGTAACATATTCTTCACAAGCCCATTGACACATTACTCTATCACCTAAATAATTTCTAATTGTAGAATCAACAATTGTTAAATTCTGATTTCTCAAGCAAGATATATAAATAGGTTCAAGAGGTTCTCCACCTGATTTTGTACAATTTTCTGCAAATGTAGAATAATTTCCTAATTGCATTCTTAGATCTCTTAATATAAAACAAGGATCTCTTTGTGAAGGATCAAGATAAAATGGTTCAGGATCATCAGGTCCAGCATTACATCCAAGAACATCTTCTGCTGCAAGTGATTCAGTACCTTCTGGAAGTGAAAGACGAATATCTCTAAGAACAAAACAAGGATCTCTATTTGCTGGATCCAAAACAAATGGTTCGGGATCATCAGGTCCAACAGTGCAACCAAATTTATTTTCCATTGGTTCAAGCATTTCCTCTTCTTCTTGTGGAGGAGAAGTTGGAATTGTACATGGTTCAGTGTCATTCACAAAATTGAATGTAAAACCCCCAAATTCAACAATAGGAGTTATGTAAAGAGGATCGAAAATTGAAAATGGAATAAATCCAGTTGAATTTAATTCAAGACCTGGAATAAAAACAAGATCTCCTTCTTCCCATTCTGTTGGTAATGGGACTCCATACATTGACATTGCATCTGAAGCATTGACAAATATTCCTGGAAAGAAGTTTAAAGCCCAATAAGGCACCATTCCATCATTTGCAAACCATCCTGGAATAAATTCATCAATATACCACCAAGGATTACCTGCAGCTACACCTAATGGTGGTAATTGAGACGGAACTGCACCTGGAACAAAAATAGGTTCTGTTAAATTACCAGGAGCTGGAACAAGTTCTGTTGTTGTTGTGTTTGTTGTTGCATTGTAAACCATGATTTCAACAAATACTTGTTGTTGAAAAAACTTTCCAGGAATAAATCTTTCTGTTTCATTGAATATTGGTCCTGAGATTTCTTTAAGACCTGGTAACCATAAGTTACCAAAATCTTCATTTGGATCAATAACCATTCCATGAACAAATTTACAAGATTCTTCTTCTGCTCCACAAAGACCACCAAAATCGCCAATAATTGCATCAGGTGGAAATTCAACAAAAAGATCAGTTGCAGTACAAAGACCATGTTCTTCTGGACAGAAACAGACAGGATGTGGATGAGGATTTCCAGTATTCCCAGAAGGACCACCTCCACTTGTAAGAGTAAGTAACATACCTAATTCTGGTTTTGCTTGTTCAACAGCAACTAAATTTTTATCGTAATTATCAACTTCACCAGTATGAGGAGTATCAAATCTGAAATATCCAAACAGATCTGGATTTAAAGGATCAACTGTTGTTCTGTAAGTTGCTTGAATTTGAGCTTCAGTTCTTGCTACATTCCAAATTCTAACTTCATCAAGAGATCCTTCAAAATATTCATAATCATCATCATCTTCGTCAGAAAAATCTGCACCTCTACCAATTGCAAAATCTCTTGCTCTATCATAATCAATATCATTGGGTAACCCTGTTCTTTCGTCATAAAGTTGTCCATTGACATAAACTCGACTAACTCCATTATCAAAAGTACCTGCTATATGAGTCCACTGACCCATTGGCGTGGGTGCCTTAATCCTACTGAAATCGCCATTTGAACCAATCAACCACCAAACTGCGTCAGATTGTGTCCCGTCTCCATCATCAATTGGATCAGCCCATGCAAAACCCCAACCACTTTCTTCTTCATCATCATCTTCGACAAATTTACCAACAATTCCAGTAAATCTTTTTTGTGGAACATCTGGTCTTATCCAAGCTTCAACTGTTACTTCTGTTTGAAATCTCCAAGGTGATGGATTGATTAGAGAGTTTTCAACAAACGCTCTATATCCATCGAAATCTGCAGCTGTCCTCTGACATACTCCTTCATTTAATATCTTATCTGCTACATCTGTGGGAAAGTAAGCACCGCAACATTCTATCGGTGGTTCTGGGAAACCACATCTTTCAGGTTTAACTTCTGTTAAAAAAATACCTCTTTTTGTATTACATCCTTCTAAAACAACATTATCAAATGTGAATGAAACATTGTCATGAAGAATTTGCCAATCTTTAAGACCAACAATTGTACCGTCAAAAGTTTGATTAACAATTGGAGATTGTGTGATAACTTCAACCAATTCAACCATAATAGTTGTTGTGTTTGTTGTTGCGTTGAAAGAAGAAACATTCATAGGAACAAGAGTAATAATATCCTGTCCTCCTGTTTCAATTGTCTGTGAAAGACCTCTAATAATAACATCTTTAGTTCCGTTGTACCACAAGTAAGGATCGTTTGTTAAATAAATTGTTCCAGTAAATTCAATTAGAACTGGATCATATGGACAATTTTCAATTGCATCCTCTAATTGATTATATTGAACTTGTAAAGGTAATTGAATACCTTCATCAGCTTCATCATCTTCTTCATCAGGACATCCAGGACATGGATCTGGTCCTTCATCATCGGGTCTAAATCTGTCTGGTGGTGCTCTACTACAATCCGGCGGAGTATAACTTTCTATTAGGATACATGCATTATCTGAAAATTGTGGATCTATGGGTAAAATCTCATTATCTTCAAGGTTTGATCCAAAACCACGAATTATTGCTATCTTAAAAGTAAACAAAAAAAAGAAAAAAACCACCAAGAAATACTCTGATTTCATTTTTTTTCTTTGTAAAAAAAATTGAAAAACAGACAAGCATTTTTATATGTTTTTGTTTATTTATGTTTTATTTTTTTTAACATTTTAAAGGTAATGACAAACAAACATTCTTTGTTTTTCTTTATTATGTTTCTGACATTGTCTAAAGCACTCTATTAAATTAATTCATTACCACTTTGTATGCTTGAATTCCTGGTTGTTTGTATGCATTTTCACGAAACTAACAAATGTTGCATTAATATCAATCATAAGCTCTTCTAATACGACATGCTCAGGAACCATCAAATTGTAGGTTTTTTGTCTGTTTCTATGCATACAGTAAGATTATTGTAATATTTACTCAAATAAACGCTAGTAGGTTGTTCCATTACGAATACTCCCAACGAAGAAATTTTAGCCAAAACTTGACATTCACTACTGCCATATTTTCCTGAAATTATATCAAAACTGACTCTTTTACCCGCTGATTTTACTTTTGAAGCATGATCTTTCAAGGTATCACGACAAACACAATGACCTTCATGTCTGTGTTCAGGGGACGGTTCAGGGGTCCCCTTTCCTTGAATTGTGTTAGATGTTAGTTTAAGACTCTTTTCGCTCGACGTTGACATTACAATGATATTTTAAGTTATGAATAGTGTTTAAGTTTTTTAAGAAATTTTTCTATTGTTTTTGTTTAAGTTTCTTAAGAATTTTTTTTATTTTTCAACTTTCTTTTTTTTTTGTAATTGTTTGGTAGATAAATTTTCTTAAAAAAATTTAATTTTTTATTTTTTTTATTCTTTTAACTGATAACTGTTGTAGTGTTGTTTCTTTTTCTCTATTATTTTCATTATAAAATAACATTTTGGGATAACTAAAAAAAATTGTTGATACTAACTCGAAATAAAAATTAAATTAATATTCAACACTATTTTATTCATTTCTTTTTTGCTTTTTATGATTTTTTTTTGATTTTTTTATTCATTGTTCTTGTTCAAGTGACAGTCTTTTCTGCTTTGGTGATTCTAATTCTTCATGTGGATATTGACAATTATCGGTCGATTCATTCCTAAATTTTTCATTTAATTTTTCATTTAATCGAACTTTGGTATAATATACTGAAGTGTTATTTTGTAAATTACTAAGTGGTGGTGATAATTGTTTACATACTTGAGTTATCAAGTATCGCATTCCTGAGCACGCGATACTGACAAAAAAATTCAATATAGCAAGAATACAAGCTACACACAATATCAAAATCAGGTTTATAGGAAACAGGTCCAAGTCACTAGGATAAAATTTTCCGATTTTTTCTTGTCTTTTTTTTTCTCTTTCTTCCCAATCTGTTCTAGTAGGAGGACAAGTATCTTCAGGATCAGTACAAGTCGTAATCAGTCTTCTCGCTTCTTTCTCTAGATCGTCAGGATGAAGTGTTGTATATGCTGCTGTGTTGTTAGGAGAGAACATACTTCTAAAACTAGAAAGCAAATTTTGTAGAATTCTAGTTTGGTTTCCGTCATTAGGAGGGCAAAAAGATTCAGACAGTTTAGGTTCTTTTTCAAGTTCTATAGAATAATCAGGAACACAACCATATATATCTTCATCTGGATTACATGGCTTTACTTTTACCTTACATGACCTCACTTCAACCACTTCACCAATCTCACAATAATAATCAGAAGCGTTGCAAATTTTCTTTATGGTATGACAATCTTGATCTTCATCGACAAGTTTATTTTCATCTTCTTTTACTTTTAGTTTTTGATTATTTGAGTTCTTATTCTCAGGTTCTTTTTCGATTTGTCTTTCGCACACTTCAACTTCCACATATTTTCCTCCTTCACAGAATGTCGAACCAACACACAAAGGTGCATTTTGCCACCTTTTTTCTATTCGACATTTTATATCACTTTCACAATTTACTAAAATATAACTACAACTTACAAACAATACTAATAAAATTAAAATTTTATTCATTT
>Ga0209345_10004376_pt1 | contig 13721 bp, 13 predicted proteins | sample Cruoilmetagenom7_FD_187294 | JGI IMG/M metagenome (GOLD analysis project Ga0209345, IMG submission 187294) | Oil polluted marine microbial communities from Coal Oil Point, Santa Barbara, California, USA - Sample 7 (SPAdes) (version 2) | ecosystem: Environmental > Aquatic > Marine > Oil seeps ...
CGCGGCCTCGACAATTTGATGAACGCCGGGTGCCGGGCTGGGGTTTTGGCGGTGCTGACGCACGACTCGCTCGATTACCCAGATGAAATTTTCGACTACTTCCTCAAAAGCGGTGTGCCGGGGTTGGGTTTCAACATCGAAGAAATCGAAAATCAAAACACCACCACCACGTTTGATGCGGATCGCAACGGTGAAGGCATCGACCATCAAAAGCGTTTGCGCGCCTTTTTTGATCGGCTTTTCGAGCTCTGGTGGCCGCATCGCCAAGATATGCAGATCCGTGAGTTCGTCGACATCCAGCGTTCCGCGGCTGCATTTCGCACCGATCCCAGCTTTGCGCGCAGCCCCGACGAAGCGCGCCCGCTGGGCATCGTCACGGTGATCCGCAATGGCGACGTCACCACCTTTTCACCGGAATTCGCCGGCGCGACGTCGGATCGCTACAAAGACTTCATCGTCGGCAATGTGCACACCTTGAAAAGCCTGAACGAGGTGCTCGACACCCAAGTGTTCAAGGATTTGAACGCCGACATCAACCAAGGCCTCAAAGCCTGCGTCGAAACCTGCGCCTATCACCCGGTGTGCGGCAGCGCGTTCATCTCCAACCGTTTTTTCGAACACGGCGACTTCACCCAGGCGGAAACCTTCACCTGCCTGTCGATGCGCAAAACCGTCGCGGACTCGTTGTTCGACGGCCTACTCGCCCTCAACTAAGTCAGAACCACTCTCCAGCCAAGCCCCCGCCGGAGCCTGCTGATCCGAATACCGGTAACCTGCCACTTCCAACCATACCGAAAATCAAACTTCACATTACAACTATACCGTATTAATATCCGGCAAACGATGGCGGGCCGCTGGACCGCGTTCGACTATAGCTGGGGGATATATATATGTTGAGAACAATTCAGCTCGCCGCACTTGCTGCGGCGGCGTTTTTGGTTTCAGGCTGCGTGACGGCGAAAACCGTCGAGTTCAAGTGGCAGAACGATGATCGTCGCATGGTGTTGATGCCAACCGACATTCAACTGATGAACATGACCGGCGGCGGTGTGGAAGTCCCCAATGCCGAATGGACGGCCAAGGCTGAAGGATTATTCCTAACGTCATTGCGCGACAAGCTTTCCGAAATTAATTCTCAAGTGATCGAAAGCGATACCGGCTTAGACCAACCGCAGGAACAGGTGAAGCTAATTAAACTTCACGAAACAGTTGGTGCGACGATCCAAAACCATCTTCCCGGCACTGCATTCGCATTGCCGACCATGCCAGAAAGCGCTGTCTGGACGCTCGGCTCATCAACGCATGCTTTGAAAGCACGTTACGGCGCCGACTATGCATTATTTGTTCATGTTCGCGATTCCTACACCAGCGGAGATCGCGCCGCCGCGATCTTTGTCGGGGCGCTTTTTGGGGTTCATATGCAGGGCGGCACACAACGCGGGTTCGCGTCGTTGGTCGATCTGAGAACCGGTGATGTGGTTTGGTACAACCGCCTTCTCCGTGCGAAAGGCGACATGCGCAATGCTAAAGGCGCACGAGAAACGGCTGATGCTCTTCTGCGAGGCTTCCCGGGATGAGTTTGATCAAGTCCCTCCCCCCCATGCTCACCGCTATCGGATTAGGGATTGCCCTTAGCGCTTGCCAAACCGTCGGCTCGAAAGAGGCTTACCGTTCCGCGTTTGAGCGTGGAGCAACCCCAGGATCCCAGCCGCAAGAGTCCGCGACCCAATCCATTAATGCCTACACCGTGGCCGATCTCAAGCCTGGCGAACGGCCAGATCAAGCGTCAACGGAAGCGGGGCTCTGGATGATGATGGATCGTGTTGAGGCCGACCTATCAACATCAGGAAACCGCATCACAGACGCTAAACTCAATACCTATGTTAATGGTGTGCTTTGTAAAATCGCGGGCGAATACTGCAAAGATTTTCGCGTCTATATCATGCGCGTGCCGACCTTCAATGCATCCATGGCCCCCAACGGCACAATGTTGATTCACAGCGGTTTTTTATTGCGCACCAAAAACGAAGCACAACTAACGGCAGTCGTGGGCCATGAAATCGCCCATTATCTTCGTCGTCACTCCGATCAGCGCTTAAAAGATACGGTCGACAAAACCAACGCCATGATTTTTGTCCAACTGGCAAGCATCGCTGCAGGGGTCAGTTCTCTTGGCAACATTGCGACCCTCGCAACCATTGGCAGTCTCCAATCTTTCAGTCGTGATAATGAACGCGAAGCCGATGGCTATGGATTGGCCCTGATGGTGCGTGCAGGATACGATCCGATCGAAGCCTCCAAGATCTGGAAACGGGTCATTCGTGAACGTGATGCCGATCCCGATAAAAAGCAGCCTGACGCCTTTCTCGCAACCCACCCTCCGAGCGATGAACGCAACCAAGCACTTGGAGAATTGGCAAACTCTGTCGAAAACGCCAATGAGCTGCGTACGGGTGAGGCTGCATACCAAAATGCAATTGCACCGTTGCGGGCCAGTTTTATGCGAGATGAATTGGCCAAGCGAAAGTATTCAACGACTCTCGCTTTGTTCGACATGCTTGCCGAAGACGGCCACAATCTTGCGCAAGTTCACTATTTTCGCGGTGAAATCTATCGCTTGCGCGGTGACGAAGGTGACCTCCAGCATGCCATCAGCGCTTATCGTAAGGCCATAGCCGAAGGCGATGTACCGCCGGAACTCTATAGGTCTTATGGCCTCACACTTAAACGTTCAGGAAGCATGGAAGAAGCCCGACAGGCTTTTTCCATGTATTTGGAATTGGCGAAAGACGCGCCTGACCACCAAATGATCCAATCTATGATCTCAGGGAATATCTGATGAAGACCATTAGCCGTACAGTCATGATCGCCGTGGCCCTAACTTTGGGCGGATGCAATGCCTACACCCTAGCTCCGGCGGGTCAGCCCCTGGTGGTTGCAAGCACGTTCAACGCCACGCCTAAAATCAACTGGAGCCGTATGCAAAAAGACCAAACGGAAGTTTGGACCGTCGATGGCCCCTTGCTGGACAAGTTGACCTTTCTTTCTGGTATCAAAGATGGGGCATCACTTTCGCCCAACAACTTAGGTGTGTTCAACCAAGGACCGCTGACAGCAGAAGGCAACCCACCGGCATTTCGTAAAGATATGGTGTCGATCGAAATTGCTGAGTTGGTTAAAGAAACCTACACCCGCAAGGGCTATCAGGAGTTCAACATTGCCAACCTTCAACCCGACCGCTTGGCCAACAATGATGGATTTCGTTTCGACTTTACCTTCATGACCAAAGACGGCCTCGACAAAGAAGGCCTAGCAGTCGGAACCGTGATCGACAACAAGCTATACCTCGCCATCTACACCGGTGCCAAGGAGCATTATTTTGCAAAGTACAAAGATGCGGTTGAGCAAACCTTGCGCGAGTTGACGTTCACGAAGGCAAAAAGCTAAGCCTCATCGCCACCACCGCAGCAACCAGCGGATCGGCAGACCGAACGGGCCGCTCCAGTCGCTTGGATAGCCGTGATGTTCGCCGATCAGCTCAATGGGCAGCGGTCCCATGGCGGGCGATTGGCGCAAAATGCGGCTGACCCGTTCTTGGGTGACGGGGTGCGATCTCAACAATGACGGCTCGGTCCCAGGGCGGTGCGGTAAGTAGGCGCTGTGCAGTAAACTGCGCCCCTGCGTTTCCAATTTTTCCAACGCCACCGCCAGGGCCTCTGGATCGCCGCAAATGTCGACCGCGCCGTGATCGGCTTCGAACTCGCGCACCCGCGACAGCGCCATTTGCAGCAAAAAGCTCAACAGCGGCGCCGAGATCAAAAGCAACAACGCCCCCCACGGAATGTAGCCGTCAGCCGTCATCGCCATGGGAATGTTGAACACCATCAAGATCAAACCGATCATCGACAGCGTGCGGGTCGAGCGCGTGATCATATCCGCCGTGCCCATCACCGCCAGATCGCCGGACACGATGTGGCTAATCTCATGGGCCAAGACCCCGGCGAGCTCCCGCGCGCTCAAGCCTTGCACCAACGGTCCGCTGAGCACGATGGCGGCGTCTTGGTCCGACGCACCGGTGGAAAAGCCAAGCATTTGTTGGGCATCCATCAGGTAGACATCGGGTATGCGCTCCAATCCTGCGCGACGCGATAATTCAGTGAGTATGGCGTGGATCGCCGGTGCCTGATCAACGCGCAGCTTGACCGCGCCGATGGCCTTCAGCATCCAGGTTTTCGACGCCCCGCGACCGAACGTCAGAAACGAAAACGCGAACACAGCCGTGATGATCAGACCGTCGCGCCCCGCCAAAATATAGCCGATGATCGCCAACAACGCCGTCATCGCCGCCAGCATCACAGCCGATTGCAGGAGATTGTGCAGGTTCACGGCATGTTGCCTCTGTTAAGCACTGCGCGCCTTGACGATCAGGTCGCAAATTTCGCGTACCGCGCCCTTACCGCCCGACTTTGTCGTGACGTAACGCGCGGCTTGGATGACTTCGGGAACCGCATCGGCAACCGTCAGCGGCAAGCCGATACCTTCCATCAAAGCAACATCAGTAAGGTCGTCGCCCATATGCGCGACCTCATGCAAATCGACGCCAAGTTGAGCCGCAATTTCGCGCAGGTGGGTCAATTTGTCTTCGGCGCCGATGCGGACATGCTCAATGCCCAAATGCTCGGCGCGCTTGAGGGTCGAGGTCGCCTTGCTGGCGGAAATGATGCACATCGCCACGCCGGACTTGATGGCGCGCTTGATGCCGAGACCGTCCTTGACGTTGAATTTGCGAAACTGGGTGCCGTCGTCGGTGTAGTATAGCCCGCCGTCGGTCATCACGCCGTCCACATCCAAGGACAACAGCTTGATTTGGCCCAGACGCAGTTCAACGTCGCGGGTGGATAATTTCTCGATCATCGGTACCTCATTTTTTTCAGCGCGTGACGCTTACGCATTTGTGTAACAAACCTAACGTGACACCGCACACCCATTTACTCTATATTTAGATTCAAAATAAACACTAAGACATTTGTCAAAGCGACACATTCGTTATGAGCGTCCTTTCTCTACGCACCAAGTTAATTTCATTGGTAACCCTGATTTTGCTGGCGGGGTTTGTCGCGACCAATGTGCTGAACTATGAAGTTTCCAAGGGCGCGCTGCGCACCACCATATTGGAAAATGAGCTGCCGCTTTCCAGCAACAATGTCTATTCCGCGATCCAAGCCGATTTGCTGCGCCCGATCTTCATCTCATCGATGATGGCCAACGACACGTTCGTGCACGATTGGGTGTTGAACGGTGAGAACGATCCCGCGCGCATGGTCCGCTACTTGGCGCAAATTCGTCAAACCTACAACGCCACCACGGCCTATTTCATTTCGGGCACCAGTCAACGCTATTACCACTACGATGGCGTTGGCCAGGTTTTGAGCAAAAACACCCCAGCCGACGGCTGGTTTTTCGCCGCGCGCGACATGAAAGAGCCCTACGCCATCAACGTCGATTTCAACTACCAACTCGATGGCAACATCACGATTTTCATCAATTACCGCGTCACCGATACGCTCGGCAATTTCATTGGCGTGACCGGCGTCGGGCTGGGTTTAAAATCGGTTTCCGATCTAGTGAAAGCCTACCAGAAAGAGTTCCGCCGCAACGTCTATTTCGTTGACGATTCCGGATTGATCCAGGTCCATGCCGAACCGGCGCTGGTGGGCAAGATCAACATCCACGACATCGGCGGTCTGGGTGCAATTGCCAACGACGTTCTATCGCGTCCACGCGGCTCTCACGCTTACACCACCAACGACGAAAAAATCCTGCTCACCACCCGTTACATCCCGGAACTGAAGTGGCACCTGTTTATCTCACTGCCGGAGTTCGAGGCGCTCAAAGACATAAAACGCGGTTTCATCCGCAACTTGCTGATCGGCCCCTTGGTGATTTTGATCACCATCTTGTTGATCGCCTACACCATCAATATTTTCCAGCGCCGCTTGGAAGACATGGCCATCACCGACAAGCTCACCGGGCTTTACAATCGTGAGCACTTCGACCTGTCGCTGACCCAAGCGATCAAGCATTTTAACCGCGACAAACGGCCCTTTTCCCTGCTGATGTTGGATATTGACCATTTCAAGCCGATCAACGATGAGCTGGGCCACCTGGCTGGCGACAGCGTTATCCGCGGCACCGCCGACATCGTGCGCGCCGCATCCCGAGAAAGCGACCTGATTTGTCGTTGGGGCGGCGAGGAATTCATCATTCTTGCCAGCGATTGCACCGCTAAGGACGCGCAGCGTCTCAGCGACGCGATCCGCGACGCCATGCGCGCAGCAAAGTTCTTCCCCGACGTCCCCGGCCGAACCGTGACCGTCAGTGTCGGCGTGAGCGAAGTGCGCACCGGCGACGATGAAATCATCATGATCGGACGCGCCGACCAAGCGATGTACGCCGCCAAAGAAAAAGGCCGCGACCGCACGGAAACGTTATAAAGGGCTCAGCCGATGAAAGACACCTTGCAACCCGGCATCGTGTTTGAGCACGCTTACCGCGTTCCCGACGACAAAACCGTCCCCTCGCTGTATCCCGACGCGCCCGAATTTCAAGAAATGCCTGAGGTCTTCGCCACCGGCTTCATGGTCGGTTTTTTGGAATGGGCCTGCATCAAAGCCGTTGAGCCGCATTTGAACTGGCCCCAAGAAATGACCGTCGGCACCCATATCGACGTCAGCCACGAAGCCGCGACGCCGCCGGGACTGACCGTCACCGCCAATGTCAAATTGGTTGAAGTCGATGGCAAACGTCTGGTGTTCGAGGTCGAAGCCCACGACGGCGTGGACACCATCAGCCGCGGTCAGCATGAACGCTTCATCATCGACCGCGATGCGTTCACCGCGCGTGTGAATCGCAAACGTGGCGATGTGAACGCCTAAGAGCGATTATTGCAGATCGTCTTGTTAAGTCCCGCTCCAGTCCTTCTTCGGCGAAAGCCTGCATGATCGACTTTTTCACCCGACTGGCGCATTACGCCATCTATTTTTTGCCCCCCCTGATCAGAACCGTTGCGTTGGCGTGGTGGACAATCGGGGAAACTCGGGTTAACTGGGGGGCATGCGAACGCCGCCTTACGTCCTGATCGACGATGCCCGATTGTCCCCCCCCCCTCTGTCCACCGCATATGCGGGTGGCGCACAGTCGGGCGGCGCAAAGCTGTTCGCCAATCCACTGAAAATCTTGACCTGCGAACGCGGTGAAGACGTGGCGGGTGTACTGGCCGAAATAGACCAAGCTCTGGCTCACGGCCACCACGTCGCGGGCTATCTGGCGTATGAGCTCGGCTACCTTCTGGAACCCAAACTCACCGAGCTCCTACCACAGCCGTTGGATGGGCCTTTGATTTGGATGGGCGTATTCGATGCGCCTGAAATCATAGCCAGCGATACGTTCGACGCCTGGGCGCGAGAACCTCATAGCGTCGGCCCCATGCAAACCGCCTTAACGCGCGACGCGTATATCGATCAGGTCGAGCAAATTCGCGACCACATTCGCGCCGGCGATGTCTACCAAATCAATCACACCTTCAAGCAACGGTTTGATTTTTCCGGCAGCCCATTGTCGCTGTACGCTCACCTACGCCAAAAGCAACGCGCCCAGTACGGCGCGTTGATCGCTACGGGCGAAAGCCACATTCTGTCGCTGTCGCCGGAACTGTTCGTTGAAACGCGATCGGGTATCGCCAGCACCCGTCCCATGAAAGGCACCGCCGCACGCGCCGCAAATCCTGCGGACGACGATGTGCGCAAACATTGGCTGTGTCACGATGAGAAATCCAAAGCCGAAAATCTGATGATCGTCGATCTATTGCGCAACGATTTGGGCCGCATTGCGTTGGTCGGTTCGGTCAACGTCACCGACCTGTTCAGCATTGAGACCTATCCGACACTGCACCAAATGACGTCGGGGGTTGAGGCCAAGCTGCGCCCTGGCACGCGTTTTTCGGACGTGATCGACGCGCTGTTCCCCTGCGGTTCGGTCACAGGTGCGCCCAAAGTCAAAGCGATGGAAATTATCCGCAGCCTGGAAACGCAGCCACGCGGCGTTTACACCGGCGCGGTGGGGTACGCCTCGCCCTCCAAGATGCGCTTCAACGTCGCCATCCGCACCTTAAAACTCAACAACGGCCACGGCGAAATGGGCATCGGCAGCGGCATCGTTTACGATTCAGACCCCGAACAAGAATGGCAAGAATGCCACCTCAAAGCCCGCTTCCTCACCGATCAACATGAACCGTTCGCACTTTTGGAGACGCTGTTGTGGCAACCAGACAACGGCTTTGCGTTGCTGGATCGGCACATGGCCCGATTGATGTCGAGTGCCGTGTATTTTGGCTATCCTCTTGATGACGCAGATGTTGTCGATGCTTTGCAGAATGCCGTCTCACAACAAGACCGCGCCCAAAGGGTGCGCTTGTGCATTGATGCGGATGGTCGGGTCACGGTTGAAACCGCTCCCCTCTGCCCCTTGGCGAGCGAACAAGGCTTACGTTTCGTGGTGTCCGACCAGCGCATCGACCCGGGCAATCCGTTCATCTATCACAAAACCACCAACCGCGCGTTTTATGACGATGAGCGCACCCACCAACAAGCCGCAACGGGCTGCGACGAAGTGCTATTCCTTAACGAGGATGGCGAACTCACCGAAGGCTCAATCACCAACTTGTTTGTCGAGCGCGATGGCCTGCTGCTGACCCCACCGGTTTCATGCGGGCTTTTGGCGGGCACTTTGCGCCAAGACCTGATCGACAGCGGCCGCGCCGTTGAGGCTGTGCTGACGCCCGACGATTTGCTTGCAGCCGAAAATCTTTTCCTTGGAAATTCAGTGCGCGGCCTGGTTCCTGCTCGCCCCCTGTGACATCCGACACATCCTCTTCGACGTCTTTTGCATATCTTAAAAAAAACGTCGAGAACGATTCGAGCCAATCGATTGCTTCGCTCAGTAGGAACCCGGAAATGGCCAACACCCACACCAACAGCAAAAATTACGCCATCCCCGATTACGATTTCGGCGATGAGGTGCTGTACAAGAAAGAGAAGCCGAAACAAAAAACACGCCGCCACCGCGACAACGACGTGGCCATCTTGTTCGCCATGTGCGTGTTCACATTTTTGGTCTTGGGCACCTACGTGATGATCAAAATCACGCCGGGTATGGAATTTAAACTGGGCTCATTTTTCTCCATGATCGGCGGCGGCCCGTCGCCCAGCTATCAATTGGGCAAGGTCAAACTGGGCACCACCATGGATGTTTTACGCACCAGCCAACCCGGCGCGCAAAAAACCATGGCGTCCAACGGCGCGATCTTGATGTCGTTCACCGAAGAAGACGCCCATTTCATCGTATGGTACGGCGAAGACGGCCCTTATCACACTGCCTACAAAGTGCGCCAAAACCGCACCATCACCGATATGAGCGAAGACGACTACATCGGCACCATCGCCAAACGCTATGGGGCACCATCCGTTTCGACGTGCTCTAAACGCATCACCGACGGCCTGCGCGATTGCCGTTTCAGCTGGTGGATGCCCGGCGAAGTCCGCTTGGATTTGGTGAGCCGGCAAGATATAGGCGCTCCCACCCCGAGCCTGGATATCACCTTGATCACCACCGACACCCGCCTGGAGGGCCGCATCATGCGCGATCAACTGACGACTTCGGTGGAAAGCCCCAACTGACCGATACCCACTCAGGCGCAACCAATTCAACAGTTCCCGGGCTTCGCATTGGCGGAGCCCTATTTTTATGCGCTCAAAAGCAACTCACAAATCGATAAAATTTTATTGAATTTTTCGTTAGATTGCTCACATCATCGAAGCAAAATAACCTTTCGATAACAATATATTAACGAGTTACAATGGGAACCAACAGGCGATCAAAAAGAATCGCCCCCCGAACGATAAAACACCCGAGGTTCGCTATGCAAAGCAAACGCGTCAAACAGACCCCAGCGGGCATGTCGCCAAACATTCTGGCGGCGATCAGCCTCGTCGCGCTGATGCTGATCGGCGGCTATTGGCATGTTGTCGGCTCACCGTTTCAGTTCGCGCTGAAGCCGGGTGCGATCACAGTATCAGATGACGCGCTTACCGATCGTTTGGTCAATAAACACTTCAACATGAGTGGCGTGCGCTTAGGCATGACGTCGAACATGATGCTCAACCTGCATCCTACCGCAAAAACCAGCCAAGGCCGTGAGGGCGAGCCGGTGCTCACCTTGCCCACAAACCGTGGTCTGTTGGTTGCGTGGTTTGACGAAAGCAAAGAAGTCACCCTGATCAACGGCAAACCGTTCGCCATCAAACCCGAGCGCATTTACCGTTTACGCTTAGATGAAGCCTATACCGATCTCAGCGAGCAAACTTTGATCAACAATTACGCCCGCATTTATGGACGCCCCATCGAGGCAAAGTGCAACCGCAACCGAATGGGCGACACACCACGTTGCACATACCGCTGGTGGGGCGGTGACGGCATCGAACTGGTCGCTATCGTAAAACGCAAAGTCGATGCCAATGGGCAAAACTACGTGCTGCTCACGACCATCGCCACCAACACCTTAAAAACGTCAAAGCTCGCCACGACCTTACACAAAGAAGCGCACGCAGCCACGCGCGGCTAATAAATTCAACACCTGCATGACAATGTGGCTGCAAGCTGGTAAATATCATTGGTTCTGTCAAATATATCATATCGGAGCAGCCAATGACCTCCCCCTCCAGCAAGCCTCACTTTCAGTGGGAAGACCCCTTATTGCTTGATGAGCAGTTGAGTGAAGAAGAACGTCTGGTGCGCGACACCGCGCGCGACTACGCCCAAGACAAGTTGATGCCGCGCATCGTCGAAGCCAATCGCAACGAAATTTTTCACCGCGAAATCATGACGGAAATGGGTGAACTGGGGCTGTTGGGCCCGACCTTGCCCGAAGAGTACGGCTGCGCGGGCGTGTCACACGTCGCTTACGGCTTGGTCGCGCGCGAAGTCGAACGCGTCGATAGCGGCTATCGGTCCGCCATGAGCGTGCAGTCGTCGTTGGTCATGCATCCAATTCACGCCTACGCCAGCGAAGCGCAAAAGCAAAAGTACCTGCCCAAACTGGCCAGCGGTGAGCTGATCGGCTGTTTCGGCCTGACCGAACCGGATGCCGGTTCCGACCCCTCGTCAATGCGCACCCGTGCAGAAAAGGTCGATGGCGGCTATGGGCTGACCGGTTCCAAAATGTGGATCACCAATTCGCCCATTGCCGATATTTGCATCGTGTGGGCGAAACTTGACGGCGACATCCGTGGTTTCATCGTCGAACGCGGCGCTAAAGGCCTCTCCACCCCCAAAATCGAAGGCAAGTTTTCGCTGCGCGCCTCAATCACCGGCGAAATCGTCATGGACGGCGTGTTCGTGCCCGAAGAAAACATGTTTGCCGACGTCAAAGGCCTCAAAGGCCCGTTCGGCTGCCTCAACAAGGCGCGCTTCGGCATCTCGTGGGGCGCATTGGGCGCGGCGGAATTTTGCTGGATGGCGGCGCGCGACTACACCATGGAACGCCAACAGTTTGGCCGTCCCTTGGCCGCGACCCAGTTGGTGCAAAAGAAACTCGCCGACATGCAGACTGAGATCACCTTGAGCCTGCAAGCGTGCTTGCGCCTCGGCCAGCTGTTGGATGAGGGTAAAGGCGCGCCGGAAGCGATTTCCATGCTCAAGCGCAATTCATGCGGCAAAGCCTTGGACATCGCCCGCGTCGCGCGCGACATGCACGGCGGAAACGGCGTCGCCGATGAATTTCACGTCATTCGCCACGTGATGAATTTGGAAGCCGTGAACACCTATGAGGGCACCCACGACATCCACGCGTTGATTTTGGGCCGGGCGCAAACGGGTCTACAGGCATTTGGCGCCTAATTTCGGCAAAAACATACCTTCGTATGGGGGCCCCATACTTAAAGACTGTTGAGGCAACCTTTGGCGTTGTTGCGGATTGCTCCTATACGGGCCATGTTGATTGCATAAGACGAGCATCCAAAAGGAGCCGATTTATGCCCCCCGCATTCGATAAAACACCACGCCGCGACGTTGCACACCATTCGCCAACGGAAAAATTTTTCACCCTCTCGTTGGATAACGCCGACATACCGTTGGTATTGACCCGCAAGGCGCAACAAGAATTTGAGCTGCAGGGCCTAGAAGCGATGGATGAGTGCCTGATGAACCTGACCGAGCGCCTCACCCCCGCAAACGAGCCAACAACGCGCCCCCTACCGCTTGATTTGGTGGGACAAATGATGTTCGAGAGCGCTCATAGCGGCAACATCAGCAAGTTGATGTTGTGCGCACTGTGGATTGGTCACCATTATCCGTCGCTCAGTGGCCTAACCGCCAGCGGCGCTACTCACAGCTTCGTAACCCACGACTAAGTTCGACCCCTAGGGGCAAGTCGGGGCGCCACGCCAGAGAGACGAGAACCTTCGGGTTCTCGTTTTCTGTTTCAACGCCCTGCACCATCTTAACCGTCTTGCATCGCGGCCCTTTCCCAACCATATCTTGGCCGTTATGATGACCATTGAATGATTCCCCAAAAAACCCCGGACACACCATGACCGACACCGTAACCTTGCCCGACGCAACCGCGAAGACGCTCAACGACATCGATCCGCACCTTGATATTGAGGCGGAAATCAATCGTCTGCGCCGCGAAAAAAACGCCGTAATCTTGGCCCACTACTACCAAGACGGCGAGATTCAGGATTTGGCGGATTTCGTCGGCGACAGCTTGGATCTATCGCGTAAAGCCGCCGCAACCGACGCCGACATGATCGTCTTTTCCGGGGTGCGCTTCATGGCTGAGGTGGCGAAGATCTTGAGCCCGCAAAAGACTGTGGTGATCCCCGACGCCGATGCCGGTTGTTCGTTGGAAGACAGCTGCCAAGCCGGCCCTTTCAAGGCCTGGCGCGACGCGCACCCGGACCACATTTCGCTCACCTACATCAACTGTTCGGCAGAGGTCAAAGCGCTTTCAGACGTGATCGTGACGTCGTCGAGCGCGGAGCACATCATCAACAATCTGCCCAAGGACCAGCCGATCCTGTTTGCCCCTGATCGTCACCTGGGTGCGTACCTGCAACGCAAAACCGGTCGCGACATGGTTTTGTGGCCGGGCACCTGCATCGTGCACGAACAATTTTCGGCGCGCGAAATCACCCGTTTGAAAAGCCAGCATCCGGGCGCGATGGTCGCCGCCCATCCAGAATGCCCCGAAAGCATTGTCGAGGTATCGGACCACGTTGGCTCGACCAGCCAAATCCTCAGCTTTGTGCACGATAATCCGGCCACCGAATTCATCGTCGCCACCGAACAGCACATCATCCATCAGATGGAAAAAGACTCGCCGGGTAAGGCCTTTTACGCCGCACCGGGTGCCGACGGCGGATGCAGCTGTTCGAGCTGCCCGTACATGGCGCTCAACACCATGGAAAAAATCTATCTGGCGATGCTCAACGAAGCCCCGGCCATCACTATGGATGAAGAGCTGCGTCTGCGTGCTTTGAAGCCGTTGGAACGCATGCTTGAACTCGCCCCCGCCGCCGCGCCGTCCCAAAGCGCAGCCTGACCATGACCCCAATCTGTCCTGAAGGCGTCAACGCCGCCGTTGTCGAACGCTTGATCCGTGACGC
>Ga0209345_10004377_pt1 | contig 13711 bp, 18 predicted proteins | sample Cruoilmetagenom7_FD_187294 | JGI IMG/M metagenome (GOLD analysis project Ga0209345, IMG submission 187294) | Oil polluted marine microbial communities from Coal Oil Point, Santa Barbara, California, USA - Sample 7 (SPAdes) (version 2) | ecosystem: Environmental > Aquatic > Marine > Oil seeps ...
ATTAACGATTAGTTATGCCTATTATCTCTATAGGTCTAGCGGTATGAGTGGGAAGTAAGATTATAAGATTCCTTCCCCTTAATCCTTCCAGCATATTTTTGTTGACAATATTTAATATATATGATTCAATGGATTTATTTGAGGAGGAAGAATGGAAATTATAATTCATTGTAGCATGTCCTGGTTCGGGAATGCAGCAGTCATAGATTCATGGCATCGAGAAGATGGTTATGATTGCATAGGATATCATTTTATAATCACGAATGGGCATGTTGAACATGGTATAGAATACGATGTCCTTTACGACGGAATCATAGAATCAGGGCGTTATTATAAATCCAGAGGAGCACACGTTAAAGGTCACAACAGAAACTCTATCGGGATTTGTCTTGTTGGTATGAGCGGACAATTTACAACCTTACAGCTTCTCAGGCTTAAAGATTTGGTATATGAATTAAACAAGATTTATCCAGATATCACAATTAAGCAGCATTCTGATTATGATAGCAAAAAATCTTTCTGCGCAGGCTTAACTAAAGATCAAATGAATGATCTAATACCGTTGTTTTAATATTAAAATTTAAAAGGAGTATTCATCATGATGAAACAAATGATTAAAGGTTTTCTAAAGGGCCTGGTTAACTTTATGTTCGGCTGGATGAGATCATCAGCCATTCCAAAAGGAGAAGAAAAGATTATCGAGTACATAAACTCGAAAAAAAAGAAGAAATAGAGCATATTTCACTTGACAATATTTAAAAAGTGTGATTTAATCAGGACATGATAATAAGACTAGTAAGTCACGAGCCCAGTAATAAGATCGTTATCTCGTATAACGGCGCTGGGCATTTATCAGATTTTATAATTTTTACTAAAAGCAAGGAATTCAGACCAATGATAGCACCTGAGAATAATAAGAAAAATAAGGCTATGCCACAAAAAATATTATTAGATCTTGAGGGTAGGCAGTAATTCCAATGAAAGCCAAGCGAAGGAATTATGAAATCATATCACGGGAAGAAGCTATTGAAGAAGAAATCGAACTTGATGCTATTGATTATGAAATTGCTAACTTAATTGTTGAAAACTGTAAAATAACTAATCTTAAAATATCTAAAACTATTGGTATCTCTAATGACGCTGTTGGGTTTAGACGTAAATCCTACCCGTTGAAGGGATACATAAACTCTTTGATGCATTTAAGAAATACTAAAGCAATAGACATATTATTAAATGTTCAATCTGAAACTATTGATAGACTAATTAAGCTGTCTCAATTCGCAGACAGTGAAACTAATCGCCTTAAAGCAACTATTGAATTATCAAAATTAACTATTCAAAGCAATATAAAAAATAATGTTGAAGTTGAAGTCAAGCCTGTTGAAGTAACAATATCTAATGAATTTTTACCAGACGATGAATCTGAACAAACTGTTGAATAACAAACATAAAAAAATGTTTAAGTCCAGGGACAGGGTGCTGCTCGTATACGGTGGAGCTGGTTCTGGCAAATCTTATAGTGTTGCCGATAAAATAATATTGCAGATAATAACTAATGAAAACAAATCTTTGAGAATAATGGTTTTCAGGAAAACTCTTCAATCATGCACACAGACGTGTTTAGCACTGATTGAAGAGAGACTCAACGAATTCGGAATAAGATATACTGTTAACAGAAGTAGTAATATTCTTTTTTGTTGTAAGTCAATGATTTATTTTAAGTCTATAAACAACTTTCATGAGATAGATAAAATTAAGTCATTTAAAATTGATTTTATCTGGGTTGAAGAAGGTAACGAATTGATCGAACCGGCCATAGATCAGTTGGACCTTCGGATGAGAGGTAAAGAATTATCTTTCAATCAAATGATAATATCATTTAACCCTATATCAGTAACTAATTATTTGTATGATAAATTTTTTATACGTAAAGAAGAGTGCACAAAGTTTAAGTATAATGTTGAGACTAATAAATGGATAAATAAAGAGTATGTTAAGAAATTAGACTCCCTTGAGTTTTCTAATAAGAACCTTTGGGAGGTTTACAGAATGGGCGAATGGGGGTCCTTGGAGGGTGTAATTTATCCAGATTATACGGTCTTGAATATCTTCCCAGAAGAAATGAAAGGGGATAAGATTTTCGGTCTTGACTTTGGTTTTAATGCTCCAACTGCGTTGGTAGAAATGAATATCAACGAAAAGGACGTTCATGTCCAACAACGGTTATATCAAACCCATTTGACTAATTCAGAGTTAATAGATATAATCAAACCGATTGTCAATAAATCAATCGTCTACTGTGATTCTGCCGAGCCGGATAGAATTAAAGAGATGAAACAAGCTGGCATTTATGCGCAGTCATCCGATAAATCTGTATTGGATGGCATTGATTTTGTAAAGAACTTTAATTTAAAAATACATAGTGAATCGGTTGACTTGTTAAAAGAAGTACAATCTTATTCATGGGCTATTGACCGAGATACTGGCAAGCCTATAGATAAGCCGGTATCATATAACGATCATTTGCTTGACGGTGTCCGTTATGGTTTATATACTCATTTAAAAGATCATTTTGAGTTTGTGCGGATTGGTCGTGATGGTATCATTAAAGAGAATAAATCTGATACTAATTTTTTGAGTGGATTAAACAAGCATATTAACGAAAAAAGATTGTTAAGGGCGTTTAATAGATGAGTAGCGAATTAGGTAAAAGACAGAATAAAAGAATATCTGATAAAGCAGAAATGTATGAGTTGCTGGATGCGTCATTCGAAGGTGGCCAGGTATATAGAGACAAGCAATATTTGACACAATATTATAGAGAATCAACGGATCAATATGAGAATCGATTAGACCGTTCAACATATATAAATCACCTCCAAGAAATCTTGAAAGTTTTAATTGGGTTGTTGTATAATAAGAGACCTGATAGACTTAACACACCAAAAGAACTTGACTATCTTAAAACGAACATCGACAAGATCAACAACATCGATGTTTTTATGCATAGACTAGCCTGTAAATCAATGATTTACACTACTGGTTTATTGATTGATAGTCCTGATACGCAAGTTGAATCGATGAAAGAAAGACGTGACAAGAATATCAATCCTTATTGCATAGTTTATCATCCTTCCAAAATCAAAGACTTTTATTTTAATGATAGTGGTAATTTATCCTGGGTGTTGTTAGACGACACAGTTATAGAAAAAAGTGATCCGATGACAGAAGATAACGTTTTAAAATACTTAACATTGTGGACTGAAAACGAATATTTTAAGTATATCAATATAGATAAAGAACTAGTTCTTGTCGAGACTTTTACACACAACTTAAACCGTTGTCCATTTCTTTTCGTCAATTCAGGCGACAACGTTATTGAAACAACGATATTTGAAGATATTGTTGAGTTGTCTAAAAAGATATATGAGACCCTTTCTTATATGGACGAATCTCTCGCTAGTGGATCATTTAATAGTTTATTTTATCCGGTTGACACGTTGAAAGATATGGAGAAAGTACTTGAGTTATCTCATGATAATATATCAGAATTAACAGTAATCCCGTATCCAGCCAGCGGGGGAGGCAAGCCTTTTTTTGATGGCGTAAAACTAGATAATGTTGAGATGTATATAAAGGCCGTTATTTTGTATACAAAGCAATTACTCCACTCGGTCGGGCTTGATTATAGTGAAGAAAAGGTTGCTCCTGAATCCGGAAAAGCTAAAGAGCTTGACTTTAAAAATACCGAATCATTGCTAATTGAGACAGCGACATATTTAGAGAATATAGAGAATGAGATTTTTATAATAGCTGGACTATGGGAAGGGAAGCAGTATACAAATAAAGATATTGGAATTATATATAATAAAGATTTTATAAGCAGTGATGAAGAACAAAGACTAACAAGATTATATGAGTATTTTTCTTTTACTGATGACGAAAAAGAAAAAGAAGATATAAGAGAAAAAATTAAGGAATACGTCTTAAAAGGATGATAAGAATATGAGTACATTTCAATTCAAAGATCCCGAAACTGGCAAGAAATTTGAGTTACCTGAAACGCTGGGAGAGGGTGAAGAACAAATAGATTTAAAGAAATTACTAGGACATGTAATTGCGAAAAGCAAGCGTGATAGTGACAACGAAAATAAAGATAAATTAAGCACAGCACAAGCTGAATTTTCATCAAAACTTGATGAGCAAATAAAGATTATTGAAGGATTTACGAGCAAGGTTGCTGAACTTGAGAATCAAAATTTATCTGGAAAAGAGAGAGCAGAAAAGGCGATTGCAGATGAAATTAAAAAGCATAAAGATTTATCAACGGCAAATGAGAAATTGGCTAATGATAATTATTCATTATTTAAAGATAGTAGAATAAATAATGAGCTTCATAAGGAATTGAATAAGTATTCATTACATAATCGAGAAAACACACTGTCAATAATTAAATTATTGTTAAAACCAGACATGGAGAATAACGCTCAAAATGGCTTTCCTGTTTCAATGACTGGAGGTGAAACACCGACCAACGTTTCCGATGGGATTAAAGGTTTTCTTGAAAAAGACGAAAACTTATATCTATTAAAGAATAATTTAAAATCCGGCAGTGGTGCAAATAATCAAAATAGTAGTGACACTAAAACATCATTTACTAAAGCTGAAATGACTGATTCAAAGAATCGTAAAGAGTTTTTGGATAGGTTGAAGGCTGGTGAAGATGTTAAAATAACTGAATAAGGAAAACAAGAAATGGCTAATACAAATATTGATATATTAACACCAGAATTTTGGGCAGCAAGTTTCGAAAGTGCTGATTATGGACTGTATAATTTGCATAGGTTTGTGAGCACAAAGTTTGATAACTTGCTTGCGAATTATGGCGATACCGTCCACATGCCACTCGTACCATCGTTGGATGCAGCCGATGATTGGGTTGCAGGTGACGTTATCACAAGTGAAGATATAACACAAGAAAGAATTGATTTAATACTTGATACTAGCAAGAAGAAAACTATTACTTTGAACGGTAAAGAGTTGTCGATGTCGCCTTATGAGTTGATATCTACTTACGGCGCACCCATGGCGCAGGTTATACTAGAAGCGTTAAACGTAAGCATAGCAACCGAGATGGCAAAGGCTAATCAAGTTATCGATGGATCAACATTGACAGAAGATAGTATAGTTGACCTAAAAGTTCTCATGGATAATAATAAGTGTTCCAGTGTTGGACGTAATCTGATAATGTCTGCTAGTGATGTTGGATCATTATTAAAACGTGATGCATTCCAGTATGTTCAGAATAGTGCAGATACGAACGCCCAACGTGAAGGCATCTTGACAAGAAAATTTGGTTTTAATATTTCAGAAACTCATGCTATAGCAGACCGTGCACCTGCTGATTTGGTCGGGGCAGTAAATAACGGGGCTGGTTATTCAACCGGTGGCAGTACAATGATTGTAGATGGATTTGATGATGATGCGGATCTGATTAGGCCGGGAGATCGATTCACAGTTGTAGGTGATACTACTAAACATTATGTTAGTGCTTCATCATTAACAACTGGTGATACTACTTCAATTACATTCTATCCAGCACTTGGTGGGGATGTTCTTGATGATGCGGTTATTACTTTTACATCAAGTCGAGGCAATATCGCATTGCATCCGAGTGCGTTTGGTCTGGCGATGAGGGTTTATAATATAATCCCTGCCGGATCTGGTGTAAAACAAACCGTCATAAATCATGAGGGAATGCCTATCAGGATATCCGTTTGGCATGATGGCAAACTTGGAATAAACATTCAATTTGATATACTTTATGGATGTAAATTAGTACATCAAAATAGAATAGCAAGATTGGTCGTGTAACTTTTTGGGGAGGGGTAAAAGCCTCCCCTATTTTTTAAGGGATAAAATATGTTATCTAATAGTAATGAGATAGATGAAATAAAATTTTATTTGAATGATTATGACTATTATAATATATCGTCTGATACAAATTTTAATACTATGCTGTCAAAAGTAGTTGACAAAGTAAAATACAACTATATTTATCCTCAAGTAGGATCATCGTTATACGATATAATAGCATTAAAGGACGGTGATTTTGATTATGATTATGAAAGGTATATTTATAATTCAGAAGTTTATTATAGTGTTGCAATATTTCTTGATATCATGTTCTCTAAAAGTCAACAAAGTAATGAGGGTTCTTCTAGGTCTTTAAAAGTTGAAGGGTATGAGACTTCTTCATCTGGTCAATCAGGGGTGGAGAAATCAAGTATTGAGTACTTCCAGAAAGCAATGTTTCAAATGAACCTTGCCGGATACAACACCAGCTCATTAAGTCGATATAGAAAGAGTAATTTGAATGAGTTTATTCAATACTAGAAAATATCAAGAAGACATTAAGCGTGTTATTGACCAAGGTTATGACTTGATGTTGGTTAAGAAGTCATTTTCTGGAAGTGATAATTTTGGTGAGATATTATCTGAGGACGTTAAAATTATAAAGACATTCCCTGTATATCACTCACCATTCCCCAGGGCAATTTTAAATCGAATTGGATGGTTGGACAAAGAGACGATCCTTTTTACTTTATCAAGACTAGGATCAGAATTAAAAGACTTAATTAGATACTCTCAATGTCGATTCAGGGACCTTACTTATGATATAACAACTATTAGAGAATATGGCACTTGTGGAGATGATTTTCTATACTACATTATTGGTGGTAAGAGATGATAAATTTCAATGGCTTTGTGTTAAAGGATATAGAAGTTGAAGATCTTGCCAAGATGATTCAAGCTGGATATCCTGATCGAGCTATTGAGATGCTTATATCAAGTAAAGTAAAATTACCAGCCAGGAAGTTTACCAAGAAGATTCAGCAATTATTATTTAAGGTACAAGAGAGAATATTGAAACCGGCAGAGATGACAATTATTAGACGACAACTGGCCATATCCAGTATATCTTTCCAATCTGTGCAAAAAAAGAACATGTCCATATTCGCGAGACTAATGGCTAAATTCTCCTTCAAGCAAAATAAGATCACTAATCCGGATATCAAAAAAGCAATATTAGAAAACACCCTTGAGCGGTTTAACTCTTTGACTCGTGATAGCATGAGAAGAACAACAACCGAGATATTAAACTTGACAAGAAATATGCAGCGTGAAATGATTATACAAAATAGAATAGTAAATCATAAAGACTTTGCAGGACAAGTTAGAGAATCAAACAGATTATTCAGAGCAAACTTAAAGAAAAAATTACCTAGTTTTTATCTGGCATTAGAAGACGGTAAAATTCTTAAATCCAAAAATGGCGACATTTGGAGTCTTGATAAGTATCTTGACATGGCTACTGAGACAACCTTAATGAATATAGATAGAGATAGTGTAGAGACAACATCAAAAATAGAAGGATCTCCATTCGTAATATATTATCAATTCAATAACAGGAAATTGAAGACCAAAGAAAGGGCAATCTGCCAACACGTTTTAAGCAAAAGAATTGACGGTCATTCACTTGTTGCCTTAACTTTAGCAGCTTCAAAGAAGTTGAAAATTCCATTGCTGGATAACGTTAGATCGAAAGGCGGTTTAGGTGTCCATTGCAGGCACAGCATAAAACAACCAAGTCAAAAGATGATTGATAAGTTAATGAAATGAATATAAAAATTAAAATAGATGCAAAAGATATTAAAGATCTCGTTAAAGGCTTTGAGGTACTGGAGAAGCATAAAAAGGAAATAACAACTGATATGGCAAATCACTTCCAACGTTATGTGAGAGGCAACGTCCGGAAAGGACGATTATTCCTTAAAGATAATACACAAGCTACAAAAAGAATCCAGGGTCGCAGTCATAAACCTTTGGATTTTACTGGCAATATGTTAAAGAATTTAGAAGCTACACACAGCAAGACATATTCGAAAGTTGAATTTTCAGACAAGAAGCCAGAGGGATCAAAAATAAGTTATGCACAGATAGCAGCTCTACAAGAGGTTGGTTTTCGCATACCGTTGCAAGGGGATAAGGGAGAGAAAGTAAGAGGTTTCCTGGCTGTGCATGGGATCTTTCCGGCTGTTCATAGACAATATTTAACAGTCGAGCCAAGGCCATTTTTCAAGAAGTCAATTGAACTCTGGCAAGCTGGAGATTTTGAAAAGAAAATAATTAGCAAGTTCTGGAGAAAATATGTTTAGTGAGCTTGAAAATGAAACGTGGATACCTTCGGCAGGCACAACCGTACTGGAAAATACGGACTTCAAAATCAAGGACAAAAGTAATGAAATCCTTTTTGTATCGGGTGGTGACTATGTTGACGTTAATTTTAATAGTATTGACTTATCAAATTACGAAAATTTCAGCATCTATATTTACACGTCTCCACAACTCAATGAAGAAAATTTATTCAAAATATATATAGGCTCAGAAGAGTTTACGTATAACGGTTTGAATAGAAATGGATTCTTTCACAATGTTTTAATCGCTTGCGATGAGATGGGTGAAGTGTCTACATTCAGGATAGAATCATTAGTAGATGACCTTACAATATTTATTGATTACGCCGGATTTAGTGTTGTAAATTATGACATCATGGACTCTGATATTATTGATTCATTAGAAGATCATATATCGTTAGATTATGAAGTTGAAACAACTCTTGCAAGTGAGCTTAAATCTGGGGACACCGATATAGATTTAATGTCGTGGAATTATATATATACTAATACGATGATCGTAATAAACGATATTGAAATGAATCAAATATCTGGGCGTGGTAAATTATACGATAACGCTCTGGTTACTTATCCGATTGGAACACCTGTAAAAGTTTTACTTCCAATAGTAACGGATGAGCTGAATGACTTGACACCTAATCCTGTTATCGGAATAACCATAATAGGAATGGACAACGATATAAAAACTACGGTTGAGGGGATAAGAGATAGGCAATATTTAGGGGGCATTACTATACAAGTTTTTATAGAATCATCAAGTAAACAAAAATTACTAAGGATGATTAGACAATATCAACATAAATATAAAAACGGATTCACATTTTTACATGATGGACAGCTAGTTGAAATATATCTAGATGACTATATTTTTATAGATTCTGAAATAGGTAATTTTCCTAGAGCGTCTTTTATATATAAGATTAAACCATCGTCAATAATCATATCTCAAAAAGATACAATCACAGACTTCACTTTTAATTATAAAAAGGGTTAATATGAAAATAAGAAATAAAACAAATGATCGTATACAAATTGTAACAATGAATGGAAGTTTATTTTTAAATCCATTTGAAGAAGTTATAACCAGCGATCCGATTAGACGTTGTGAGTTTGACAGACTAGGCAGCGATATAGAAATAGTCAAAGAATATATCAAAAAAGAACGAAAAGAAAAGGAGATTAAAATATGTACGGAACAAGAATAAAACTCGTACCCTCTGTGGGCCAGGATAGAATATCAGACGTTGATATATACAAGGTTGGGTTGATGTGTGAAACCGCAAGAGGTATCGCTGGAATCGCAAGTGATATTTTCTCCTTTGCAGATTTTGAAATCCGTTGTGGTAGTTTTTCAGCTGGTAAATATGGGGCATATGTTGCAAAATCATTATTTGACTCTCTTGATAATAGCGTATCAATAAACTTAAAAGTATTACCGTTTGTTGCGAGTGATGCTGTTCAAGCTAGTGATGAAATAATGGATGGAGACGGCACGCCGGAAAAAATCTTTGATATTAAAGCTGGATATGAAGGTAGTGTTGATAAGTCGGCATGGGGTAACGATCTCGGTTATAAAATAGAACAGTCTGAAAATATGAGTTATGAGTTATCAGCCGATACCGGAGCAACTCCAACGAGTGCAGTATTAACGAGTGTTGATCAATTGAAGGTCGGTTATTTTGTAAGGTTTGTTGATGGTGCGTTCGATGAAACGGCAAAGATATTAACATTAACCGAATCTACAAAAACAATAACATTTGCAGCTCTAACAAATCCTTACTTGGCAGCAAGTGCAGCTGTTACAAGGCTGGATTGGTCGTTATATGTAGGCCTCAAAGATAAGACGGGGGCTTATGAAGAAAAAGAAAGTTTTATGAATAGTCCTTTTTATATGACTGATGACACGGAAGGAATGCAAAAAGATGTAAATATTAAATCTCAATATATAACCTTGGCAGCTAATTCGAGTAACTCAAGTGCAAGTGCCTTCCAAAGACCAGCTGAGGTTTCATCCTGGACGGCTTTAAGTTCTGGTAGTGATGGGACAGGACCTAATGACGCTAACTGGAATACACTACTTCCTGATTTTGACGATGAAGATTTTACATTTTTACTAGCACCTGAATCGGCAAGTACTACACACAATAACAATATGGTTATTAAAGCAACCAGCTTAAAGAAGTATCTTTACTATGTGAATGTACCATCAGGGGCCCTAGAATCTGGGTTGAAATCATTAGGGGCAAGCCTTATGCAGACTTATGCTTTTGGTATGATACCAGCAGATAAATGGTTTAAAACAGTAGACCCGTTGACTGATAATATTAAACTTATACCATCTGTTGGACATGTGGTTGCTCATTATTTTAATTCTTACAGTATGTATGGTGAAGGTCGGGTCGCCGCTGGTAATAATATGAATGTATTAACAAGCGATACACTCGATGAAACCAACGCCCTGATCCACGATGATCAAGCTGGTAAAGGTGAAAATATCATAAAGAATTATCGAGTTAATATCATCCGATATCGTAAAGGAAAGGGTATAACGATAAATAGTGCTAGAACCTTGTCAACCGATAAAGGGTACATGTATCAAAATCAAATCGTTGGTTGGTTGTTATTTGCGAAAAGTCTACTCATCAGTTTCAAAGAAGATGAACAGAACCCAGCAGGCAGACCGAGTATAGAAAATCACAGAAGAAAAGCAACAATGTATTTTCGTAAGAAGTACAGGGCTGGTGTGTTCTATATTGGGTTAAAAAATGAGACAGAAGAAAGCACATTTGAAGACGTTGTTAGAATCGTGAATGACTTTTCTGTGAATTCTTTAACAGATATTGCTCTTGGTAAAGAGACTATATTTTTACAGTTTATAATGAATCCACCTGTAGAGGAAATGTGGATAAACCTTGCAAGCGCAAGCGTTACTAAAATATAAGGAGGTTTATAGATGGGCTCAAGAGCAACAAGTTACGATTCAATATTAGAGATTGACAACGTTAATATTTATCCAAATAAAATTGGAGAAATTAAAAGTGAAGAAGCTGAAATAGAGGTTTCTGATAACGGCGGTAAATATGTTATTCCGGATCAAGTGAAGAAATATGAACCTATTGAAATTGAGATAAATAAAACAGAAGATAGATTAGAATATGATTTACTAGAGAAATTTTATAAGTCAAGAGAAAGTAAAGACATTGTCTTGCTCAAACTTGATGGTAATTTACAAGTAAAAGAGACTTACTTTTTAGAAGAGTGTCAACTTATAAGACTTGCTAATAACGCTTTTGACAGGGATAGCAAATCAGCCGACATTCAAATATATAAATTATGCCCAAGACGCATCACGGAGGGATAAAATATGTTCAGGTTATACGGCGGTCTTTTAATCGAAAATGAGTACTATAATTATACTGAGCTTGAACCTTTGCAGGCTGGGATGTTAGCTTTTGCAGATCGAGACAGTAATAATATTCATAGTAGATTATTAAGTCTTATCAAATCAAGTATCAAGTTTGTATATAAAGATGCAGACGGCAAAGACAAAAGAGAATTAAACACTAAAGATTATTTGAATATATTCACCATAGATGCATACAAAATCACATATGAAATAATGAAGAGAATTAAGAAGACAGATAAATTGATTTTCAAGGAGAATTTCTATTGTAATCGTTGTGGGGTTTTTGTTGAAAAGAATGAGTGCTGGGACACGTTGGTAGAAACCGGAGAAATAGACGAGATTTTTGCCGACAATTATGATGATTTATATTCAACAACCGAACTTGTTGATCCAATTGAAGTTGAAAATGCCGGATCATTTCTCACCTTAAAGCGGTTACCTGTGACCCTAGGGGATATGTTGTCTATGCCTGTTTTAAAGAGTGAACGGGATAAGTTTAATTATATATGGGATCGTCAAATTAAAGAGATTACTGGCATGGATATAAAGACATTTAATAGAACTGTTGCAAGGAGTCATAATGATTCCTTCTGCGCCAAGCATATAAAGACACACGATAATTATATTGCAATGACTGAATCTATGAAGCTCTTTGGCTGGGATGATCAATACAGAGTGCTGCAATGTGACGAATGTGGCAATACAGATTTTGGGGATAACAGGCTTGATTTCTCAAATTTTTTACAAGCCCTATCGGTCAACAAGAAATCCCCTTTTTCAAACATGTAAAAGGTGTCAAGACTGCATGTTATGCAATGATTGATAGGGATAATTTATTTGGAAGACTAGAAGACTTGGAAAATGAATATCAGAACATTTGTAACAGTTTCGCACACAAATTTAAGTGGTCAACAAAAGATATAGATTCAATGAGTATATACAGGATGTACAAATTTGCACAAGATTTATATGAATTATTAAAGGCAGAAAGTGAACAAATCTAAAGACTTGACAGTTAGATTTTTGGCCGATACCAAAGGGTTTGAGCGAGGGACGAAGCGTGTCGAGAAAAATGCGAAATCTCTTGGTAAAACAAATAAGAAAGTCTTTGACAAGGCTAATCTCAGCGTAAATAATTTATCAGGATCGTTGGCTGGCCTTGTAAGCAGTTTTAGAGGGGTCGGGATTGCAATCGTTGCGGTTGGAACGGCTTTTGCCATGATCTCTAAAAAAATTATTGAGTCTGGGATGGAAGCTGAAACGGCAATAACTAAACTTGATGTTATGATGGGTAAAGGTAAAGGTCTTGAGTCTTATAGAAAGGCTCTGGAATATTCGGTCGTGACTCCATTCGATCCCAAAGACATCGTTAAGGGAACAGTAGTCGCTGGTCAATACAGTGCTGATGCTTTTAAGAAAGGTCTCTATGGGATGAAGGGAACGGCTATTGAGGTTATTGCAGATATGGCAAGTTATTCCGGACAGACGATGCAAGAGGCAGCGACAGTATTATTCCGTGCTGATTTAGCGTTGATGGACAAATACGGTAAGCAAGGAAGGGATGCATACAAAGAAGCCAAGAAAGTTGGGGCATTAGGTAGTACAGCATTCATTGAAAAGTTTGTTTTGGGTATGTCAAAAGTGCCTGTTTGGATGGGTATGGCAAATGAAAACGCCAAAACGATGGCTGGTATATGGTCAACTATCAAGGGTAATGCTGGATTGATTTTTACTTATATGTCCGGCGTTACTGAAAAAGGACTGTCATTCTGGACTAGAATTAAACCAGCGGTCAAAGCCTTTTCTGATGCATTCGGGAAATTTGTTGATGACAATAAACAGGTCTTTGTAGACATAGGAGTATTATTTGGGTATGTCTGGGAGGCTCTAGGGGCGGTCGGGTATATTGTATTAAAACTTTTTCAACCTGTATGGGAGTTATTCAAGTTTTTAATGCCAGTTTTTAAAATAGCTGGTTTTGTGATTAAAACAGTATTAAAAATAACTGCTTGGATTGTCGGATCTATTTCAGATCTTATTATGAAAA
>Ga0209345_10004378_pt1 | contig 13710 bp, 25 predicted proteins | sample Cruoilmetagenom7_FD_187294 | JGI IMG/M metagenome (GOLD analysis project Ga0209345, IMG submission 187294) | Oil polluted marine microbial communities from Coal Oil Point, Santa Barbara, California, USA - Sample 7 (SPAdes) (version 2) | ecosystem: Environmental > Aquatic > Marine > Oil seeps ...
CAATAGTCGCAACCGGAGTTAAACCGTCAGATTGAAAAGCAAAATCATAAACACGACAAGCATCCACATCCGAAGGCGTTCCAATTATAACCGTTGTGCCTGTGTAATTTTTTGTCTCTGCAATTGTAACAACCAAAGTCTGGTCTGAGAATGTATAACCCGCCTTGTGTATGCGCACTGTATACGTTCCATCGTCCATGTTGTGAGTAGTGTTTCCGCTTGCATCTGTTGTTTTACGTTCATAAAATGTAGTATTTGCAGAATCCCAAATCTCAACGGCACATTCAACAACATTATTTGAACTCTGGTCTTTTATGTTTATTGTTATTGCATTGCTTCCTGATAGTCCGCTTCCAGTCGTCCATGCTGCGTCACCCCTGTTGCGTATGGCTTCATTTGAGTCGGTGCTTTCTGCAAATCCTGCTCCTTTGACTTCAGTTAAATGCGTTATTATAGTTGTTTGATTTGCTGCCGTTGCATCCCCCCCAGTTCCACTTGGAGCTTGCTCAAGCGCATTTTCGGTAAATCTAGAAACCCCTGTATCATTTTCAACTAATTCGTTAAGTAACGCTGTAGCAACCCCTGGCTTACTTGCTGGATCATAGTCAACCGCTAGCAAGTGATCTAAATGTATGTCAGTCAATGCGTCATCAGCTTCGGATTTAACATTGGCAGCTGACAAAGTAGACCTGCTTGATATTGTTGTATCAACATTGTCAACGAGCAATTTCCCGACCGATCCAGACGTTGTCAGTGCGGACGTTAGTCTGTTCCAAATATCAGCAACCAAAGTCCCAAAACTTGTAAGCGTCCTTGCGCCAACTGTCCAAATATCCGTAGCAGCATGACTTGATCTACTCGAAACATCCGCATCTAATCTTGTGCTGTTTGCATCCATTTCCTGCCTTATTTGCGTAACGGTCGGAGGCGTTCCTGTATATGCGCTATCTGTCCCCCTCATGGCAGTCGTGGGAATGGCATCCAGAATTACGTCCAATCTTCCATCGTTAGTCCAGTCTGTTTGCAACTCATCAGTGTCCGCAACTATTGCAATCAATTTAGTAGAGTTAGTATCCATTTCTGTTCTTATCTGGCCAACGGTAGGTGCCGACGTTCCCGGAGCCGTTACAAATATTTTGACTGAATCATCCGCTCCAAGCGTAAAATCTGGAACTGCATCAATCGTAACTGTTTTCGTTGCACCAGTATAAGCAGTACATACTCGAACACTCGGGTAATCAGAATTTGTGTCATCATATAACACAATCGCTTGATCTTTATACGCATCATCTACATCCGAACCTGTCGCCAGTGTAAAATGAGTCTGATCTGTTACGGCTGCTATTTCAGCTTCAAGTAATACATTTGGATTTGTAGCACCTCCCCCGCTTGGAGCTTGTTCGAGTGCATTCGCTGTGTAACGAGATACTCCGCTATCATCTTCAATCAATTCATTTAATAATGCAGTCCCTACACCGGGCTTACTTGCAGGATCATAATTAGCTGCCAGTAAATGGTCAAGGTGTATGTCTATCAATGCTTGTGCAACTTCCGCAGGTGTTGCGGCTGTCCCTGCCACATCTGGAACAACCGTATTCGCTCCGTCAGTTCCCCTCATCGCTGTTGTAGGTATCGCATCAAGGATTACGTCTAATCTTTCGCCATTCAGCCAGTCGGTCAAAGCACCAGCCCTCGCTGCTGTCCATACCGCTGTTGACAACGCTGTTGCTGCCAAAGCTCCACTATCCGTACCTCGCATTGCTTCGCCGTCAATATTTACAACATCGGCAGCGATAATATCAAGGATTAAGTCTAACCTTCCATCATTTATCCAATCCGACAAAACCGCAGCCCTCGCAGCCGTCCAAGTTGCCGTTGATAGTGCTGTCGCTGCTAACGCTGCGTTGTCAGTTCCTCTCATGGGAGTTGTAGGTATTGCATCTAAAATTACATCCAACCTTTCGCCATTTAGCCAATCTGTTAAAGCACCCATTCTTGCCACTGTAATTTCATTTGTGTTTGCTAATTTTGCATCAATATCAAGTCCGCCAGCATCAGATTTTGGTATTCCGCCCGCTGCATCACACGCAGCATCTGGTAAAGCCGTTCCCGATAATCCTCTTGTCGCGCTATATGCAGAATCTATAAGTAAATCATTTGTCCCCGCAGCTCTGAAACATATTACCGGGCCCCGCCAAGGTAAGACACCAGTGCAATATCCAGAAAACCAACCAAACCCTTCTGTGTCATTATTTATACTTCCACCGCCAGACGCAGGAATCTCAATTGAATACATTGCATCGCCTTTGTGTGTCCAGTCATAAACTCCCGCTGTGGTCGGAGTAACCGCTGTTTGAGTATATGCTCCCGCTGTAGTAACAAAATTCCAGACTAAATCCATGCCTGCTTGATTATACACAATTCCAGTTTCACGTGTTTTAAAATCCGTGTCATCAATTAACGCATGAATATTGACAGGAACTCCTGCTAATGCTGTGTCTACATCCATAAATATATTCATATTCTTTCCCTATTGCTGTGCATAATAATACCAAGGATTTCCTGTGTCGCCTACTACCACCCACGCATACGCTCCAACGTCCCAAGTTGTTCTTGTCTCTCCACATATATCAGTCCCTAACGGGTCAGTATTCCCTGTCAGGTCAGTAAAGTATGTCCCCAAATCAAGACCAGCATTATACAACACACTGTCTGTATCAAGAATGCTAAAATCGCCGTTTGAATAATCTGTAAACGCATCAGCCCAATCATCTGCCTCAGTCGCCCCTGGACTTATATCAATTCCATTTGACCCAGCGTCATTGTCGTCACTGGCACAATAGTTCGGATATCCCGATGGAAATGGATCACGCCAATCATCAACATTATTAAACGATATACTATTTATTGGAAATAAATCATTATTATCAGTCTCAATCGCATCGTCAGAGGTATTCGTTACAATGCAATGATACATATACATCGACATTGTCGCTGCTGAATATTTCACTCCGTGTGTTCCGTTTTCGATTACAGAGTTCCATATACGGATAGTTGCAGTGCTTGTGCTTGTCACCCAAATATTATTTGCCGTGTCCCCTGTCGCCTTAAACCAGCAATTTCCAAATTCGACATTTACAATAGGATCAGACATTAACAAACAAGTGCCTGCCACATTCATTTGGATACCGTCAAAGTGACAGTGCATCGTGTTGCTTGCGCCCAGTGTTATTTTTGCGCAGACATAAGCCGTACTGTCAAATCCAGCTGAATAATCAGGTCTTGCCGTTCCAATAGTTTTTACTGTCAAATAATAGGTTGCGCTTAACGTCCATCCGTTATAAGTCACATTGGTTGTGTCAGGGCTGCCATCCCAGTTATACGTGGCATCACCTCCAAGCACCTCGACTAACGGATTATCTGTGGCTGTCACCCAGTCGCCTTCCTCACCCGACTCCATCGTTGCCTGCGTTGTATAGCGATGAGATGCCCCATAACGAGACAGCTCTCCTGCTGATAACGTGTATCCACTCGGATAGATGCAGATAGGAACTTCAGCCACTTTTATCCACCATTAAATTATTATTTTCAGTATAACGTGTTATCGTCGATTCAAACCGTCCATTTTTATAACGAACAGGGAATTTCGGGTCTTTCGCTAATTCAAACCATTGGCCATCGTCCTTATAAGCCATTGCTTGTTCAGGTTCAGCAGCTTTCATAGCATATTTTACCGTTGCCATTGTCCCGCCGACTTTAACAATTTTAAAAATATTTTTTTCATGCTCGCTGAAAATATGGGTGTCTAAAAATACTCCAACACAATCATCGACCTCGTTAATTCCTTCCCTATATGTTAAATTATTTATTAATACTAACTGTGGCATATTATTTCCTTTAAAAAATTATCGCCATGGAGTGCCAGAAGTAACAACTGAACCATTCGTAGTTGTCCCAACAGAGCAAGGATTACATTGACAAGTATAAACTGTCGCTAACGGTGCTGTCATGTGCCACACCGAATGCTCATAAACAGGTGATCCACAATATGCACAATGGCCTATAATTTTCATTTTATATCCTCTCCATCATCTCCATTAAATTTAATACATTTACATAACAACCATTTTCATCTGTCCAATACTCTACTCCACATTCGCATATTTGCGGATTGACGAATGTAATAGTCATTAAGCAACCACAACAATCACAGACTCTTTGTTTATTTATAGTATTCATTTTATTCCTACTCTGAAATAAATTTTTAGATAAACAATGGTTATGCAAAGTAGGTTCTTTTCAATTTGATATACATCGAAACAAACATTCTACTATCATGCAACCTCTTTCGAATTACCATGACTATGCCCACAGTTTGTTTCACGTTCTCAAGCGGATTCACTCAATTCCTACATGCAACCGCACAAGCTTTATTTACATAACCATTGCTCATTTAAAAATCCCCCTATAACATTAAGAGCAATCCCCCCTAATATTAGTTGAAAGGGTTTCGTTTCAGTGCTCTTTGTCATGAAGGATTCCATTTTTCTGTTCTGATATCCATCTTTCGGCTGATTTTAGATTATCAAAAACTTGCCCTTCGTTACATTTTACTATTTTCGCAACTGCAATAAGACTTTTCCACTGCTCTTCGTCAAAAGAAAGTTCTCCATCATCACGCAAAAGTATCAAAATTGTCTTTTCAGGTCGCTTATTACTATCGTCAACAACTTCAGCTATGCTGTATACTCCTTTCATTCTTGGAGTAATTGTATAAAGTACAAAATCACAACTTTGTCTTTCTCTTAATTCGTTTGCCTGAGCTTCATTATTCCAATCATCAACCACTGGATCAAAATATTCTATTCCACTATCATATAAATAAATTTTCATACGATTGCGCCATGTTGACTCATTGCATGTTCCATCTAAGAATACTTTCATATCACATCCCTTAAAATATAAATTTTATAATACACGCCAAAACAGTTGACACACCCACCGAAGTTACTCCCGCAACCCAGTAAACAAATTTTTTCATATTTTCAATCTCTGTTCCAAGACGTGTGAACTCTCCTTCCATGTAAAAAAATAATTCTCCAATAGTGTTCGGTTCTTTTCCCATAAACAGCCTCGTTTGATTTTTTTTATTTCGCATACTAATATCTATCTATTTATCTTACTTCTTCAACTCCTTAATTATATTGACAACCTCATCTGGAAATTTCCACAGACAAGCCATAATCACCGCCAGAATAATAATAATAAATAACAGTATCTCTTTCGATCTATAAAAAAATAGATGCGGAATAGCTAATTTCCAATCTCGTGGGAACGGTGGTGGTTCTTTCTTTTTCATAAAATTAAAGGCGGGAATTCCACCCGCCAGAATTCTAAATTAAACTAGTCGCGCCACTTCTTGACCATGTCAGGAAAGACGCCGACCAATACGACAATTGCAGTCAATACAATTTCTATCAGGCCAACATTGCCCTCTTTCCCAGAAACAACCCAGTAAAAATTGGCAAGAGCCACTGCAATCAATGTTACCCTCATTCCCAATCTCGCAATAATTCTTTTAACCTTCTCCATCAATCCTCCTGTAATTTTTTTTAAATGACTTTAACATACCAACACCACTAACACCCAAATAAACCCAAGCCCCAAAACTATATAAAAAAATCCGAACTCTATATCCATCTTGTTGCCTTCCAAATCCCTCATACGCATAACGTTGACAATATCAGCAAGCCCAGCGTAATAAAAAGCATATAGTCAAAAAGTTTACCATCAAGTTTATCATTCATCAGCAAAACACCATTAAAATACTTAAACAAAAACAAATCAAAGCTATTGAAACAAACAAACAACCAAAACCTTTATCTTCTTTAGCATTCATAACATAATACACTTTCCAAAATTAATGTTGGTAGAAACTGTAGGTGTCTAACTAGTAAAAAGAAAACAAAACCCTTACACCCCCCCCTTCTCTAGTAATGCTCTCTATCAAGTAACAAGATCAGTTCTACAGTTTTTCAAGTAAGCTCAGTCTATCCTACCGTAAAGAAAGTCTTTCTACTTTACTGCAAAGAAAAATCTATTACATCCGTGTCCTCTGGCTCTGCTATCTCTGCTTCTTCCTTCAATATCTGCTCTTCAACATCCTTCGCCTTTGACTCTTGTTGTCGCTTCCTCTTGTCTACCTTGAACTTGTTGAGTAGTGCGCTTCTCTCTTGATCTGGGAGATGTTCAATAACGTTGTCTAGAATGACCGTGTCAGCCATCTTGCCATCGATTCGGTTCAACAACATCTCTACATACTTGAAGTTTCCTGCGATAGCTTCTTGCCATATCTTCCGTGCAAGTGCTATCTTACGTAATACCTTTTTTGTCTCGCCGTTCTCATCTTCTATGATCGTTTGACGGTTCGACATTGCGCGAAGTTCTTCAGTAAGAGAGTTGCTTTTTTTCGGTCTGCCTTTAGGATTTCCAGATTGACCAGCCTTCCAAGCGTGCGGTGGGATTCTTTTCTCTTTGTCCTTTTCCTTTATAATTTCACTCATTTGTTGCCTTTTCAGTGTTATTTATCTCTATATAGTAAGATATTATTCAGGTTGTTGGAGATCGCTTTCTAAATCGTACCCATACAATTTTTTTTTCCATTTATAGTTCTTTGTTTGCTGCTTTGCTTTTTTCTTTGTTTGTTGAGCAACAACTATTCTCTATAATATACTTCTTTACGGATAAGATACGACAAAGATAGCTAGTTAAAGACCCTGCTTGTAGTTCCAGGTTGTTTATCTTTCCGCTTCTTTTTGTTGTTCACGTGTACTTGTCTTTTAAGACATATACAAAAAATGATGACGGACAAGTCTTTTTTTTGCTTTTTATTCACTTTTTTTTATTTTAATGCTTGACATATATAGTATATGCTACTATGTTTACAGTATAGAAACAAAAAATAAATAAAAGAGGTACGACATGAAAAGAGTTGAAAGCGCAAGAAAGAAAAGGCTGCAAGGTTCAGATCATATCTATTGGACTGGTTATGTAAGATTTTTCAATCAAGACAAGTTTATCTATCAATTGACAAGTGAAATTGTCAGACTGTCAAGACAAGATGCATTGGCAGATGCAAAACAACTATAATAAAAAAGGAGAAAAGAAAATGTATCATCCAGAAGAGAAAAAAAATGAAAAATTCATCGGGAATACTGAAGTTATAGGAAAAGATTTAAAAGAGCTCAAGACTGCAAGACTAGGAAAAATCGCTTATGATATACATGGTAAAATATTACCAGAAAAAAAATATCATTTATTCCCGATGTTTATTGGAGATAACGAACTTTTTCAATATAATAAAATAAGAATGGATCAACTCAGAGCTATAAAAAATGGAACTGCATAATTCTAATTTCTTACCTTGCTCTTTAATGAAGAGCATGGCAAGAAATTAAAAATAAAAAGAGGTGAAGACATGAATACTCAACAATCAAAAATTATCGACAAAATGTTGGCAGAAATGGAAAGCGGGACAGTGCCCTGGCAGAAGCCATTTTTCTCAATGGGAAAGTGCAACTTTGCAAGCGGTCACGTTTACACGGGAATCAATCGCTTTATGCTGGCCAACAATAGCAACCCTTATTACTTAACTTTTGACCAAGCTAAAAAATTAAAAGGGCATGTAAAAAAAGGCGCAAAGGCTACAACCGTTGTTTACTGGAATATCATGGAAAAGGAAGATAAAAACGGTATTGTCGAAAAAATTCCATACATGAAAACTCATTCAGTTTTTGGAATAGATCAAGTCGACATTCCAGAAAATACACTTGAGAAATTAACGGCAGATCGAGAAATTGAGTTGCAGAATAACAAGATCAATATGGATGTTGAAGATTTCTTGACTGCTACAAGAGCAACCATAGAGCACAAAGACTTGACAAAGGCCTATTATATCCCTTCAGAAGATATAATAAATCTGCCTAACATAAACCAGTTCAAAAGTTCAAGTAGTTACTACAACACGGCATTACATGAGTTGTCACACTGGACAGGGCACGAGTCGAGACTCAAAAGAAAATTCTCAACTGTTTACAGTGGCCTTGAAGATTATAGCAAAGAGGAACTAATCGCAGAGATAAGCAGTTCTTTTCTATCTCAAGAGTTCGGGATTATGGATATAGAAAGAAATTCCGCTTATTGCGAATCTTGGTTAAAAGCATTAAACAATAATAAAACTTGGATTTTCCATTGTGCAGGACAGGCAGAAAAGACCATAAATTATCTAAAACAGTTAGTAATGTAAAGCAGAATTTTTAATTTTTTGCTTTCGCCCTCCTAACAAGAGGGCTGAGCAAGGAATTAAAATTTAAATAAAAATAGGAGTAACAACATGAACGAGCAAAACCAAAACAAAGAAAATTTAATTGAGAAAATGCAACAATTCTTACAGTTGGAAGAAGATATTTTAAACGCAATCGATTCTGAATTATCCGACAATCCAAAAATGGAGGAAGAATTTGAAAACTATTTTGGAAAAGTGAAAACTCATATAAGAGCAACCATGAAATAAACAAGGTCGAAACTCCCCGCAAGGGGAGTCTAACAGTCAAGCTGTTACTGAAGAGACCTTCAGCAAACAAAATAAAGGAGAAAGCGATATGAACACTACAAAAAAAGAAATGATTGAATTACTGGTTCAAAATCAATTAGTGTCTACAGAATACGATTTTAGCCAAATTACAAAAAGACAACTTGCCAAAATAATGAAATGTCCTATTTCAGAATCAGATCATGTAATTCGTATGAATTTTGAATCTGCCTGCATAATAAGCAAACGAAAACAAACAAGCATTACAAAACTTATCAATTACATAGGCAATGATATGGGAAAACCTAAATTAAAACAAATACAATCCAAAACTCTTGGCAGATTGAGCGCAGTATATGAATATAATGATGGCAATCAACTTTATATTGTTTATAAAACTAAAAAAGGTTGGACAAAAATTCAGACAGAAAATCCTGAAGCAAATACTAAACAAGACTTTTTTCAAAGACTTTCGGATGTTTGTTAATATAAAAAAAGCAAACAAACAAGTTAATTTCCTTACTCCTGTTTTCATTGAAGGCAGGGGCAAGAAAATTAAAACAAAGGAGAGAGCAAAATGAAAAACAAGAAAAAAATACCAACTGAGATTTACTCAAGGGTTGTTGGTTATTTTCGTCCTGTCAACCAGTATAATAAAGGTAAACAGGAGGAATTTAAAGAAAGAGTGGAATATCTTCCAAAAGATGTTTTTAATTCAATGGAGGCTCGGTTTGAAGCTGATAAAAAAGACGAAAAGGAGACAACATGGAAAAGTTAAATCGACAAGTAACTGTCTGGTTTCCTGATGAAAAAGTTTTGCAAGAAATTAAAAACGAAGCAGAAAAAACAGATAGAGGGATCGGATATGTTATTTGTAAGAATTGGAAAAGGAGATCGGGAACTACGGATTCCAGCTTGGCAACTATTGAATTGTCAAATCGACTTAACGCAGAAAACAAAGGCAGGAGCAGTGAATGAAGAACACACCAGAAAACATAGTAAAAAAAGAAGTCCGAGACTGGTTAGACATAAATGGTTGGGATAGATTCCATTTATTACAGGGACTTGGTAGTTATCCTGGACTTACTGATCTGATTGCTTATAAGAATGGAGTAGTTCTATTCGTTGAATGCAAGGCAAAGGGCGGACGTCAAAGTCAGAAGCAATTGGAATTTGAGAGAAAATTAAAGGAACAGGGCTGTCACTACGTTCTGGCTTATGGGTACGAGGATGTTGAAAAATATTTAAGGACGTTAAATGTGAATTAGAAGTGATGCAAAAAAAATGCCCCACCGAAGCAGGGCAAATCGGAGTAGTAACAAGCGACATGAAAACTCATCTTTTATTACTATAAAGAAAAATGTTTAAATATGTCAACTACTTTTTTTTAAAAAAAACTAAAAAAAATTGATTAAATATTATTTTTTATTGACAAACTCTTAGCTGGTTATTAGGTTGTAAATAATAGGAGGTAAAATGGATAAACCAAATAAGAAAACTGTCTCATATTGTCTCCCGCCTAAATTAGTTAATAAATTAACTTTGCTGGCAAGAGAAAGAGATATGAGCAACAGTGAATTCGTTGGATTTCTTTTATTGAGAGCAATAGAAGAAATGGAATCAAAAAAAGATTAAAGGAGCGACAAAATGAAAACAATTTGTAAAACTTGCGGACAAGAATGTTATGTTGATAAAATTCGTTTAAGCAATTCTCTCTATGTGAGAAGCGTGGGAGACTGTTTAGTTCTTTTTATCGATAATGGTATAGAAGATATTTATAATATTATGATGGATACAACGGAAATACAAAATTTCATAAATGTTTATGAAAGCTGGAAAGGCTCGGATGAGTAAAAAGAATAAACAAGGAGATTAAAATGTCACATTATTTTAAGTCGGAAGATGGAACAAAGTTTAATTATGATTCAGATATGGAGGGACTTGTAACGGTAAATGGAATTTTAATTCCAGGAAGAGCGATGATCGAATTTGTTGCAGAGTATGTGAGAATAGAAAGGCTAACTAAAAGTGAAAACCAAACCCCTGAAGAAATCCTTGATTTTTAAAAATAATATAAAAGGAGTAATAAAATGACAGATCAAGATTATGAAAATATAAGAGAACATCTAAAAAAGATTCTACTTATAGCTGATAACAAATTTCCAGAGAAGGATCAAATTTTTGATCTTATGGAAAAGATTAGGGAAAGACAGATGGAACTGTTCTATCCGAATTTCAAAGTTTTTACAAAACAAACAGCATCTATTATAGATAAAATTTTATTTTAAAGGAGAAAGCAAAATGGAATTAACGACACAAGAGAAAAAAGAAGTTATTACCAACGAGAAAATTGTTGGTTATCTAAACACATTCGGAATGACAAATTTGACAGAACAAGAGACAATGCAATTTATTGAGATTGCAGTTGCCTATCAACTCAATCCATTTAAACGAGAAATTTATTGCGTTCCCTATGTTTCAAACGTAAAAGATGAAAACGGGAAATGGACAAAAGAGCGAAAACTATCAATTATTACAGGCTTTGAAGTATATCTCAAGAGAGCAGAAAGAACAGGAAAACTCAATGGATGGAACGTAACTACTGCTGGCAAAATTCAAGACGAAACATTTAGAGCAGTGATAACGATACATAGAACTGACTGGACACATCCTCTGGTGCATGAGGTATATTTCAAAGAATACAAAAGAGACTCTAAAATATGGAACGAAAAACCTGTTACTATGATAAAGAAAGTTGCAATTTCATCGGGTTTCAGAATGGCCTTTCCAGACGAATTTGCAGGTATGCCGTATGCAAAAGAAGAAATGCCTGAAGATATGACTGAGGATAAAATAAATGAAAAACCTATAATTATTAATGAACTGACTGAAGCACAAAAACAAGAAATTGCTTCAGAAGAAAGCAAACAGGCTGCAAACGAAAAAATAAACAATCTATCAGAGGAAGCAAAAGCCTTTTTTAAAAAACAAAAATATACTAAAGCAATGATCTTTAGTTGGTGCGAAGAAAGGGTATGGGATGAGGAGCTAATTGCCAGAGATATAAAACAAGCTGAAATACTTCAGAAAGCAGAGGTAGAATAATGAGTCTTTATGACACAATGGAACTGCAAAAGAGAGTAGATCGTATTGCAGAAGCAAACGAGGGGGAAATACCCGAAGAGCTTCTGCAAATGCTCATACAGGCCGAAATGAGCAGTCTGTTGCAGATTGAGGGCATATGCAAGTATATTCGACATCTTGAATTAGAAGTCATTGCAGTATGCCAAGCAGAAGAAGACAGAATAGCTGCAAGGCGAAAAAAAGCAGAGAATAGAGTTGCAAGCATAAAAAAATATATGACGCCATATATTAAACAGTATGGCAAAACCGAAGCTGGCACTTTCAAATTATCAACACGGAAAAGTATGCAAGTAAAGACGATTGATAATTTTAAAAATCCTGAATATTGTGATATTATCACAGAAATAAATCCACGAAAAGCGGATATTAAAAAAGCCATTGATAAAGGTGAAAAGGTTGTCGGCGCATGGCTGGAAGAGAATGACAACCTTCAGATTAAATGACCTCCTTTTTTTTATTGCCCTCTCTTGAGGGCATATTTTTTAAACATGGAGAAACAAATGATAATTTATAAATGTCCAAAATGCGGGGAACTGATAGAGGCTTATTATGATCATGATACTAAGGAATATGTTGAGTATACTCTATGTCGGTGGTGCAGAGGATTAAATCATTAATTTAATACGGAATTATTTTAAAAACAAAAGGCTCATGTAATAATAAATTATTTAAAAAGGAGAAGTCATATTATGAAGCTATGTGATAGAAAATGTAATACATGCCCTATCGTTACTCATCCCAACAGTAGAATGGTGACAAGAATACTGAATGAAGCCTATGAGAAGTTTGGAAAAGAATTCTATGATGTTGTCCAGAGTAATTGTCCGAATTTAACGTGTTGCGTTGATTGCCGGATTGATGATTTTTGCCACATCGAGGGATGTATGATAGTAGAAGATTTATAGGAAAAGGAGAGAAACTTTCTAAATGAACTCACCGATTATATGGTACGGAGGCAAAGGAATGCTGAAAAAGAAAATAATTCCTTTATTGCCCCCGCATAAAACTTATGTTGAAGTATTTGGCGGAGGAGCTTCGATTTTGTTTGAGAAAGCACCTTCCAGAATAGAGGTTTACAACGACATTAACAGCGGGCTTTTTAATTTCTTTATGGTTATTAGTGACCCTGAAAAATTTAAGCTGTTTTATGACCGTGTGCATTTACTCCCTCATTCCAGAGAATTATATTATTATTGTTTGAAGCATTGGGAAAAAGAAAATGATGAAATTAAAAAGGCTGTTTATTGGTTTGTTGTAATAAGGCAAAGTTTTGGCGGGAAATTTGGAGCGGGTTGGGGTTTTACTATTGATAGAAATTTTGCTTCAAATTGGTTATTAACGATTAAAAACCTACCTAAAATACACGAAAGACTCCAAAAAGTTCAAATTGAAAATAAAGACTGGAACTATATGATTGATACTTATGACACGAAAGATACTTTATTTTATCTTGATCCTCCTTATGTTATGTCATCCAGAATAGGGGGAAAAGTTTATGAGCATGAAATGGAAAATGAAGACCATAGAAATTTAATTGATAGAATATCTAACATAGAAGGTCAATTTGTTTTAAGTGGATATGATAATGAAATATATAATCAATTGGATAATTACGAAAAGCATAAATTTGACGTTGTTTGCCGTGCCGAAAAAATTAAAGACGGCGCACAGAGAAGCAAACGAACTGAATATTTATGGATCAAAAGGCATTTTAAAAATACTTTGTTTTAAGGAGAAAAAAGCATGAACGGAAATGAATTAGTCTCAATTGACAAGATTGATATTGTCTCTTTTTTTACAAAAGATGACGATATGGATAAAATTCTAAAAACAATTAGAGAGGCGTCTTGCCGTAATTTAGTTCAGGAAGTTGATACGGCAGCAAATAGGAAAGCAATAGCATCGATGGCTTATCGAGTATCGCAATCTAAAACACTTCTTGAAAAAGCAGGCAAAGATTTAGTTTCCGAATGGAA
>Ga0209345_10004379_pt1 | contig 13708 bp, 14 predicted proteins | sample Cruoilmetagenom7_FD_187294 | JGI IMG/M metagenome (GOLD analysis project Ga0209345, IMG submission 187294) | Oil polluted marine microbial communities from Coal Oil Point, Santa Barbara, California, USA - Sample 7 (SPAdes) (version 2) | ecosystem: Environmental > Aquatic > Marine > Oil seeps ...
ATTCACTTTCGGGTACAGTCGGGATGATGCAGAGCGCAACTTCCTGGTGAAATATGTCGAAGATCAGATCCTTCCGAAGAACCCTTTCCAGACCATCGATATCCATGGTGTTGGTCAACTGATGGATATGACAGTCAAAAAAGGTCGAGGAAGTAGAGTTGATCTGGAAGTTGGTATCTGTGGAGAACACGGCGGAGATCCAGAATCAATTGATTGGTGCTACAAGATTGGATTAAACTACGTCAGCTGCTCACCATTCCGGGTTCCAGTTGCCAGATTGGCAGCTGCCCAATCAGCCCTGAACAACCGTCAGTAGAAGATTTTGAAATAAAACTAAAGAAGAGCAAAGGATTTCCTTTGCTCTTCTTTTTTATTAAACAAGGGATCTTATCCCTTTATAGGATTGGATCCCTCATTATTAAAATCATGTTATTATTCAGTAAGCCATTAGAAATAATTTATCGTAACAATCAGATAACAAAGGAGAGAGGAAATGGATTTTGGAAAAGCATTTTCATTTGTATTTGAGGATGAAGATTGGATCAAGAAGGTCGGCATTGGGGCATTGCTGTCATTAACCATAATAGGACTTATCCCAGTGCTTGGTTGGGGTTTAGAAATAACCAAACGTGTGATCAAAAAAGAAGAAGAAGTCCTTCCGGATTGGGATGATTTCGGCGGATATATAACCCGGGGATTCTTGACTTTTGTGGTGGCTTTTGTGTATACACTCCCAGTTACATTAGTATCTGGTTGTGGGTCTGGTCTGACTGCTGCTGCTAGTTCATACGGAGAAGACGCTTTATATACCGCAGCAGGGATCGTCACAGCATGTTTATCTTGTTTAACTTTTATCTATAGCATTGCTGCTTACATGGTACTGCCCGCAGCGATAGCCAATTATGCTGCAACTGATGAATTTGGAGCTGCATTTAAATTCGGCGAGATCTTTAAAATGGTCAAAGAAAACCTTGGAACATATGGAATGGTACTACTGGGTGGAATTGTGGCCAGCTTGGTATCGGGCGTGGGAGTAATTGCTTGTGGTATTGGTATATTTATCACCATGGCATATGCAATGGCAATTAACGGCCATCTATGGGGACAGGCTTACGATGTCAGCAAATCTGCCTCACCTGTAGATCCTGCAGAACCGCTGCCAGCTGCTGATTGATTTGAATGGATGGAATCCAAAAAGCGGTGCTGTTTATCAGCACCGCTTTTTTATTATGAGTCATTCCTTATTGATTGGATGCAAATTCAAAACCCTGGTCCATGGCTTTGAAGTTCATAGGTAGGGTTTTTTGATGGCGTTCAGGGATGTGATCTTCCAGGGCTTTTTTTACTGATTCAAGGGGAAGTATTGGTTTTAAAGCAATCATGGCACCAACCATGATCATGTTTGCCATCCTAGAGAGTCCTAGTTCTTCTGCCAGCTCGTTGGCTGGAATCAACAGAGAGTTGATATTCTTTCGTTCAATTTCCCTGTTCATTAATGAAGAGTTTGCAATCAATATACCCTCATCGGGTACTATTGATTCGTATTTATCAACCGAAGGCAAATTCATAGCTAAAACAACATCTGGATATCTTACTAATGGGGATCCAATTGGTTTCTGGGAAACAATCACTGTACAGTTGGCTGTGCCGCCCCTCATCTCTGGTCCATAGGATGGGATCCAGGTGACTTCCAAACCTTTGTCCATTGATGCATATGCCAATACCTGGCCGGCAAATAATGTGCCCTGGCCGCCAAAACCGGATATGATGATACTGGTTTCTTCCATACCTGTTTGCTCCTTATACCTTCAGAGATGCTAATGCTGGTACAACCTTGTAATCACCTAATGGAAATAATGGGACCATTTGCTCTTCAATAAAAGTCAGTGAATCTTGGGTAGATATCTTCCAGTTAGTTGGGCAGGATGATAATAGTTCAACCATTGAGAATCCCAAACCTCGTTCCTGGGTTTCAAAGGCCATCCTGATCGCTTTTTTGGATTTTCTAATATTGGCGGCGTTATGCAAACTGCGCCGGACTACATAACCAGTTCCATCCAGAGTTGCCAGAATTTCTGCCATCCTGATGGGATAGCCGGCCAATTCTACATCCCGTCCAAAAGGCGAAGATGTTGTTTTCATTCCCGGTAGAGTTGTTGGTGCCATTTGGCCCCCGGTCATGCCATAGATCGCATTGTTGATGAATATAACTGAAATATTCTCACCTCTGGCAGCGGCATGCATGATTTCTGCCATACCGATTGACGCCAGATCCCCATCTCCCTGATAAGTGAAAATTGTGTTTTTCGGAAGCACACGTTTAATTCCGGTTGCCATGGCGGGAGCCCGTCCGTGAGCAGCTTCTACAAAATCCATATTAAAGTACTTATAAGCAAATACTGAACAGCCAACTGGAGCGACGCCAATGGTTTTTTCTCTCAGCCCCATTTCATCGATCACCTCTGCAATCAGACGATGGGCTACACCGTGTGTGCAACCGGGGCAGTAGTGAGTATGGACATCAGAAAACGACTCGGGACGTTGATAGATAACCTCTGCAGTTGTAGAAACCATTATTTATCTCCTAGTATTTTCTTTTCAAGGCGTGGTATCCATTCATCTCGTGGGTCATCCGCACCCGGATCCTTATTGGCAGATACACGTCTGAGTTCATCCAGTATCTCATCCGGTAATGGTGTGACTCCACCCATTCTTCCATAAAACTCGACAGGAACCCGCCCCTGGACGATTTTCATCACATCATCAAGCATCATCCCGGAGTTCATCTCAACCACTAAGATTCGTTTCACCTGTTTGGTCAGTTCCAGTAATCTATCCTGAGGAAATGGAGCCAGGGTGATCGGGCGTAATAATCCCGCTTTGATACCTTCTTCTCGGGCTTCACGGATTGCTGAGGAAGCGACTCGACCGGCAGTTCCAAAACCAATTACTAAGATTTCGGCATCTTCGACCTCAACTTCGTCGAAAATTACCTCATTCTTCTCAATTTCCTTCCAGCGCTTTAATAAACGTAAGTTGGTTACTTCTTCATCTTCTGGATCTATGTAAATTGAGGTAAGGTTATTGGGGTCTCTACCTTTAGCTCCTGAAACCGCCCAGTCCGGTACTTTTTCTGGGATATCTTTCATTGGAGGTAGTTCCGCAGGTTCCATCATCTGGCCCATGTTCCCATCCACGATTACATGCACAATCGAGCGATATTTTTCTGCCAGATCAAAAGCTAACCCAATATAGTCGATGGCCTCCTGAACACTTGCAGGAGCGAGAACAATCGGGAAATAATCCCCGTGGCCGCCACCTTTGACCATCTGATAATAATCACCCTGGGATGGAGCGATGTTCCCCAATCCAGGACCTCCCCGCATCACATTTACAACCACTGCAGGAACTTCAGTCCCTGCGATGTATGAAATTCCCTCCATCATTAAACTGACACCAGGAGAGGAGGAAGCAGTCATCACACGTTTTCCGGTGCAGGCCGCACCATAGACCATATTTATGGCTGAAACTTCGCTTTCGGCTTGCACAAATGCTCTTCCTAATGATGGCATCCGCCTGGACATATATTCCAGGAATTCAGTCGATGGTGTGATTGGATACCCATAAAAAGCTTCGACACCAGCCCTGATAGCTGCTTCAGCAAAGGCATGATTTCCCTTTAATAACTCTTTTGCCACTGGATTTACCTCCTGGCTTTCTTTTCAGATTTTTCCCGATATACGGTGATTGCCGCATCCGGACATACAACCGCACATATGCCACAGCCTGTGCAGATCTCTTCAATCATTTTTGCCGGGTGATAGCCTTTTGGAGTTAACCGATCCTTATCCAATATAAGTACTTCTTGAGGACAGGCTTCGACACACAGGTTGCATCCTTTACAGTAATGGTCATCTACTACAATCCAACCGGTAACTGCCATTAACACATCTCCTTTCTGGAGGTCGATATTAGTATCTAAGCTTTCAGACAAATTTATAACACAATCTAAAAAAGCAGATGAATATATTTTTTTCTCTCTCCACTCCTTATTATAAGGTCTTAAAACCTGGTGGTATAGTGACAACATTCAGGTCATATCATAATGATAATCAGGTGAATAGTATTGCACATCTTTATAAGCTCCTGAGAAACTCATATTCATTGACAGTCCTTTATCCTCTGGTATAATGGCACGGCATTGAAGGACTAGGTCCTTCTGCAACCTATTAACGTGGTTTAAGACCCCCAACTTCCCCGGGGTCCTGTGGATACTGCAAGGAACACAGGAAGTACGGTGAAGTGAAGATTGGAGGAGAAGAAATGAAGTACGCGATTGTTCAAAGCGGAGGGAAGCAGTATAAAGCTGTACCCGGAGAAATCATTCAGGTAGATAAATTACCTGTTGATGAAGGAAAAAAGGTTGTACTTAAAGAGGTGCTGTTTGTAGCTGATGGTGTTAAGAAAGTAACTGTTGGTACTCCATTGATTAAGGGAGTGGAAGTGCAAACCACAGTCGCCGGACAAATTAAAGGACCAAAAATCCTGGTATTTAAATACAAACCAAAAGTTCGTTATAGAAGGCGCCAAGGACATCGGCAGCTGTACACCCTACTGCGTGTTGACAAGATAGTGAAGAAGAAATCAGGAGAAAAAGATGGCTCATAAAACAGGTGGCGGTTCAACCCGCAATGGACGAGACAGCAACTCCAAACGACTGGGCGTAAAGAAATTTGGTGGTGAGGTTGTTAGATCTGGAAATATCCTGGTTCGACAACGGGGCACTAAAATTCATCCTGGTGATAATGTTGGCCGGGGCGGCGATGATACATTGTTCGCAACTGCTGATGGTGTTGTAGCCTACCAAGATTTTCGCGGTGGAAAAAAGCGGGTAAATGTTGTTCCCGCAAAATAATAAGGATTGATCAATGAAAGCTGAAATTCACCCAACATATTTCCCAGAAGCCACAATTGTATGTGCCTGTGGCAACACCTGGAAAACAGGATCAACTCAAGAAACTACCCGGACAGATATTTGCTCTGCCTGCCATCCATTCTATACTGGAGAACAGCGCATTGTTGATACTGAAGGACAGGTTGATCGATTTTATAAGAAACTAAAAAGTCACGAAGAGTTCGAGAAAGAGAAACAGGAACGCGAAACCGTTAAGGCAGTTACAGATGTTTCGGTAGAGGTACTGGACCTCGGCACTCGTGTTACCAATTCGTTAATCGATGCCAAATTGGCTACAGTTGCTGATATCTTGGCTCTACTTGAAGGTGGCGATCAAGCTTTGTTAGATATCAAAGGCTTTGGTCGTAAATCTCTGATCGATCTTAAGAAAGCTATGCGCGCTCAAGGATTTGAAATTCCCGAAGCTGCAGAAGAAATCACAGTTTAAAAGTCAAAGAACGCTTATCTTTTGATAAAATACAGGCAGAGAAACTCTGCCTGTTTTTTGTTATCGATCCAATAAAGAGTAAAATCAAATCAATCGAGGAGAATAATGAAACATCATCACGGAAGGTTGGAAGTCATAACTGGGCCTATGTTTTGTGGAAAGACCGATGAACTGCTGCGACGTTTAAGAAGAGCGATCATAGCAAAACAGAAGATCCAGGTATTTAAACCAGGTTTTGATATCCGTTACAGTAATGAAAAAGTAACATCACATGCTGGTAATGAGTATGATGCCTATCCTATTGATAACACAACCGAAATTCCTGCTTTATTAAAAGATGATGTCACCCTTGTTGCAATTGATGAAGCTCAATTCTTTGATGAGGAGATAATCCAGGTTGTTCAAGAATTAGTTGATGATGGTATTCGGGTAATTGTTGGGGGTCTGGATATGGATTTTAGAGGGATTCCGTTTGGGCAAATGCCAATGTTATTAGCCCAGGCTGAAATAGTTGATAAATTACATGCCATTTGTATGGTGTGCGGAGAAGAAGCGACCAGAACCCAGCGATTGGTTGATGGGGAGCCAGCCCACTTTGATGACCCAATCATAATTGTAGGGGCATCAGAAATGTATGAAGCTCGCTGTAGGGAACATCATCAAGTTCCTAAAGGTAAAAAGGGTTAAAGTAAACATGCAAACGTATCAGGATTTTCTCAGTGAAATACTCATTCACGAGCAGGATCTGCAGAATAGAATCATTGAATTAGGGCAAGAGATCACCAGTGATTACCAGGGCAAGGATTTGCATTTGATCTGTATCTTGCGCGGTGGAGTTTTATTCTTAACTGACTTAATGAGGCAGATCAATGTCCCCCATTCAATTGATTTTATGGCCATATCTTCCTATGGAGTGGGAGCCCGGGAGGCATCAGGACATGTCCGTCTGACCATGGATCTCAGGGATGATATTCAAGGTCGACATGTGCTGCTGGTTGAAGATATCGTTGACAGTGGACATACCCTGGCGTCAATATTGGGTTTACTGGCGACCAGAAACCCCGCTTCCCTGAAAGTATGTACGCTATTAGATAAGGCTGAGCGGCGAGAAACTGATGTGCCAATTGATTATGTTGGCTTTGTAATTCCTAATAAATATGTCTTTGGATATGGATTGGATTTGGATGAGTTTTACCGGGAACTGCCTTTTATTGGTGTAGTGAACGAAGATAAATATACCCCACCTGATCACTGATTCTTTCTTTAGGCAGCACCATTCAAACAGGGGGAGAACAATCATATCATTGTTAAAAACTCCTGGACGAGCTCACAAATATCGATTGTTGTTTCTGTGTGTTAAATGTTTTTTCAACCGTTTAGGTAGAAAATATGATAGATATTGCAGATTTTCCAGCTCAATACCAGCGGATTCTGGAGATCATCAAACCTTCAGGTGGTTTCTTGGTTGGTGGGGCCGTTCGTGACCTATTATTAGGAAAAGAGATCCATGATCTGGATTTTTCCCTACCCAATTCAACTATTAAGTATGCCAAAAAAGTAGCTGATAAATTGAATGGTGATTATTACCTCTTGGATAAAGATCGACAGGCTGCTCGTGTGATTCTAAAGGATCAAAACCAAAAGCGCTTGATTGTGGATTTTACACACTTTCAAGGGGAAAGTATCGATGATGATCTGGCTTCGAGGGATTTTACGATCACTTCAATGGCGATGGATATCAATCAAGAATTTCAGCTGATAGATCTTTTTCAGGGATCACAAGATTTAAGAGAAGGGGTAATTCGTTGTACATCAACTCACTCACTTAATGATGATCCACTTCGATGTATCAGGGCTATCCGGATGGCCGCTCAACTCGAATTTCGAATTCTTCCTGAGACCCAAAAACACATTCGCCAGGCGAAAGAAAATCTAACTGGCATATCACCTGAAAGAACCAGGGATGAAATCTTCCGAATCCTGGAAGGACCTAAACAATCTGCGGCATTAACAACCCTTCAACATATGGGAATTTACCCATTGATCTTTGCAGATAATTTATCAGACACACAAGGAAAAGTCCTGAGAAGATTAGAAGGACTTTGGGGGATGATGTTGAAGGATCATGATCAGGATTCAGCTGCAAACCTGGTTGATGGATTATTTATTCACCGGTTGGGTCGATATCGTGATCAGATTAGCTCCCATCTGAGAATTGAGCCAGTCCCGGGAAGGTCAACTTATCAATTGTCGTTCCTGCTCCCGGTCGTAATGGGATCAGGAGATTATTTTATTGAGACCCGGCAGAATAACACTCTTGATTTCACAGTGATTAAAAAAATGTCACTTAGTAATCAAGAATATGAACGTTTAGAACAGGGAGCCCTGGCAGCGGTTCATTTTCATCAACTGGTTAATAAAGGGGATCGGATACTTCCAATTGATATATATCGATTCTTCAAAGAATATAAAAAAACTGGTGTGGAAGGCATCTTCCTGGCATTGGCTTATCATCTAACCATTAATGACTCTTCCTTTGATGAAACCAGCTGGCAAGACCAATTGGAAGTTGCCCGCAATTTACTGGAAGGTTTATGGGAAAAAAAGACAGAATGGATCGATCCGCCAGTTTTATTGGATGGAGATGATCTACAGGAAGAGCTTTGTATGGAACCTGGTCCTGAGATCGGCAAAACATTGGAAGCATTAAGAGAAGCTCAGGTCAGGTATGGTTTGGATTCAAAACAGGAGGCTCTGGAATACATCAAGAATAGTAGAGAATAATCAATATGCCAGATAACCTTCCCACATTTCAAAATTTGTATCTAGGATTCTCTCAACCTTTATCAGAGATAGATTGTGGTCAAAAATGCGGACCCTATAATGATTATGGGGTGCCTGTCTGCTGTGATATTGGCATCTTGGTTCCGACTGCTTTTAAGAAGGAGTGGGTTTACTTAGAAGGAGCTACGGATTTTTGGCACCAATGGGAGGGATTATCCACACCTGAAGGTGCAGAGCTATTACAGGAAATGCAACCTGGTCAGGTTCCCTTAGAATGTTTAGGATATAAGCGTTGCCAGCGTGATTTCCGAACGTTTTCTTGCCGTTCATTTCCTTTTTTTCCTTACTTGGATGGGAACGGAATTTTTATCGGATTGGCATATTATTCTGAATACCTGGAACAATGCTGGATTTTGAGCAATCTGTCTTTGGTCTCAATTGAATACAAAAAACAATTTCAGATGACATATGATCGGATATTTAAGATCTACCCCGAAACACATAAAGCCTATCTAGGATATTCCACCTATATGAGGAATCTGGCTGAGTCAGAGGGGAATGATTTGATCCTATTGGATTTTTATGGCCAGGCGTTAAGACTAGATCCAAGGAATGAAACTATCGAAGAATTGTCGTACACGGACCTGGAAACATATGGCCCTTTTAGAACCATGAAGGAGCTTGAATTCCCTGATGAAATTGAAGAGGGAGATGCCAGCGGGAATGACTAATGGATAAGAGTTTACTGCAAACTACTGAATTTACATTGCCTGACCAGTACCAGGTACCTCCAGCGGTTATTGCCAGCCGTGCACATCCGATTCGCTGGATTACTGCCCATTTTTTGCAGTATTGGTACCTTGGTTTGAGCATGCTGTTCGGTGCGATTGGGAACGCTGCCCTGGCTTCTGTAGTTCCCCTGGTGATTGGTATGGCTCTGAATGCGATGCTGGAAGATCCTCCACGCTCTGAATCCTTGATGCGTTTTGCATTGATCATTGTCGGTACACAGATAATTCGTGGATTGCTTCAATTGGGCAGAAATTTCAGTGCGGAGTTAATCGGGCAGCGCATGGAACGAGATATCCGACATGAGTTCTATACCAGCTTGTTAGGAAAAAGCATGACCTATCACAGTTTGCTCCCTGTTGGAGATGTGATGGCCAGGGCTACAAATGACGTGCGAGAAATTAACTTTATGGTCAGTCCTGGTATTAACCTGGTAGTCGGATCAGCTAACTTCATTCTTATGCCAATTTTCTTTGCAGGGCAATATCATCCTTCATTGGTGGCTGCTCCATTGATCTTCTTAATCCTGTATGGATTGTCGCTCTGGCAGTATCTATATGAATTGGAACCAATCACAACTGCGGTTCGGAAAGCGTTTGGCACCCTTAACACGCGCTTATCAGAAGCTGTCGATGGCATTGAAACCGTAAAGGGTATGGCTGAGGAAGAAAATGAAGTGGCCCTTTTTGCCTTAAATGCGAGGGGTTACCGGGATAAGGAAGTCCGCCAGGGTGATGTAGAAGCTCGATTTTTACCTCTGCTGTTGATGGGATTGGTACAGGCTGGCGGTCTTTTCCATGCGATAGTTCTCTACCAGCGAGGATTGATCCAGTTGGGAGATATCGCTGGTTATTTTGGACTATTGGGTTTATTTGGTTTTCCCACTTTTGTATCTCTATTTGCATACTCTCAAGTATCGTTAGGAATCGCTGGTGCCCGTCGAATATTGGAATTAATTAACCGGGAAACAGAACTGGATCAAAATCAATCCGGATTTGATGGAGAAATGCAAGGGAAGATTCAATTTAATGATGTTTTTTATACCTACCAGGATAATGAATTATCACTTGCTGGAATAAACTTCTCTCTTAACCCTGGACAAACTGTGGCCATTGTAGGTCAAACCGGATCCGGAAAAACCACGCTGGCAAAAATGGTGAATCGCACCTACGATGTGTCGACTGGCTCGATCCTGGTAGATGGTATTGATGTCCGGGATTGGAATTTATCCGTGTTGCGAAAACAAATATCAATTATTGAGCAGGATATTTTCTTGTTTTCAAGCACGATTAAAGAGAACATCGCATTTGGTAAACCAGAAGCTACCCGATCTGAAATAGAACGAGCAGCAAAATATGCCCAGGCTCATGAATTTATCCTGTCTTTTAAAGATGGTTATGAAACCATGCTGGGAGAAAGAGGAGTGAATCTTTCGGGGGGTCAGCGCCAGAGATTGGCATTGGCACGAGCTTTTTTAACAGATCCACGGATTTTGATCTTGGACGATTCAACCAGCTCGATCGATAGTGCTACCGAAGATGAAATTCAAAAAGCGATATTTGCGGCTGCCAAAGGGCGTACAACCTTGATCATCACTCATCGTTTATCCCAGATCCGATGGGCTGATCATATCCTGGTCGTGCATAAAGGTGAAATTATAGCCAGCGGCAATCATGAGGAATTAATTAAAAGTACCTCGTCTTACAGTCAGCTGTTTAAGGAATAGTCTATGGTGTCATTAAATGAAGGTTGGGTTTAACTGAATGGGATTCTTTTCCGGGTTAGATACCGAAGCGTATGATCGGGAATACAATGACCGAGATCTGCTAAGGCGAATATTTGAATATTTAAAACCTCATCAGGGTAGGTTATTCTGGATTTCATTCTTCCTTGTCCTGGTTGCTTCTTCCAGCGCATCTCTACCTTTGTTGATTTCCGATGGAATTGGCAGATTGGCAGTTGATCAAGATGATCAGACCATATCATTCCTGCTTGCTTTAGTTCTAATTGCTGCAGTTGTCAATTGGGGCGGTAATTGGGTCCGTCGCAGGATGACTACCAGGGTTGTATCTACAGTATTGATGACCCTGCGGACGGATGCTTTTTCCTCGGCTGCCAATCATGACCTTTCATTCTATGATAAGTTTTCCTCTGGGCGGGTAGTTTCCCGGATAACTTCAGATACAAGGGAATTCGGACAGCTGATTGTTTTGATGACTGATCTGATCGCTCAGGTGATGCAAGCAGTGATCCTGATGGTTGTGTTAGTTCGCCTGGAAACCCGCTTATTCTTGTATATTTTGGGATTTTTGCCGCTTTTATTCATCCTCGCTCTGGCTTTCAGGAAACTAGCTAGAAAAGTGACCCGGGAAGGAATGAGAGCGATGGCGAAAGTCAACGCTACAATTAAAGAAACAGTCAGTGGGATCGCTGTCGCAAAGAACTTTCGACAAGAAACAGAAATATTCTCTGATTTTGATCTTGCCAATAGTGAGTCATACCGTATCAACATTCGAAGAGGTTTTGTTCTATCAATAGTCTTCCCGATGTTGAATGCCCTGGGTGGTATTGGGACAGCGATATTGGTATATGTGGGGGGGGTAGATGTGGCTCAGGGATTGGTAACTATAGGGTCATGGTATTTATTCTTATTGAGTCTGGACAAGTTCTTATTTCCAGTGATGAACTTAGCTTCTTTTGGGGCCCAGGTCCAAACTGGATTGGCCGCTGCAGAGCGGGTTTATGCCCTGATTGATGCTGAACCTGCGGTAAATCAAAATAAAACTATGATTCCCGATCGACTTTCCGGTGCTATTTCCATTGAGGGATTAAATTTTAAGTATGTTGATGATGAATGGATATTTAGGGATTTTAACCTTAATGTAAAACCTGGTGAGAGTGTAGCCCTGGTTGGCCACACCGGGGCGGGAAAATCATCGATCGCTAAATTGATTGCCCGATTTTATGAATATCAATCTGGATTTATCCGGGTGGATGATTATGATATCCGTGACCTTGATCTAACGGGCTACCGCAAACAGCTGGGTATGATCTCCCAAACCCCATTTTTGTTCTCAGGATCTGTTTCAGAGAATATTCAATACGCTTGTGCCGGATCCAGCCTTGAAGAAATGACAAACCTTGCAAACCAGATCGGTGATGGTGATTGGTTGGAAACTCTACCTGATGGTTTTGAAACCGAGGTGGGAGAACGGGGAGGGCAGTTATCAATGGGACAGCGCCAACTGGTTGCACTCTTAAGGGTGCTTATCCAGAATCCAGCTATATTCATCCTGGATGAAGCGACCGCCAGCATTGATCCATTTACCGAACGCCAGATCCAACAAGCTTTGGAATTGATCCTACAGGATAGCACCAGCATCCTGATCGCTCACCGGCTTTCAACCGTCAAATCCGCTGATAGGATAGTAGTTTTGGAGGAAGGCAGGATCATTGAAGAAGGCACCCATGCTGGATTGTTAAAGAATAATGGATATTATGCTGAACTGTATAATACCTATTTCCGGCATCAAAGCCTGGATTATATTGAGGATAGTGGGCAGTTAGCTAGTTAATGAAAAATGCTCCAAGAGTGTCTTATACCTCTGGCAGCATGGTAATCGCTTTCTTTTATTATTCTAGATCTTAAACTCCCCGTTCTTATAAAGTATTTCTCCATCGACCTGGATTTCACTGTCTTTCCTGATATCACAGATCATATCCCAATGTATTGCGGAGTTGTTTTTACTGCCGGTTTCAGGAAAACCTTTACCGACTGCCAGGTGGAATGAACCGCCGATCTTTTCATCGTATAGAATACTTTTGGTGAATTTTTGGATACCATAATTGGTGCCGATGGCGAATTCGCCCAGGTAGCGGGCACCCTCATCGCTATCCAGCTGGGAGAGTAGATATTCTTCGTTCTTATCTGCGGTTGCATGGACTACTTTCCCATTCTTAAACTCAAGGTGGATCCCATTAACCTCATTGCCCAATCTGATGGCTGGATAAGTGAAATTAACCCAACCATTGGCCGTATCTTCCACAGGGCTTGTGAATACTTCACCGGAGGGCATGTTCTTTTTCCCATCGGAATTTTCAAATGGTCGTCCCTCAATTGATAAGCTGAGCTCGGCATTGGGGCTCTTAATGGTGACCTCTTTTTTCCCAACTAACCAATCAACCACTTTCTGTTGTTCATCATGGATCCGTTCCCATTCTTTGATGGGATCATCCTGGTCCGTGTATGTCGCTGCATGAACAAAATCTTGATAATCCGAAAGGCTCATATCTGCCTCCTGGGCATAAGCAGGGCAGGGGTACTGGGTAACAGTCCATTTTAAATCCCCTTCCGCAGCCCGTGTGAGATATGTATCTACTAAACCTTCTCGAGCTTTGGCAATCAACTGTTGTTTTTTGGGATCAACCCCAGCCATATATCTAGAATTGTCAAATGCTCTTAAGACAATCAGAACATCAACTTCTTCATAGAGTGTTTTTGTTATGGGTGAAATCCAGGAAATCTGATCATCACTGGCATACTTGAGTGAGTATTCCTTGATATTATCGGAGTCCATGATCACTGTTGGGCGTCCACCAGCTTCCAAGACAGCTCTAAGGACTTCACTTACCAATGGCTCGGCGATCATATGCCCGGATATCAATACCCATTCCTTGGGTTGAACATCTACAGAATACTTGACAAGTAAATCAGCTAGTTTTTTTACGCGGGG